>Ga0307516_10001417_pt1 | contig 33159 bp, 38 predicted proteins | sample 19_EM_MG_FD_203310 | JGI IMG/M metagenome (GOLD analysis project Ga0307516, IMG submission 203310) | Populus trichocarpa ectomycorrhiza microbial communities from riparian zone in the Pacific Northwest, United States - 19_EM | ecosystem: Host-associated > Plants > Roots > Unclassified | place...
CTCACCTTTATCACCAGCTGACGTTTTTCTACGAAACATTGATTTTTGACAGGAATGCTAGGGCGCGGGATGGCCCTCGTCAACGTCGACGATCATCGCTTGTCTCAGCTTCACACGCTGAGGTTCAGTATTGGGGTGTCACGGTTCAAACCGTTAGGGGTTGTGCCCCGCGAATATGACGTGCCAGACGGCTTTTAGGACTTTGGAATGGTCGAAATCCAATGTAGCCCTTCGTTTATCCTCTCCTTGCGACCCGATCATGCCGGGGGCACGTTGCGTACCACGGAGGTAGGCGTGGCTGAAGCCCCAACGATTCTAGCTTCCCATGTTTCCGAGAGAAGGGACTCGAGCCCAAGAGTAAGAGTCAAGATACACATCAGCCACCCGACTTGGGATGTAGATACGCGGGCAATCGCCAAGGAGGAGATCGGCCATCGCTTGGAGTTGATGTTTCCTTTGGGCAGCTGGTTTACTGATAACAGAGTGGGAGGATGATGCGGACGAGTAGAGTCGCAAAGTTCATTTGAGACCAATAGCTCTCTATAATCACGTACTATAAAAGTACTAGAATAGACTGGAATGGAATGTATGAATAACGGTAGAGGAAGATCACGCCCATGTCGGACGGAAGCAAGGCTTCAGAAATGGGAAGCAATAAGGGCAAAAGAATGTATGCGTAGGGTATGGTCCACATTCTTTCAGATAAGACATATGGATGCATGAAGCAAAAGACGGTATTGAGTCCTTGAAACGAATGAAACAGGCGACGAATTTACTGGTTCTTATAAACCTCCTACACAAAGCCCTTGCATCAGCAGCGAAGAAAGAAAGAAAGGCGACGTACCTTGATCTCCTTCTCAAACGTCTTGGCAATCTTCGCCCTCTGAATCTTCTGCGCAGCCGTAACCAGCCCATTCTCCGGGGTCCATTCCTCAGACGTTAGAATCACCGCCTGCAACAGCTCCTGCGCCTTGAACCCATTCTTTTTCCCCACCGCAATGCATTCCTTCAAAATGAGCGCCCGGACTTTCGGGTCTTTCGACAGATCCGCAAAACTCGCCGAAGAGTTGGCCCCGGTACCGGAAAGTGCGTGCCGGAGGTGCGCCTCGTGGGGGATGATGATGGCCAGTGGCTGCTTCGCGTCCTGCGAGGCGTGCACGCACATGTTGCCTACGAGGTTGCAGGACTTGTACGTTGCCTCGAGGCGCTCGAGAGCGATATATTCCCCGCTTTGGAGCTTAACGAGGTTCTTCAGGCTGTACATCGACCAGTATGTCAGTGAGGATATTCACAGTTGGGGGAAGCAGACGTACCGATCGATCAACGAAATGGTCCCGTCCGCATTCCACTGCCCAATATCACCCGTCCTCAGCCAGCCATCCTTCGTGAAGACGGACTCGTCGTTGTTCAAGTCTGGTCGCTTGTAGTATCCGGATGTCACAGAAGGGCCCCGGATGCAGACCTCGCCTTGCGGAACCGTGTTGGTCGCAAAGTAGCCGGCGTCGGGGACGTCACGAAGCTTGACCTCGATGGAAGGGACGGGGATACCCACAGACTCGTACCGAATGAGTTCTGGAGGAAGGATGGCGCACATGCCGCATGATTCTGTCATTCCATAGCCTAACGACAACAGAACGTCAGCCTCACGTAGGTTACTAGCAAGGCAAAGACTCACCTTGCACCAGCGTCACCAGGGCAACATTCAAAAACTCCTGCGTCTCCTTGCTTACCGCAGCTCCGCCACTCAGGGCGATTCGCAGCCTTCCGCCAGTAGCAGCTTTCACCCCGGCCAAAACAAGATCCGCGATCTGCGTCAGCACGGGCACCTCGTACTTCTTCACCGTCATCGCACCGTTAAACACAGCCTTCTTCACCACCCCTCCAGCATGCACCTTGGCTAGGATTCCCTTCCTGATGGTCTCCCATACAGCAGGGACCCCGACCATAACCGACGGCCTGAAGGCGCTGAGGTCACCCTTGCAGTTCCTAACCGAGGCATCAGTGAGGGTCTTGACGCGCCCATACCCGGCCGGCATCCCAGCGAACAACATGATCAACTCGACGATGTACTCGAGGATGTGTGCGAGGGGGAGGTAGGCGAGGTACGAGTCGTCGGACGTCAAGTGGTGCCCCAGCAGCATATACACAGCACCGACGCTCGCGACGACGTTGCTGTGCTTGATGATGACACCCTTGGGGTTTCCCGTGCTCCCGCTCGTGTACATGATGCACGACGTCGTCTCAGGCGTCGGCCGGCGCGCCTCAAGGGGCTCCTCGGGCTTGTCCTTCCCTAGCGCGCGCAGCTCGGGTACGCTGAACACACGGATCTCGTCGGGTCGTACGGCGCGGAGCTGCTCGAGAAGTGCGGGCTTGACTTCGCCGTCGTAGATGACGTACTTGACGCAAGGGGTATTGGGGAGGACCTTGAGGAGGGTGGAGAGGAGCTCGGCGTTGGTGAATATGCCGACAGCGTCGGGTTCGTTGAGGGAGTGGGTGAGGCCGGCTTCACCGAGGGTATCGTAGGCGGTGGCGACGGTGACGGAGATGGAGGAACAGGCGTGTGCCATGATTTGCCAGTTGGGGCTGCGAAGGCAGAGGATGAGAAGATATTAGAGATTAGACAGAACAGAAGTCGAGGTTCAACGCCATAGAAGAGCAGGGAACAAAAGGAAACCCACCTGGTCTGAGCGTAGATATTGAACACGTCACCGGCACTAACGCCAAGGTCATGGAGTCCTCGAGCGACCTCGGAGACGGCTGCGCGGACCTCGATGAAAGAGAGGTACTTGTAGTCGCTGAGGTGGAAGTACTTCCACTTCTTCTTCTCCTTGACCTCCTTTCCTTCAACTGTCTTGGTAACTTCCTTCTCCTCCTCAACAATGTCAATGATGTCGCGCCACCCGAGAGCGTTTCTGGCACCATGAGTCCGTTCTGCATACAAGAGGATGTCGTATGCGGTGTTGATGCCCTCAAACGGCTGGGTGACCAACTTCTCGGGTGAAAGTGCGCATCGGCGCGTAGCACCTTCGCCTTCGACAGGGTCTGCGACGGAGACAGAGCATTTGCCGTAGTAACCAGACTTATTTGTGTGGACGCGGGGCATGGTGGGTGGTGGTGGTTGGGAGGAGGGCAGGTTCACACTGTCCCTGGTGTGCCTCATGCTTGACACCTTTTGTCTGCGCAATTCGACGGCAGAGATTACGTATACCAATTGCAACTTGTATCCTCCGCAAACCATCAAATTTAGTGCTTTCCAAGCACCACCGTGGCAGCTGCGGAAACGATTTTCGGGCTCCAGCTCTCGTCTTGCGAAGCGGAACAAGAGATAAGAAATGTACAGCTACCCCCGATGGTACCATACGGTTCGTCCCTCTTTCTTAGGGTGAGGTATCCACGGTTACTCTGTACCTACCTAGTCCCTGGGTTCTCCGTTGTTGTCGAGGGGATTGGGGCCGCGTAAAATAAAAAAGACTCTTTGACCTAGATCCTGCCCTCGACAGAGGAGCGGCTGTTCTCAGCTCTTCCTTCCTGCCCAGCCTTCTATCCTAAGTAGCTTAGATCCATACCCGGCCGTTGCACGAGCTCTTTTGCCCCTTCGAATCGCCAACTTTAAACGACAGGAACATCATGATTCATCATCAAATGATACATATTGCATTTCTACCCCTTCTCGTAAATAATTATAGGAACTCCCTCGTTCAGCGCCGTCGAGACTAATACACTGGAAGCAGCCAGTTGGGGGTCAGATAGTTGCGAGCAGTAACGTAAGAATCAACAGGACAAAAAACTTCTCTTTGCCTGGGAGTCGAACCCAGCTTTCGCGCGTCATGGTAAAGCCTCAGCCGAATGACAGGCGCGTGTACTAACCGATATACTAGCAAAGACGTTAAAATGTTTGAACCGCATGACCTATGGAGTACTCCCACGTACCTCATGTTGAATCAATCATCCGTCCGTGCACGATCGATCACATGCTCGTGAGATCATTCGACAAACCATATAAAAACCGCACCAGATTCTTCCACTCTTCTTCGATTCTTCCACAATCAAAATCGCCAATGACGACAACTGTTGGTGCAGAGAGCTGAGCGCGACCCCCTTCGGGCTGGGATGCGCGCTGACCTCGCCCGTTCGGCACCGCTTACCTTGTTAACAACAAAGGGACGGGCAACAATGATCTGACGGCGTCTTTGTTTTGATTGTGGAGTGATTGTGTCTTGCAGTTCTGTGCGGTTTGGTCAAGAAACTGCTTTGGATGTATCACAGACAATAAAAATAATTGCTTCAACAGAATGGTGGTTTAACAAGAATGCTCCGAAAAGAAGTTCATAATCCTTGCAGGCATATTGCAATGCATTACCCTCTAACCCTCTCATGTGGTTCCTGCCACGGAACGTTCAGAATCCTGAAAATGTCTTGCTCAGTCTCTGACGCTACCAGGGTGCCTAGTGGAGAGGATCTCAGCAACAAGCCGAGAATGCAACATCGATAGGAAGCCCGTACCTGTATTAAGCTTCACGCGCCGGTCTCGGGGGTCGCGAACTACTCCCCCAAATAAGCCCTTCTGATTGAGCGAATACCCCATCACATTCGCCTTCATCCGGATCGCGCGATTGAACTAAAAGAATGACCATAAACGTCTGTTGTGCCACAATATGAAAGGAAGAAACACACAATATCGTCCCCCTAAGTTGAACGAGAAATGAGATATTATGCATGATAGAAAACCGTCTGCGACACGCACGGTGTAGTACAATAATGCAGCTCCCCTACATTGCCAGGGAACGGCAAGGAAATCGATGCGCCTGCGCTTCGAACCTTCTCGTGGAGCTCTGCAAAGGCCCCGGTAGGTTGCTTCGAGGTCGTCTTGGTCCTCAGGCAGCGCCAAATCCTCTGTGAGTATGCCCACAGCGTGGAGTTCTCGAAGGAGGTGTCCAATAACGCCTAAGTATGCGGTAAGAGCGTCACCCACGAAACAGTTTAAAACGTGTGAATACCTTTATGAGTTCTCCCATCATCGGTCGGACGCGTGATGAGGATATCAATGTCCCCGCATGTCGCTTTCCCCCTACCAAATTTGATTCAATAACTCAGCCACTCGACAAATCTTTTGATGGCACCTTCGATAGCTCCCCATTATCTCAATGAACAGTTGGGAGTCGATGTTGAGGGCTGTAAAGCGCAAATAAAGATAGGGATTGGGAGGGACAAGGCCTAGAATTTACCGATAGGTTTGATCAAGTCGAAAATTTCCTTGGCTTCTTCCCGTGGCATACGATCGTTAATATCTAGGAGTATATATATTATCCATCCAAGGATGTCACCGAGTTTGCTTACCCACCATGATAAAACTTTATCCCGATCTCCTGGACAGAGCTCAACTTGATACCATACTTGCCGATCACGAGATCCTCCAGAGTTCTGCAGCCAGTAGCATACCACTGATATGCCGTCGATTGTCCTGTCAGAACATCATCAGCTCCCATATATAGGTAGAATGTCATATCACTCACCGACACCGTAGATGCCCTGGAACAGCTTGGTCGCCTCAATGTCCTCTGTCCTTTCGTATCCAATGCGACGCAATCCACCAGTTTCTATAATTTCCATGATCTACAAAAAGCGGGGGCTGAACAATCTGACGCCGTAAAAGATGACAGAAATCTACCTTGGCTGCGGTCTTTTCACCCACACCACGAATCGAACGAGCTTCGGCGAACGACTCGATCCGCTTTGGATGATTTCGCAGAGCTCGGATACCTGAAGAAGAAGCGTTCGTTAATTCCGAGAAATGGATAACGGAGGCGTCTTACATTTGCTGTAACTAAATACACGCCAATGATCATCATCACCTGGTTTGGCTTGATGAAGGTCTTTGAGCTCTTGTAGCTGTGAAAATCGTCTTGAGCATAGGATAGGAAATAGCGGCCGTTATGAAGTACCTTGTCAATAATATCTTGGTTGACGCAAGTTTCTCGTTGGACCTCCTTCGCATCGCAAGTCCACCCCTTTGCGGGGTGATGAGTTAACGATTCACAAAAGGGAAGCTGATACCAAAAAGACATACTCGTTTGTGGGGTTTCTGGGGAATGGCAACCTGCTCTCTTTCCACGTCTGATGAGGGCGTTACATCGGAATCATCTTCCCCATGCCGCGACCACTTGTGGAAGGCAAAGGCCAGTCAGCCTTGACTTCGGTGATATCAGGGAACTAAACGTACCCCGGTTTCATGTGCTGCACGAGCCATGGCATAGAACTCGCCAAGAGGGTCATCAGTACGACCTGCAAGCTTCGAAGTAGGCGCTGACGGTGCAGGGAGATGCGAAGGGGAGACAAGGGACAAAAGTGATCCCGCGGCGACTCCAACGTTGTTCCCTCGGTCTCCCCTTTCCTCCTCAGATTCAGAGGCATCATGGAACGAGGGCGCTACGTTATTCTTCTTTTGGTGCGCCAAAGGCAGTGTGAAATCCCTATCGCAATGCATGAATAAATCTATCAAAGAAAGAAAGTGGCACACACGAAATATGACTCAAATCTCCCAATTCAACAGTTTTACCCTTTACTCTCGAAAACGATGCACTCGGCCCTGCATCCATTCGCTCCGGGAAAGCCGCGTACATCCAGAGATTATCTGGCCGCATCGAAACGCCCTGTTGCGCGCAAATAGGTGGTTTTCCCAGTCGAGAGATGACCCATCTCCAGTTCACGGTCGGAATGTGATCTGGTATGTCCTTCAAAGCCTTCAAACCTAATGCCTGTAGTGTCGGACGCTTCTGTGCGTCGGTCACGATATGTGTAACGGTGGACGCATTGTATTCCGGGACGAGATTTCCACCGTTCCGGACGATCTGCCACCAAGGGAGTTTGAGCACAGTTATCGCAAGCGAGGAATAATAACACGCACGATGTCCATTCTGCCCCGTGTCCGTTCAGAAGCATACTGCATATCTCCTCCAGCATAGAATATTGTTGTCCCGGAAAGGCATTTAGGTTTGTCGGACTTGGCAGCCACAGTAGCGATCTTATCTTGAAGCTTTAGGGCATATTCGACCGGCGTCAATAACACAGGTTTTTCTTTCCCTTTCCCTTTTGAGGGCTTGGGTTGAGGTTTATCCGCCTTGGATGATGGTTTCTTCTTGGAAGCGACTTTCGCCGTAGGTGCATCGATATGAATGGGGGAAGATGGACGAGCGAGCGAGGATGAGGAGGGAGAACCGGAAATGACGGATGACTCATCGGCCCTCACTGTTGGAGCCGGCTGAAGGTTTTTCTTTCCGAGTTTGACCAGCTCGTTCCTTCGCTTGGATGATGTATGTTGGGCGACTCGTTCTTTCACTTCCAAGTAAAGCTTGCTTGGAGCGCCTCGAGAGACTTCCCTCCCTTTACCCTTATCCTTCCGTAACTCCAAAGGTGGCCGTTCAACATCGGGATCCTCAATCGGAGAAGTGCGTATGTCAGGAAGAGTGGTAACGTTAAGAAGCTGGGGAACGATGGGCCGCAAGTCCAGAGCAGGGATATTCCGCTTGGTAGTGACTTTCGTGTCTTGCTTCTCTTTTGCTATTGGCCGTGCACGTGCAGGAGATTTCCTGGTGATTTTTGGGCATGCACTAAAGCTATGGAGAACACCAAGTGAGGAAAGCACCTGCGGGACCAGTTCGAAGGGACCTTACGATGTGATCTCTTCAAATGGCAGAGAGGGGGTTCGATGTAAAGACTGCAGCTTGGTGCGTTTATCCCGAGGTGGCAGTTCCGTAACGTTCTCGTAAGACGGTTTACGTTTTGACCCACGCGATACAGGAGAGACTTTCCGGTCAGGAACACCTGGACCTCCATCAAAAGCAATTTCACTGGGATCCGCGATGATCCTGTCCGAAGACGAGGCATATTCATGAGCGTTTGCAGAGGGTTGACGATTAAATGTCTCACGAAGCTTTGGGAGATGCCAAGAAAGGGTCGTAACACACATCAGGAGAGGTGGGAGATGCATTTGTCTTCTGACGTTTTGGATCTGGTCCCCAGCTCGACGGAGCCGTGCGTTTCTGGACTTGCGACTGGGGGGCGGTTTGCTTACCAGGAGTATATGGGGGGTCTTTGCTTTCGGAGTCATCCTGGTTGTGGAGACTTCCACTACTTAAACGCCTAGACGATATTCAAGCAATCGCAGAGCTCACTCATTGAAATTTGTCCCTGTGCCATCCGTTGTTGTTGCAGGGTCAAAATTGTTCCTTGTTCTTCCGCCGTTTATACTTTCTCGTGACATTATCGATATTGAGGCCGAGATAGGAGAAATGAGCGATGAGCCTTCTGGATCTCTCGCGATGACTTCGTTCAACTCCTCTGCGAGTATTTCGCATGCTTGATGTGCTAGATCTGCCGAGACTTGAACTGGCCCGAAGCTCGGATTGCTGCTGGTGTTGTTTGTGGCCAAAGGTTGATCAAGCAGGAGGGACGGAAGCTTCAATTGCGACAAGTTTAAGTGTATGGAACAAGCGTACCTTCTCCGGTAGGTTCCCATACGGCGCAAGTATTCCTTGAAATCATCGTCAGGTAGGTTCATCCTCGCATCTTGCTCACGGAAAAAAGCTTGGTAGTCCATGCTGAGGAGTTTGAAAAGACTGTGACCTGATTTGAGCGGTTCACTGGAATTGAATTGCGCTGGCGGATCCGTCAATGTTCGGCATCCATCGTGGTCGTCAAATCGAGTCACGAAACATCACGGTGCACATGACCGGCGACATGTGCGTGACAACTCGCGAGGCGTGTTATGCGCGTTATCAATGATCATGATTCGGTGTTTGAATTGTGATGGCCGATTTCCCGGGGAGACGCTGGTCAATTGTCGCCTTACCAAAGCAGCGTGCGATTCATATGCAAGGAACTTCGACCCCATCCTCCTCACCAACTTTCACATGTAGTCATACATTTAAGTAGTCTACTTATCCACCTACGGCCCCATGCTTTCCGTTAACGCCCGCCGGTTGACCAAAAGCAGCCTCGAATCGCTTCGCTATTTCGAGGACCATACCGTCGGAGAAGCTCGGCCCAAGAATCGAGACAGCAAACGGCATTCCATCTTGAGTAAACCCAGCCGGACAGGAGACGCCAGTGAGGTCGAGGATATTGGCAAAGTGAGTAAACTAACAAAAATTCGGGAGAATACCCAGCTCGGGAGTGGTAACATATGAATAAACGGAGAAAGCTCGCACCTTTCCCAGCTTGTGGTTGAGAACTATGGGATCAGCGATGTACTGAGCCTTGGTTGGATGCATTGGGACTGTGGGCACTACGAGGACATTCATTTTCCCAAACTCGACCTGAGCGAGCCGTTGGCTGCTCATCATCTTGAGAGTGTCGGACCACGCGTCCACCGCAGAAAAGTTGTTGGCTGCAGCGGAGTAAATGGCACGTATCTCCGGCAATAAGGGGTCTTTCTCCTCGGGCTTGGTTGGCGCCGGGTGTGCATCATACCATTCTTTCACACCCGAGACCCGTTCAGCGACGAAACTGCCCTCGTATAACAGCTTCCCAGCTTTCTCGAAGACAGTATAGTCAACGTTGTCGACGAGCTGGCCACCAATCGACTTTATGAGGAGCACCGCCGCTTCGAAAAGTTCGTTGAATTCTTTCGTGGCCATGTTACGCGATTCCGAGTCAGCGGGTGCAATTGCAAAATTGAATCCCTCTCCTTGTTGAAGGATGGCGCGAGGAGCGAAGGCCCAAGGAGGTCGAGAAACTTTGGAAAATGCTTCTTGCTCGTCAATCTTGAACAGAGCGCTCCAAACGGTACGCGCATCTTCGACTTTCAAAGCCTCTATGGCTATGCAGTCAAGACTCAAGCAGCATGGGACCACTCCAGTTGTGGGTATCTGATGAGGTTAAGCTTCCAAACCAGGCGTGGTCTTGAAAGATGGTCATCGACTTACAGTGCCTCGAGTGGGTTTGAAGCCAATTATGTTGTTGAATGCAGCTGGTACCCGTCCGGAGCCCGCAGTGTCGGTTGCCAGCGAGAAGGAAACTTGATTGGAGGCAACCGATACGCAAGAGCCTGAAGAGGAGCCACCAGAAACGTAATCTGTTGAGAATACGGAAGCTGGTTGACCATACGGTGATCGCATCCCGACAAGACCAGTCGCCAATTGATCCTTTGTGAAATTGACAAGAGAGGTTGGGACAGTCAGAGAAAGGAACCTACCAGATTGACTTTGCCGATTGGAATACAGCCGGCCTCGATTAATGTTGCATACGACGGAGCATTCTTCTCGGCAATGTACGCATATGCAGGACATGCAGCGGTTGTTGTCACTCCTTTGATATCTATCGAGTCCTTGATCGAGAATGGGATGCCAAACAATGGGTGACGAGTGGTCGGATCCGGGTGTGCCTGTAATAATTCGCGCGCGTGCTTGACCGATTCATCTTGGGGAAAGATGTGCAGCCATACGGCAGGGTCGGCAGTTGAGAGCTTGAGACGCTTGTAAACCTCGTTTATCACGTCTTCAGGCGTGATGACACCTCTGACATAGAGAGTTTTCAGAGTTTGGATGTCCATCGACCCATTCCACGTAGCGGGAGCTGCAGCCTCGCGTTCTTTAGAGTATTTCTCGAGAGGCGCCAGAATCGAAGGTGAATCACAGACGTAGCCGAATAAACCCTGTTGCTGTGGGATCAAGCCCAAGCGTGGGTATGATCAATCGCTCAAACTTGCCTCAGAGAACGTAACCATCTCGAGAGCGACACGCTTAAACTCGGACATGTATCCATCAGTTGCATCGCTGACGAGTGCGCATTCGAAGCCTTTTTTTCAGTCCTCAGTCATGGATATTGGATATTCGCAGCAGGAATCTTTACCACGATCATTTGCTTCTCTGAGTGTTGTAGTAACACAACACTCTGTCGTCACTCCGACGATGATGAGATGCGAAATTGCACCATTGACGAGGATTTGATGCAGCTCGGTCGCATAAAATGCTCCTGGGGGCCAGTCGTCAGCGCAAAAGAGAAGGGAAAAGTAATTCCGATCCGTGCCTTTTCCAGGTTTGTCTATCAAGATTTCGCCTGGAATGGGTTTCAACTGGTCGATAAGATCATGCATGCTTGTCGCAAAGTAAGATTAGCGAAGCGAGCTAGTGCTGAACATAACTGACTGTTCTCCCCGGACGAGCAAACGGCTACCTTTGGGGCCTATTCCCCCGATTACCACGGTATGTCTCGAATTTGGAGCGTTTGCTTGTCTTGTGAGCTATTGAGGGTCAAAATTTGTATCAGAATGAAAATCGAATAACCACGGACTTTACACGTAGGGCAATCCCGCAAGCCGGGGTCGTGCCCTTCTCGAGTGTGCACGACTGTTATCCCTGCTCTCCGAGCGAGTCTTAGGACTGCAGCAGCTGGGCCGACTGCAGCTTGGACTGCCGCCAGATTTCCGCCCTGGAGTTCACCAAACCCACCAGCTTCGAGGAAATCGCGTTGAAAGTCAACTAGGGCAATGTTAAATCGATGTTATTGTTGCTTCCACCATGTGAAAAATTATGCAAACTGACCGAGTAGAAGTGCAGTCTTGGCAGGATCGAAACTGAAAGCGTAAGGCTTAGCGTTTGCGGAAAGTAGCATGTCGATAACTCTTTACGTCGACGACGGAGGATCGAGTCTTTGCTTATCGCAAATATGGTGACGACAGGGAGTTCCTGACCAAGTCCACAGCTGACCGGTGACCGGTGACCGTTTATGCGTACGCTTTGATCGCAGAGATATCATTGTCTCCCCTAGTCAGACTCTAAATGATCATCTCTTAATATTGATGGGACAACGACAGATATCATGGTACCATCCGATCGTCAGGCGTAACGCGTAACTCTTTACGTCGTCGACGGAGGATCGAGTCTTTGCTTATCGCAAAACTGTATTGCAGATCAGCAGATTGTCTGGCCGTCTCAGACTCTATATATGGCGACGACAAAAAGTTCCTGACCAAGTCCACAGCTGACCTTGATCGCAGGGATATCAAAAGCAAAAAAATATAAAGCGTGACGGATAAAAATCTTTTCGTAACTGCTCGGATTTACAACTGGTCTGGCCATATCCTCAAATCTCGCGGGGTTTTGTCCCATTTCGTGGGCCTCGCAGGTCCAAGTCACCGACAAATATCGTTATCCCACTTTACTTTCAGGAACGGAGAGAGATAAGCCCTCAGTAATCTGTAAAGTTGTGCCTCAGCCTCCGCCTCTTGTGCCTCGAATCACTATCTGTGCCATAGGACTCCTGATAATCCCCCGGTTTGTTCAATTTTGGACCTTTTCCGGACGCCGAATTTCGGTTTTTTCCAAGTTTGTCCGGACTTCCAACTTCAGACCTGTGTGATTTTGTCCGGACGTGTTTTAGACCTCATCCAAGACCTAAAAATGTTCCGGGAGCGCTCCTGCGCCTAATAGAAGGTGGACACCACCACACTGGCAGGAAACATAAATTCGTAGTTACCCTTTATCGTTGTGTTGATGCTTGTTTGATATGGATCACATGTTTTTCGTCCCTTCATAACGAGAGAAAAATAACGAAACAGAGCAATACTGGGGATCGAGTATGGACCTCACAGTCTCAAAGGCGCTATTGCCTCTCGCTAGAACCTCCACGTTCGGATCCCCAACTGACGCCGACAACACATGGTAATCTGTCCGGACCAATACCTCAGACGTACCCCATAGATACCTCGCTTGTCCGGACTTTCCAACAGAGATCTGGGTCCAAAGACCCCAAATTTTGTCCGATTTTCGATCAAACCTTAGGGGGGATTATCAGGGGTTCCGTGCCACCGCAGGGCCGACCAGGATAAGACCGACTTTAAAATGAAAGATGAAAGGACAGCAGGTCACCCACCAGAACTTTGCCGAAACTCCAACCACCATGAAGTTCTCGGCACCGAAGATGCCTCATTTCTCTCTGAAGCTCAAGCCATCGTCGGGAACTTATGCTGATGATCCGCGGTGGTCAGTGAGTAAATTACTTTCATCGTATTAGAATATCGCTGATTTAATCGCTGCAGAATCATGATATTGACCCTGCCCCCGTAGTCTCGCGTGTTTGGGGTACTGGCAGTTTTGCAGCATACTGGGTTTCCGATATGCTTGCCGTACGTTGCGTTTTATCCTGACTATCTAAACATTCCTGCTCAGTTCTTTCCATTCCCCAGCCTCCACTCTGGTCGACTATCTCAACAGCAATGTCCATTGGCTTCACCGCTCGAGAGATCATCCCTAGTAAGTCTAGCGACATCATATATCTTGCTATGCCTCCTGATATCATATTGATGACAGTCACGTTTGCCGGATTCTTCCTTTGCGGTGTGTGACGTCTTCGTTCCACCGTATGAAGCTGCTCTTTACGTTGTTCTTCGACTAGGTTTTGTTGTCAGTCTCACGGGTCGCATGGCTGCAACATATCATGTCCCATTCCCTGTTCTTGCGAGAGCCTCTTTGTGCGTGAAATTTATATAACGTTGACGCCCAAGCTCAAATGTTCACCGGATAGTGGAATGTGGGGATGCGTACCCATGATTCTCATTAGGAGTACAGTAGCTCTCTTATGGACTGCTATCTCGGTCGTTCAAGTTAGTGGTCTCCTCTACTGCGTTTTGCAAAACTAACCTGCTCACCTACAGGCAGGAGGTTTCTTGGAAAATATGATCTCCGCAATCTGGCCCAAATTCTCACATTGGAATCATCTCCCCAAATCAGCTAATATCACATCGGCCGGCATTCTCACTGTTGTACTTTATTGGTTCATTCAGACATACGTCAGCATGCTTCCTATCAAGTACGTGCCTTTTTCAACCTTGTTCGAGAAATAGAATATTAATACAACGTGTAGAAAGCTACGATGTGCGAGAATTGAAACGAACTTGTCTTCTAACACAACCAATGCATTATATTAGATTTCTTCATATTCAAGACTATCTTGGTCACTCCCACCTGGTTGTGAGTACCTCCCTCGAAAATCTATACAGGGCCCTGACACATCGACTCTCAGCGCGCTTTTCCTTTGGGTAACTACACATCTCCGGTTCCAACTCCCATGTTCTCGGCTGACTTTTTCCCTCAAGGCCGTGATCGTGACCAAAGGTGGTGGACCGCTCGTCCATGGCCCGACGGATATTAATCCAAAAGTCGGCCGTGTATGGTCTGCCCTGCAAGCGCTCAATGTAATCATTGGCCTCTTCTCCAGTCTTGCAGTCAATATGCCAGATTTTGCTCGTTTTAGCAAATCCACCAAAGCAAGCGCATCGCAGACTCTGCTGTTACCGATTATTGGTACCCTTGGTGCACTTAGCCCAATTTTCATTACCTCTGCATATAAAGAGATTTGGGGAGGTGAGTAGCATGCCTCAACGCTGTTACGTTCTGCCCTTTGTCTACCAGGATCCTGACTGTGATGGTGACGTTGGCAGAGTACCAGTGGTTCCTGCCCGCTGTCATTGCCCATTTCCACTCGAGACCCATTAAGTTCTTCACGGGCTTTGCCATGATGATCGCGACTCTTGGTAACCAAATCGGTCAGTCGCCTATATGTTTTACCTTTGTCCTTGTTCTTGGCAGCTAACGTCATTGGTGCAGCTGGTATGTGTTGTCTTTTTATGCAAACGGCGCGCAAATTCGGTCGTATTCACTATTTAACTCCTGGTAGCCGGCTCGTTCCCCTTCGGAAACGATATTTCTGGTCAGTCAGATTTATACATGGAGCTAGGCGCTCGTCGGTTAATATTTCTCGACTAAGGTATCTTCCCTCAATACATCGACATCAGACGGGCTGCTGTCCTAATGAGCATCTTCTGTCTTATCTCCTGCCCGTGAGTAGAGGACTTGTGTTCTTCTTTTGATCAACACTCTTACCATCGCTTGGCATACAGATGGGATATTATCGCTGTTCGTATTGACTTCTCTTCGTGCTCACTCCTTCCACATCTTATATTCTTGTTTCGGCACGCAGAATGCAGCAGCCTTGCTCTCTTTCCTTTCTGGTTACTCGTGGTACGTAACCACGCAGGACAAAACAATTCCGATTGTACCTGACTAATTCGCAGCTTCATGGGTCCACTGGCGGGAATCATGTGCAGCGACTACTATCTCGTGCGTAAAGGGAAACTCAACATAAAGGAGCTGTATAATCCTCATGGTCTGTACGAATATGATTACGGCTGGAACTGGCGTGCTTTCGTCAGCTTCTTGTACGTTGTCTATATAATACATTTTACTTTAACCGAGGTCTAATCATGTGTCTTTTCGTTTTCAGGATTCCTGTAGCTGTACTTATCCCGGGTCTGGCGTACTCGATCGCTCCCCTGTCTGTTAAAGTTAACTCGGGGATCCTTCATCTGTACTGTAAGTCGTTCCTGTTGCACCTTCAGCAGGGGCTTGCTCATGCGACATTCCGGGTTTGCTTAGCATTCTCCTGGCTATTCGGGATCCTTATGTACGTTTTTCTCCTTTCGAGACGAGTAATTCGCCCTAACCCATACGTCTCTCCATAGGGCCGCAACGATATACTACGTCCTATGTGTTTACGTCTCCCCTCCCACCAGCTCGTTCACCGAGGAGGCAGTTTACCCACCCCAGACCGTCGAAGAGGAACAGGAGAGGCTACGTGCGCTAGGTCGCGCTGCCACTCCCGATTCGGACTTCAAGTTGGATATCCCCGCTGACGAGAAGAACGTGAATAGCAACGAACTATGCTAGTGTCGATATCTGGGATTCAAAGACAGGGCGGCTGGCGGCTACCTATGAAGGATACACCTCATACCTCCGTCGCATTTTTGCCAGATAGCAAGCGAGTCCTCTCAACCTCGGGACACGATAGCCAATTCAAGTTCATCCTCTCGACTGTCACTAGCCAAAGAATACCATATATCTGTACTTCCCCAATGATGACTGCGTTTAGTAGTTTCTTACCCCCTTGTACCCCTAGCCATCCTCGACTCCCCCCAGCCTTTTCATTTTAGTTAAACGGATAAATATAGGATTCCTGTGTATATATATCATTCATGTGTTTCAGCTACGACTGCACCACCAATTTGAGCTAGAAAAAGCCTGCCTCACAACGCCGAACGGGCTCTCTGAGAGTCTGAGAACTGGCACCAAAATTCGGCGGGTTTGACGAGCCTAGCCTATGTGGTCTGCCTGCATTTACGGCGTTGTTTCACGGAAAGCGGGTGCTACAGCCCGGAAAAGAGGTCATATGGATACTTTTTGCGCGAATTCCAATCTTGGTGACGTTCAACAACCCTGCCAGTGAGGCCTGGGGTTTTGTAACTCTCCGACTGTTTTCTTTCGCTTCATCGTCATATAATGATGTCCGCTCGCTCCTATTTCCTTCAGAGGGGCAAGATTCGTTCACGTTGCGAATAGATGTTGGCAGGCGCACCTGAAACTGTTAGTCCGTGTAGAGTCACTGTCAGTCACTGTATATTGGACGGCGCGCAGGCCTAGTACTTGATATAATTCATTCAGCTAGCTAAAGACTTACCACCAGGATTCCTAACAGGAGGGGTGGGCCGTTGCACCGCAGATCCGAGTTCAAGTTTGTCGTGCCACATCTGCACATCCCGCCTTTGCTATTTTTAGTGAACAGGATAGAATCTGAGATTTTTCTATTATGTTTCCACTCGAAACTTAAAAGAGATTCTGAAAACGATTGGAAAACATAGTAGTAAAAAGCCCACAGTGCACATATAGGCTAGATTTTGTTACGGAGACTGGCCTGATCATCTGTATATGCCCCGCGCCCCACCGACAACAGCAACCCGTCCACTTACCCGCACCGGGCTGCATGACCATTCTGCCTGGGTATCCCGCTCGCGACCCAGCCCCTCCGTCGAGTCCTTTGACCTTCTTCAGGACTTGTGTGTTGTCAGCTGCACCTCAGCTGTACCCTGCCCCTCCCTGTCTTCGCCTCTGTGAGGTGGTTAGCCAAGGGGTGGCAGAATGCAAATTTCTGACCGGGCGTTAGACTTTTTTTTTTCCGGCCCACTGAATCATCGAAAACAAAAGAACTACTACATACGGAAGATGCTCAATGGGGAGAACAAGCCAGCCTGGCTGCAAATACATGAAATCAGTTCCTTCTGCCAGTGATTCGTAGTGATACTCACAAAAACCAGAAGCGCGTCGAGGTGTGGTGATTGGCCCTTGAATTTGTTGCTATTTCCAAGTATGACGTCCAGCAGAGTTGCGTGTCCTTGCCCCAAGCCCGACCGCAATATTACCTTGATAAGCTCCACCAGCAATTTGTCGGGTGCAGGCTAATCCCGTGTAACCCGTAAGCCCATCAACGGATCTAGCTCCCGCCAATCCACGTTTTCTTGTTCCCGCCTCAAGACCAGGCGAAAGGGACTGGTTTCCCTGACCTGCTCCATGCCCACCTGCTCCGTCCTCAATTTAAGCAGCTCCTGGCGCAGCGGTTGCTGCACCCGATGCAATTGCTGCAGCACCCGATGTAGTTCCAGCAATTCGTACCGCAGCAGCTCCTCACACCGCGGCTCCATACACCACGGCTCCATACACCACGGCTCCATCAGCTCGACCTGCCAGTCTCGTACCAACCGTAGCAGCTGTTGCAATGTCTGCTGGCCGGGCGGTCCCAGCTTGTGCCGCATATTCGAAATGGGTGAATTACGAGGTGGGCGTTATTCGGGAATGACTTTGGGACAGTACGCATTACGGCATAACCTGACGACAGCCAGAACAATCGCCGATCCCCTAGCCCTATTGGTATTTGTATTAAGGACATAATCTCGGAGACTGGGGTCGTGAAATCGCACCAGACTATGCCAGCAAATGCGTGTAAGGGCCTCAATAATTTTAGGCAACGAGGTCGTTGCGTTCTAGCTCTTTCCCGCCATCCCAGCATCGGCTATATACTCGAGGCCTATAGTGGCATAGCCTTCAAAAGGAAAGGTTAGGAATGGAATCACGGATGGTAAAGGTAGGCTGTCCGTCAAAGTGGTCAATGTCACTGCACACCCGAACGAAAGCCCACATTACTGACTGAGTGACAGTGAGTGTCCCTTTTTCTCTCATTTTCGATTCACGTACTTTCCGACCATCGACATCTTCTTTTTGATATCTGCGAGTTTTCGAAGATCAAATTGTATTACGAGGTGGGCGTTATTCGGTGATGACTCATGACTTCAAGACTTGCACATAACCTGGCAAAGTGGCCGACCTCCAGATTTGTATTAGCGCTGGAATATGTGAGAATCGGATCGTGAAATCGTACGCAACCAATGCGTGTTAAGCGTTTCCCACCGCGTCCAACTCTCTCCGGATCTGGGGCTAAGTAGACGCGCTTGCCAATTGCAGTGTCATGCCATTCGCTTCGCCAGGATAACCCCTGAGGACTGTTAATGCGGAGTTCCTTTTATATTTCCAAGTGAGGAAGGGAGAGGCAGACGCACGTGTGGAGATGGTGCGAGTGTCCCGTGCCGACCGAGAATGGGGAGTTCAATCATGTATCCGGCGAGGACCAACCGTCCTCTTCATGCTCTCAAAATTCAATGAGACCGACAGACTAAGGGAAGGTCATGCACTCTTCGCTGGCAGCCTATGATTCGAAAAGACAGTCCTATGATCCATGAGTACTGAGTCCTTGCCGAACAAAGCCCAGAAAGTCGCGAATCTGCTCGCGACGCGGAAAATTCCGGAAGCCTAACCAACTCCGGATTCCGAACCTACACAACGACTTTTTCGTCAACTCAATGCTCGCTGCAAGGGCATCTGCCTCGCGGAACGTCCAGCGCATAACCCGCTCCTTTGCCACCGTTGTCGACAATGCCGGTATCAAGGTTGCCGCCGTCGACCACCATCAGCCGACCTCGGCTGTGACTATCCTCGTCAAGGCTGGCAGCAGGTTCGAATCCAAACCGGGAGTAGCTCACGCCCTCAAAAACTTCGCGTTCAAGGTAATTTCGGTCTCTGCTACTGGACGGAAGTGGTGGCTCTGACACTCGTGGACAGAGCACAGCGAAACGGTCGGCCCTCGGAACGGTGCGCGAGAGCGAACTTTATGGAGGACTGTTGTCTGCGAGCTTGACCCGAGAACACCTGGCACTGACGGCAGAGTTCCTCCGCGGTGACGAGTGAGTCGCAGACCGTCTTCCAATTCTACCCTGCTCAAATGACATCAGGCCTTTCTTTGTCGACGTTCTTTCCTCCTTCCTCACCTCGGCCAAATTCACCCGCCACGAATTTGAAGAATACGTTCTACCAGTGGTAGAAGGCGATGTTGCGGCTGCCAACGCTGACCCTGCCATACGAGCAATAGAGGCCGCCCATGCACTTGCCTTCCATTCCGGGCTCGGTTCCTCCCTCTTCGCCCCATCCCACAATTCCCTCACCACCGAAGATGTCAAATCCTTCGCCAAAACTGCATTCACGAAAGGCAACATTGCGGTGCTAGGAACCGGCATAGACCAAGCACTCTTGACCCAACTTGTTGAGAAATCACTCACCGGCGCTGCTGCTGCTGCTTCAGCGGGAACAACTTCATCCGCAACTTCCTACTTTGGTGGTGAGACTCGAATTGAGGCACATGAAGGCCCTCAAACTGTGTTCATTGGCTTTGGTTCGACCGGTGCACCTTCTGCCGAACTTGGCGCTCTTGCTGCACACCTTTCCCCCCAGCCTTCCGTCAAGTGGTCAAAAGGGCTATCTTATATCGCAACTGTGCTCCCAGAGGGAACCTCGGTGCAGAGTGTCTACCTTCCTTACACAGATGGCACCCTCGTTGGGCTACTTGTACAGGGCACGAACGCGGCCAACCTCAAGGAAGCGGGCAAAGTCGCAGTTCAGGCACTGAAGACTGTCTCCACGCCTAGCGGTATCACCGCTGATGAACTCAAGAAGGCCATTGCCAAGGCTAAATTCAATGCTGCCAGCGTTGTTGAGAGCCGAGATGGCCTAGTGTCGGCTGTGGGCTCCAAGGTACCTCCCTATATCTTGACGTCCTTCCATGACTGATTAATCCTGAAGATCCTGGCTGGTCTCCCCGCGTCTCTTGACGCGTCTCTAGCATCTTTTGACGGCGTGACAGCTTCTGGATTCTCCAAGGTCAGATCGTCGTCCACATTCACGTGCATATTCTAAACTCTCCTTGGCCCGACACAGGCTGCATCTGAGCTCACGAAACGCAAGCCGACATATGTCGTGATCGGGGACGTGAACGCTCTACCGTACACTGACGAGTTGGGATTGTGATCGCGGGGAAGAAAGGAAAAATATCGTATGACACTCTCCATAGACTTTGTCACTCTGACAATCATGCTCTCTCTGGGAGCTCTGACCTCATTGTATCTACGGAAATAATTCTTTCGAGAGCTCCTTGCGTCAACGTTCCGCAATCTCCGCAAGTTTGCAAATATGTTCAGGTCGATGTCTCAAAACGGGCACCTACAACGCGTTCCTGATACCCGACGTCAACGACAGAGTCAGGCACATATACACTTGGCACTATTTTGAATGACTTGTCGAAAAGTGACGCATATCCCGAACACTGCGGAAATGCCACCATCACTGCGAGGAGCTCGCAAATCGCTGCGGTCCTGCAGGACCAGTGACGGTGGGTCATGAACTCCGTCGTGAGTCGGTCGTTTTCTCTTTTGGAACTTGAACACGAGTCAGAACCATGACTCGACGTCAAGATCTGACTTTGAGTGGCGTTGCAATACGTACCCTGTTCCTGAAGACCATTCGGAATTGCGGTGCAAGCTCCTCTTGCAGGCAGACCGCTATAAAACACGACTTTCTTCCAACATGTCCTCAGCAGATCTTTCTCTTCGAGACCCACTCTAGCTTCTTATCGCGCACATCCTCAGTGTCCAGCCCCGAAAGAATGCCTTTTACATCATCTCCTTCGAACTCATCCTCATCCGAGAATCTGGTGAACCCCAAACAATCAAAGGACTACCAGTTGGCCTTTGCGACGTTGTCATCTTCATACGGCTTCGGCGGCGGTGCATCGTCATTGCCACCCCAACAGCCAAGGAAAAATAATTCTATTAAGGCCTCGCCGTCGTCATGCCCTCCACCCACGCCCACATGTGCTTCGTATCCTTCAAATATTAACTCCCCATCACGGTCACAGAAGGACTACCAAGAGGCGTTCGCGTACTTGTCATCAAGTTTCGGGTTTGGCGGCAACGGACCGAAAAGGAAGATGTAGTTTTCGCTCACCGTATGGTAACGCTGAAAATGGTGCGATCGTGAAGAAAATTTTCATGATATCGGGACTGATGGCGCAAATAAGTTCTGTTATGCTCCATGATCAACAGCATGACTGTGTGTACCTCCCGGCATCAACCATGCGGACAGGCTTTCGCCCAGGTGTCCTCTGCAACGATGCCGACGTGGTTTGATTCATCACTCGGACGGAACGAGGTTGCTTTCATGATTTCTTCTTATTTAGTTACCTATTCAAATTCCTACACTACTATCTTGGAACTTTATACCTCTCGAAGCTCGATGGTCCAAATTAATCCACTGGCATGTATTCATTTGTAGCGTTCGTCAATAGCTATGCGGTACTCCTCTTGTCATGTCCGGAAGTACAATATATTATGTATCTCCTGAGCTCTCAGCTCGCATGAATCATTCAACTTAAAGGATTGGTCTCGGATGTGAGGAACGTGCGATTCATGAGGTCTTCGGTGTTTTTTTAACCGCCCCCATGTCTCCATAAGTCTTCATACCTACATATCTGTTATTACAGTAAAAGCCGGCGCGTGGCCAGCCAAAATAGGGAGCGCGTGCACCTGCAGCCTCCGGCAACGCCATGCTACGGTCGCCGTCAGCAACGGGCTGTGCCGGGAAATCTGCCGGTACATCATCGCGACAACTTAGACCTCCCTGCTTGCTCTCTATTTTCCATACTGACTGGTATATCGCAGTGTCCCTTCCTAAGGCCCGGAAAACCACAAGGGATTGCACCGAAAATTGAAATATAACAGTGATGATGGCCCCGACACATGTGGTCTGCTGGTTATTACACATCGGAACTGTTGATCGATCCTATAAGCGGTGTGTTACCATGGTTACTTGGCCGTGCGAGGGTATAATAACCCTGCCGCCTCCCAAGGTCGGTTCCCCAATTCCTCAGCAGGTTCTGAGCAAATCCACCTTCCCCGCTTAGCTGGTCTATCCCTTCACCCACATCTATACTCAATTCTCTTACCATCATGAAATACTCTCAAGCAACACTCGTCGCTTGTATTGGCAGCGTCGCCCTCGTCTCCGCCATCCCCATGCCCAAGGCACTGGAAACTGAGAATCAACTCCATACAGGCAAGTACAATGATTTTTACTATTGATACGCATAAAATGACTCTCCTCGTCTTGGTATAGGCCCAGCCGGAAACCGCCTGAATCAAAACCTCGCTCGTGATGTCGAACAGGACTTGGACTTACGTGGCATTGTGGACTGGATACGTGGTGCCGGAAACGCCATCAGAAATCGCAACGAAAGGAAGGCCAAAAACAAGGCTGCGAACGTGGCCCTGCTCCCTGCCGGAACCGTCCCAGGATCCATCCCCTTTGATGGAATGTCACCCCCACCCTACCAACGGCGTGATCTGTCCGTGGAGGATGACCTCGTCGCCCGAGATGATGATGGAGAACTTGAGCTGCGGGACCTCGAACCCAGGCTTTTTACGGAATGGATACGTGAACATGACAAAGCGAAGGCCAAACGTTTGCGGGAAAAGGCTGACAGGGCGACCGCCAAGGTCAGCGGAACCTCCATGGGGCCAATGACAATGGACACTACAGGCGGTCTCCTCGTGAGGATGTTTGAGGATCAGGAGTATGACCAACGCGATCTCATGGACGGGGAGGGAGACCTCGCCGCGCGTTACTATGACGAGGAGGGGGACCTCACCGCGCGTGATTATGACGAGGAGCTGGAGATGCGGGACTTTGACGAAGACAAGCTCGTCGCCCGCGAAACTAGTACCATCTTCGACGCCTTGAGCGCTGTCGCTCGGACATTCACTCCGCCCACCAAGGATGCAGCCCCACCACACGAAGCACGGGATGTTCTGGAGGAGCTCGATGCCAGGGACTTTGATGAGATCGACGAGCTTGATTGAACGTGAACTTCCTTCGGACTGCGTCGTAGATTCGTAGGCACACATAGATCTGTTGTGATGATGAGTACAGTACAATCATAGGTGTTTTGGCGCGGAATTGAATGAGATCGGCGATTATTGAAATCAGGTACTCCCGATAGTGAGTATGTATATCTTGGATAGGTCCAACCTGATGAAGTTGAATGCGGCATCGTCAGACATCGTCTCGAACCTCAATTTCTAATCAATTTCTGATAGTTCAATTTCCAAGTGATAAACACCACTGACGTGGCGAGACGTCCAGTTTGATAAGTAGCGTTCCCGTACGATCGAGGAAGGGTGGGGAGGTCAACAATGCATATTAACGGCTCAAGCAAATTCCACCCGACTGCTTCATTTATTAAGAATCATTGAGACAGCCTAACCCAGGCTTGGGCCGAAACACTGTAAGACAGTCCCGTGTCTTCTATCGACTCGATTCAACTGCAAGCGTCAACGTCGACTCGCCAGTTAACTTGTAAGCATCCTAGGCCTTCGCCTTCCTATTTCTCTCCTCGAAGCCATTAATTGACTGATCAAAATTGTATTCTGAATGAAACTGAGGTGGATGGTATCCATTGTTGTCCACGAAAGCTTAACTTGGTCCCTCCACCTCCACTTGCATATCAACCACGACCGATATCCCATCCTTGTAGTACAGTACACTAACCATCCCGGACTAGCGATAGGGATGTTCGTGTCACGCTAATACTGAAAAGTAAATATAGGATTGAAGTAGGCAGATCACCTAAACCCACCTTCAATCGAGCTCCTCCAGGAGGCTTGCAAGATCGCGTGCCAGAATATACGAATCCTCGGCGTCGTAGCCGCGCGTGGCGAGTTCCTCGTACAAGGCACGCCGGTATCCTCCGTTGTAATACGACGATTGCTCGCTCGCCTCGGTGAACGCATTGGCCACCTTAAGGGACTTCCCGAGAGCATGGCCGATGACTGCGCCCTTTCTTCGGCTGGGCGTTGCGGATACGATAGCAGCGCCACAGACGAACGAGGCGAAGAGGAGAGCTAGGGAGGAAGATTTCATGTCGAAAGGGATGTGTGGAAGGTACAGATTGTGATTTATGCGCGTCAAAGAATTCAGAGATGTGGTATCGAGACTTGGTACGTGGGATCCTCAGAGCCTGCTGAGGAGTATAAGGGACATCCGTCGGAAGATGCCCAGCTTTATAGGATGCTATCACGGCCCTTCCATGACGATTTAAATCTCCGGGACTACCAAGTGCACAGCAGCAGCCCAAAGCAACGTTAATCATCATCATCCATGATTGACGGATCGAAGTAACTGGCTCGGTGGCCAACTACCCTGGTCTCGGATCGGTTGTCGCGATTGGGGCTGAAGCTCAAGCTTAGAAGGTCCCCTCGTACTCTCGCTTAGCCTATGAGGAGGGATCAGTCACCGGTCTAAGGCCTGGCTATTGACTGGAAATCTTGCCGGAATCAAAAACCCTCCCTCCTCCATCTTGTATTTGGATGCCATTTGTGATAATCAGTTTACTAGAGGGAAGTGTGTGCTGCCTTTTCGGCAGAGCCCAGTTGCTTGCCATCAATGTTTCGCTTTCTTTCAATTCCAACACCCGAAGGTTGATGTAGATCTATCAAAAGACAACGATCAATCACCATGTACTGTATAATAGTATATTTCGGCTGAAATACATCGAGTATAACTCCGGGTGAGTATCAATTGGCTCGGGTAACCTCCAGTCGAGGTTGGGGTGGAACACACTGAGGAGACAATAAATCTTGTTGGTCCATTTCATCTCATCACATCGGGACATTTGGTCCCACGCCTCGTACATACAGTAATCTGTACGAGTCGTCGTGTACTCATTCCTAATCTTTTGTCCATTCGTTCTCCCCCTGCCCACTGTCTCGACTCCGTCTGTCCATCAAATCTGTACTACCAAAATATTTTATACGTTGAAGAGAGGAATTACACAGGAATGTTGAGAATGCGGAAGAGCGGGAACGCGAGCGATCGGCGGTAATACTTATTTGTGTTTTCGTTCGAGCTGTTTTGTTTTTATTTTATTTTACGAAGGTCCATTTCGACGTCAATGGCAATGGTTGTACTTAGACTCAAAACACGACTTATGAACGCCTGAATCCCGTAATATTGCTCATCGTCGCGCCTTCAAACTTCAAAGTACAATACACCTCGCCACCTATTACTACGAGGACAAAGTATTGTGACCTCCAAGGAAGTTTACATTCAATCAAGCTCATCGATCTCTTCAAAATCCCTGTCATACAGCACTTCGAAGATGTCCCGAGCTTCCATAGGAGGCCCCGCAGCTCCATCGTTCGACATCCGACTCACGGCAGCAGCAGCGGCCTTCCCGCGGGCAAGCTCCGCCTGTCTTTGGAGGCGCAGAGCCTTCTTCTCTGGGCTCTCCGCTCGCACAGCGCGCCACATATCACCAAAGCTGCGCGCATCGAGGCCGTCATCCACATCACGATAGGTGATATCCCCTGTGGCAACTTCTGTGGGGCCACCACCGCCACCGGCCTTGGCATTTGCTTTGGCGAATTCTTTCTGCAAGCGGGTTGCCTTGGCCTCCCGGTACTTCTGCCTGAAACGCTCGAACATCCTGGCGGAGAGATCGTCATTCAAGTCCCGCATCTCCAGCTCCTCTTCGAGATCGCGCTCGGACACATCTCCTCCACCGGCCTTGGCAGCGGCCTTTGCGTATTTTTGCTGCAACCGCGACGCCTTGGCTTGCCGGTACTTCTGCCTGAACTCCTCGAACATTCTGGCCGAAAGGTCGTCGTCGTCGAAGTCACGAGTGAAAATATCGTAATCGTCGGCGACGAAATCGCGTTCTTGTGGCTGCTGCTGGATTTGTTGGGCCGCTACCTTGCCAGCCGCTTCCGTAGCCTTCAACTGCGACTTTTTGAGCTTATGTTCTTTGTGTACGGCCTTCGCGGCATGGTACATGTCTCGGAAGCTGCGCGCATCCAGGTCTTGCGAGGACAGTCAATCCATGTGTGTCAGCAGGCGGACGAGGTAGGACTCACTGGCAGATTCTCGGTTTTTGGAATGATGAAGGGAGGACCCCGAACGAGGGGTTGTGGTGGCTACCGAAGGGCTCGAAAAGGCGTTTTCGGTTCCGTGGCCATGGGGGAGGGCGGAGACGAGAGCGGCGCTGCCAACACAGGTGAGAAGGATAGCTTGAGAGTATTTCATGATGTGAGATAAGTTGATGATATATGTGAGTGCGAGAGGGAGGAAGGGTCAGACCGGCTGGGAGTGTAGAGGTGGATTGCTCAGAACCTGCTGAGGAATTGGGGATCATACTCGACAGAGGGCAGTCCTTTTATAAGGCTCATCGGAGATGAAAAGGCTGTGATGTTGTCAATGCGCTGTCAATGCGCATTGATACGTTGATAGGGCAATCTCGTTTTGATGCCAACCTGGATCCGTCATCAATACAATGTCTTACAATGCGCTGCCCCGGACTTCGCGGCAGGAGGGTTGACGTTCAGAATGGAACGTCAAGAACAAGGTCTTAATCGTCACCAGCTCAGGCGCCGAGGCAACTTCCAATCGGTCGATTGAAACGGGGCAACGCCGTACTAACGCTGTCTTGAACATTCGTGCAAATTGAAAGACCGAGATGATCCCGAAGTATATCCGGATCCGGGTAAGTTTATGATCCTGTGCTCAAAACAACCATGGTCGTGACTGCGTATGTACAATAACGCGCAGCGTTGCTCGGAAGTATAACCCTAAGCTAAGATGGTGGCGTGCGGCGGTGTCGAAACGATCTGTTAATCACTGTCGTTAAGACTATAAACCAATTTGATGAGAGGGACTCGTACTTCCCCCGTCTCTTTAAATTTACTAAAGCTCCTCCCGGACGGGACAAATTTCTATCCAATGTTTCGACCGAACACCTTCTTGAGCCCAGTTAACTTGAGGTAACCGCTCTATGCTTTACAAGCACTTTCACCGGCAAATTTTTTTGATCTGCCATCGCCGTTTCAGACGATTCGCAATACGGAGACGCTGACAGAGATTCCGATGAATCTCCACTTCATTGTGGTGCCTGGGATAAAAACTTGAAGACGAACTTGAAAGCGTTGTAGACGGGAATATCATCAGTTTTCTCACGACCGGATTGCGACGGCCCACTCCACGCATTACAGCCCATTGGACGACCCCGTCGACGAATACTGGGGCCCTCCAATAGGTCAGCGCACTATCAGGGCGAAAGCGTTATCTGAGGGATGATTACATACGTTGCACAGATGACGAAAGTTGGACAGTGCCGGCTGCCCTTGAGTTGGTAAAGCGCAGATCCGTTCGAATGACCAAGCCCACACGTTAACCTCACAGATGCCTTTAAATTTCAGTCGCGAAAATCAATTGCAAGAGAGGTGTCCGATCTGTAAAACTGACGTTGAAAGGCTCTTGTTTTCTTGGTTTCTAGAGGAATCAGGACACGTTCCGGGAGGCGTCGCGCTCCTTTTTTGCCACCTCAATTTTGTCCAACCTTCTTGGTGTGCTTCGGAGACGTGTCACTCGGAGTCCATGACCAGCGCGTAGTCCGAGGAACGTCTCCTGATGTGGTCTGTGCAACATTCCCATGTTTCCAGGCCTGTCGGTCTTTGGTTGACCTCTTCAGCCGCACTGCAGAACAGGTACCATCCATATAGTGAAGGCGCCTTCTCGTATCTTGCAAGGCCAGCGTATCGACGGTAGTTCACTCGAAGATTACCCCGACCTCCACGTATCCCAATGAATTGCGTAGATAAGAGAAGACCGCGCGAACAACCCCTCTTCAGACTGCATCTTCTTTGTGGCGACCCTTCGAGCGATATACTTAGGATGAGCTCCCTACCATCCAAGGGTTGAGCCTCTTGGGTAAGTTCAGCTGATACACTCATCTTCTGAAGGCGCTATTATTACACGGCTTGGAATCTCAACGAGTCAGGGATTGGCCGGAGCATCGATCTGGGGTTCAGCTTTCCGGAGGGTTTACCGCGTACGGGCATCTCTGCATACATGAGGTGCGTGCCCGGTCTGGAGACGAAAGAAGGAGGGCGAGCTGAAATGTGACCTTGAAGTCATGATCGGGCTCAAAACTTTTAACGCCAAAAAACCCATGATATTGCTTGACCATCATCGGGTCTGCACAAAAACACATCCTACTACTCGGGTACGAAATACAAGCCCCGCTGAAAGTCATGAAACCATGCGCGAGCCCCAAGAGCTCCTCGTTCAATCAAGTTCATCGATCTCATCAAAGTACCTGGCGTCAAACTCCTCGAAGATGTCCCGCGCGACCAGGGCGTCGTCTTCATCCAGGTGGCGAGTTCCCAAGGTTCCCGATGCACCCCCTGTCGCGCCACTAGAACCCCCTCCCCGGTCTGCTGACTGGACCGCGCGGGCCGAAAATTCAGCCATGGCAGCCTCATAATTGTGCTTGGCAACCCCCTTAAGACCCTGCTTGGCCACCTTATAAGTTCCCTTCGCCCACTGCTTCACCTGTTGTTTGGATTGGCTAGCGGCATTAATAGCGTTCGACACCCTGGAGACCCTCTTCGCGGTCTTGCTTTGTGGGAACCCCTGGTTCATGGGGTAGGCCGCGTTCGGGGAAGTCGGAGGGAAGTCGGAAGTGGAAGGCAAGTTGGAAGTGGGAGGCAAGTCGGAAGTGCCGAATTGGTTCGTCGGGTCCAGTGGGAACGCACGGCCCGATAACTTAGCTATGGCACGCTCCTTGGCCTTTTGCTTAAAGTCCGACACCTTATCCTTGGCCTTTTGCTTCAAGTCCTTCGTGCCCTGTTTCACATTAGTGGCCGCACTGTCAATATAAGCAGCCTTGGACACCAGGTCGCGACCGTAGGGTTGTTCTACCGAGTCGCGAATAGTTATTATATGCGCTTCAGTGGATGAACGTCGCCGACTTACGATCTGGCATTTGTCCCCCTTGGGCCGGCCTCTGGCCACCACCAAGTTTTCTAATCTTCTTCTGAAGCTTCCGCATCGTCTTGTGAGAATCGGCCAGCCCGTTGGCCTGATAGTCGGCCAGCTTCTTCTCCGCCTTCGCAAGCTTCCTCTGTTTCTTAGGGGGCCGCTGGCCCTGGGTGGGGTCCGGAGTAACGTCTGGGAACATGCTAACGTCGTATTCGCGAGTGCCATATACATGCAGGGGAACCTCTACGAAGTGACGGCTAGTTAGTCTATCTGCGTCAATGGATGAGAGTCATATGGCTTACGTTGTAAGGTTGAAGGATTTGTGGGTAGACTCGCCTTCCCTTGGGAATGTGGGGCCGAGTGACTATGACTAGGACCATGAGAGTGATGATGATGACGATGATGATGACGATGGGTGGGATCGTGAGGGTGATGAGGATGGGTGTGACCTTTAGTGTTGTGATTCGGGTTGGTAGTCCCTAGGGGAGTGGACACTGAACTGGCCAAAAGGTTGGTGTCCGTAGGCAAGGTATCCGTTTGAGATGGGGGGACGGGAACAGCGGAGACCAGGGCGGCGCCACCAATGCAGGCGACAAGGACGGCTTGGGAGTATTTCATGATGTGAGAAGATGTGTGGGTGTGTGTGCAAGATGTCAGACCAGCTGGGCGTACAAGTGTGGATGGCTCAGAACCAGCTGAGGAATTAGGGAATCGAACTTGGGGGGGGGTGGTGCTTTATACCCCCGGGCTCGGAGATCCGAGAATCTCTCGCCATGGTGACTTGGTTGCACTTTTTCAAACGTCGGCTCCAGCTTCAACCCTTGACCGCCCCGCACCCTTTTTGGGCATCTAGAATGCCCTTTGATGGTCACGAGCGACGAGATAAACCGTTGAAAATGACACGGACACGGTGTGCGCCGCAGAAGAAAACCAGCAGCCTCGGGATGCAGAAGGGCTTCGGGTCGCAAACCCGGGATGCTTGGTGATTGCCATAGTCTTGGCTCACATGTTACCCTTCCAATAGTTTACTCGCCGAGGCTTGAAATTCTTCGAAACCATCTGATCACCATGCACGCTTCGAAGCGTCCTCTCTGAAATGTCATTTCGACCTCGTCGATCATCCAAGCTTCTCCTTTAAAGTAACCCCAGTGCATCACGCATGTCCGGATCAGGATCGTCCCGGTAGACATAATCAATTCAAGGGAGAGCCCTGACAGGTGCAGATTTTCGTCACCCATTCAACGGGCATTGATGCACGTTTCACGGCAGAGATAGGATAGGATTCCTCGGTGATGGTTCCCACTCGAGGCGTTGTGATTCATGCTCTTGCATGAATATGACCCGACTTGGGTTGCAACAGTCCGATCGGAAGGGAATCGGATGCACAACCTCGCCCCAACAACGCATGCTATCGTAGCAACATCACCAGCTTTCGGGTGCTTCCGTCAGATCTTAGAGCGATACTAACGCCGGCATATGAAACCAACAAATTATTTCTTCCTGGTTGTCGCGATATAGAAAAAAAAAGAGAGCCAACGGAAACGTGTAAAAGTGTATCACTCGTCGATCCGAGAATCCACGACCATCGATTGACTGCATCCATAAGTTGCCAGCGGCTCGACTGTAGAGATGGATAGCTTCCTGGTTCGCGAGCTCGAGGGACCCCAATGCGACTTGACCCACCGTCCCGAATTTCCCCACTCAAAGTCTCCATGCGGCTGAACAGGTCAAATTTGAACACTACAATACCACCGAACGACTACTTAAAAATTCTTCCGCCGGTCGGGAACTAAATCTCAAACAAACGAAGAAGCTCAGTGTTTCAAGGAGTGGGGAAGGAAGTATGAATGGCATGGCGATTATCGATATGTGATCACGACCAGAAAATCCACCATTCTCAGAGTCCGAATATACCCAACAGGAGTGGAGGAAGTATGTACTATGAATGGCATGGCGATTATCGGTATCTGATCATTACCACCACTCTCGAGACCGACTCGTGAAAAATTTATAGGGCGCAATGGGGTGGGCAATGATCAATACTCTTCCATGCTAACCGCAAAAATGCATTGCAGGTCTGTTCGACGACCTTTGATGATGTCGGAGAAATCAAGACGCTGGCACTTACATAGTACTTGACCAACGTTCCGGACAGTACTAAATAAAAACAGAACGTCTAAACTTCGGATACGGGGAATCGAACCCCGAGCTGCCGCGATACCGTTCTACGCACCATGGAATGAGAAGCGGCAATGTTGGCCGTTATACCATATCCGACTACTTTGAAAAGAAACTCAGTAGATAGACAAGGTTATGGCCCCAGAAACACTTATGTAGAGCACTTTGTAACTTTGTAACAGGCAGTACAGTCAGTACACATAGGGTCGTCGTACGCAGAGCATGTATTCGTTTATGGTCATAAAGATCAGAAAAAAAAAAGTCGAAAGGAGGAGTGTATAGGCAGGGAGAATCGACATGGAGGTATAGATGCAGTTAAAAGAAGCAAAAGAACGAAATGGAAAACGTGTCTAGACGATCAAAAATCGAACTGATGCAAAAGCACGAACGAATGTGATGGGCCCCTCGTTTCTATTCCCCAAGACAGGTAGCGGAGAGGAACAGAGGCACACGAATGAGGTGCATGACGGATGAAAAGAAAAGGAATCAATCAGTCGTCCACCAAGCACATCACCCTCTAATCTTCCAGCCATCGCCCTTGCGACTGACGCGGCCGACACCACCAAAGCCCTCTCTCACGACCAACCAGAGCGCGGTACTACACACCACATCCTTGATCTCTTCCGCAGTGAGCGTCGTGCCTTCCCATTGCGACGGAGGAGGTCGCGAATTGGTATATCCTTCATAAACAGAAAGGATTGAGTTTCGAGCACATGGGTAAAAACGAGCAAAACGCCCCCACCTAAAGGTCGACGACTTATCCCTATTCGTTCCACCTCCAAATCAGGCAACGGAAACGGCACCTTCAGCATCCCCACAAGCTTGGGGTGATGAGGCGTAGGCGACAGCGTCCCAACCTTGATGCGCAAGACTTGAGGCGCCGGTAGTACCCCGTGCTCATCATATTCTGCCCTATATTGACTCCCCGTGGCACTCGCCCCCCTCGTCCCCCTCGAAGTCTTTGCGCTTCCATTTGTCGAAGAGATATAGTCATGCTCTCCCCGTGCACCCGCTCCCACCCCGGTCCGCCGCACCTTGAGTGTGCAGACCCACGGCGTCTCCGAGTCCTCCGGGTCACTGTCCTCATCATACTCGAGTCCTCGACCCCTGTCAAAAGAACCTTTCCGCTCCCTCACCGGTGTCCCAGGCCGCGACTTTCCCCCTCCATCCTCGCTCACGCTAAAGTTTGTGCTGACGCTGTGATGCGAGGCGGCACTGAAACGACGCGATGCCTTTACGCCCTCAGACGAGTCAGGATCCTCACGCCCCCTTCTCTCCCCCTTACCCCTGTCCCTCTCCTTTCTTTTACCCCGGGTCTTCCCCTTGGAGGTCCCCCGTTTCCATTCAAACCGCACCTCCACCCCTTCCTCCAGTGGCCCAAGACTCGCCGTCGAGCCGATGGACAGAATGGAGCTCGCCCTGCGGGTCGTGTGCATCTGCACCACACCCAGCAGGCCCCCAGCGTCCTGACTGTCGGCCCGGCGCTTCAGCCACTTTTTCACAAACCAGACGTGCATCAACACACGCGGAGGTTTCGATGATTGCGTAACTGGAGGGGGATCCGCGGCACCGGCGGCACTGGAGGAAACCAAACAGTACGAAAGAGTCGGTTGGATGCCGAGTACGAGGGGAAGAGCTGGTTTGTCATCGGAGCCGCCGCTGACCGATAGATCGCTCGTGCTTGCATTCCCTTCTTGGCCGGGAACCAGGAAGCCGATCTTGGGGGTGAGTGGGTTAGGGGATGACGAGCGATTCCTGGATGCCATGGGGGTTAATGATGCGGACAAGTTGCGAGCGTGGCCACGACCCGGGGTACGGCCTGGCATTGCTGTCGCATCGGAATCTTGTGTCCTGGGTGTAGTGTATTTGGTGTTGAAGGTGGAAGAAAGTGCGGGTGAGACGGGTG
>Ga0307516_10001418_pt1 | contig 33152 bp, 32 predicted proteins | sample 19_EM_MG_FD_203310 | JGI IMG/M metagenome (GOLD analysis project Ga0307516, IMG submission 203310) | Populus trichocarpa ectomycorrhiza microbial communities from riparian zone in the Pacific Northwest, United States - 19_EM | ecosystem: Host-associated > Plants > Roots > Unclassified | place...
TCTATCCGTCCTGAACCCATCTGAGAGATTTACAAAATCCAAAACAGCATACAGCAAAAGACTATGATGAATGCTGAGAGAGAAGGACTTGACTGACAGATGACGAAATGGGATAAATAAACAGGATAAGGGAAAGTACAGGAAGCAATGAAAGACCAATGTAAAGCACTTGGTAAGTGGTAGAAAAAAATCAAGGACATTATAAAAGCAACCAAGCCCATCAACCGTCGCTTCGTTCGTGCAAAGCCAATACAAGGTCGTTTCTTGTGGAAAAAAAAAGACATTCCACAGCATACAAGTCGAATCCTCTCCGCCCCCCCCCAAATACCCCCCCCCCCCCCCCCCCCCCACCCCACCCGTTGTCTCCCCAACTCTCTAACAGCACTTCCCGCCAACACTACCACCCTCCCGGCTCGGATCGATCGAGTTCAGGTTAGAGCCTTGCCTCTCCTCAGCCTTGGTCGTATCCATGATCCTCTTCTTGATGTCGGTCGCAAGACTGTAGAAAGCCTTGTCCACATTGATGTTGCTCTTGGCGGAGACCTCGAGGAAAGGTATGCCGAGCTCATCAGCAAGTTGCTGGCCGCGCTCGGTTGTGACAGCTCGCTTCTCCTCCCAGTCACATTTGTTTCCAATCAGTATCTTGTTAACGCCCTCGGTCGCATGCTGCTCCACGTTGGAGAACCACGTCCGGATGTCTGTAATTAGAGTGCAACGTTTCAGTGCTCTATATAAACGAAACCAACCAGGACACAGGGGTTAAGGGGAGCGCTAACTGTTGAAAGAGCGCTCATCGGTGACATCGTAGACGAGCAGGATGCCCATAGCACCGCGATAGTACGCTGTCGTGATGGTCCGGAAGCGTTCCTGTCCTGTTTTGCATTACGGTTGAGTCGTCAATAAACATTCGAAGGAAAAAGAAGGTAAAAAGAGAGTGGGTGAGCGGGTAGGGTGGGTGGACAGGTGGCATTCTCACCGGCTGTGTCCCAGATCTGGAGCTTCACCCGCTTTCCATCCAGCTCGATGGTTCTGATCTTGAAATCGATTCCGATTGTCGTGATAAAGCTAGGTGTGAAGCTGTCTTCACTAAAGCGCAGCAAACAGCACGACTTGCCAACGCCTGAGTCGCCGATGAGGAGTAGCTTTATCTGTACGAAGAAATAGAGACCTCATCAGCAAAAGCCACTCCAATTCACTCCGAATTCGCCTCTGCCCCTCTCTCTTTCATCTGCCGCAACTCTCCGCGGCTTGGAGAATAACTCCAGTTCCGTTTTCTTCTTCTATGGCGTGTGTCTTGCGCCATTTCTCTTCCTTTCTCTCACCCCCCCGAATGCACGGAAAGAATACGCGTACCAGAAAGTCGTAGTTCCTTGAGCCAGCCATTTTGCGAGATAGGTGGACGCGTAAGCGAAGGAAGCCGAAGAGCTATTGGTACTGTATACGGACGAGGACGGGGGTTCGGGTGATTGAGTTGGGTAAACGGAGAGCCGAGGAAGATTTTGGGGTTTGTTGCGTTGTTAGCGTGTAGGCGTGTTGTGGTTACTGGCGGTAATTGTTGGGTCGAGGCAAAGGGCGAGATGAGGAAAGGGACTCACTCACTTGCCAGTCGTTGGAGGCTTGGAAAGTACTGGTGGCAGTTGCTTTACTTCCAGGTGTAGGTAGCACGCGCACAAATTCAAGGTTTATTCTCAGGCAACTGGTTGCTGTTGCTTCAGGCACAAAGCCCGACATTTATGTACACCACAGCAGGAAGTTTAAAGATGGAGGTCTATGTGTTGGAGTAAATACATTTTATTCTATGTGATACCGTATAATCTGTCTATTCCATTTACAAATACATGTAGATGTGAATAGGCAGCTCAGACTGCACCTTACATCCACAGCTATCAACGGTGGCGTGCGAGAAAGCAGCGAGGGGTATCTCACAAACGAACGCCACAAAGGAGCAGAAGGGAAAGATATGCCGACTAGTACAGGAGTAGCATTCCTGACTTGGGGCACCTCGGAGTCGGCGTCACGAATTCTTCAGTTCACACACTTCTCTTCCTGCCAATTAGCAAGAATCAGTCGTGTCGTCGGCCGGTTGGAAGCCCGAGCCCGAAACAAGTCGTCAGCTCTAGTCGTCAGCGAAATGTAAAATAAGCGGATTTTTTCCCCGTCAGCATAACGCTGCGGGAGAGGGGAGAGATCTGACTCCACACTGCCAAGCCACCGATGGCGGGCGGCGGCGATGGCACGCGGCGACGTATGGCCGCTGGCTCACCGGCATAGCCACCGCCAGCACTCTGGACAGAGCGAAAACTTGCAGAAACAAGAGATGCCGCTCTCTGGAGGGAGGGGGCATGCTTTCGCTGGTTGGATTGTATGCAGCTCCGTTGTCGGCCGATCAACCCCGGGAGACGGCTACCAGATGTTGCAGATACCTTGTTCACTCCATCATCGATACGCACCAGCACGCAACATACTGGGAGGCTCCGTACACGCATGACGCTCCTCCGTTATCCCCCACCATCAGCTAGATCCACAGCTCCATACCTCCCTCCAGCCACAAACGGGAGATGCACACAGGGTTTCCTTGTCCGCCTTGGCCTGCGTAATTTCCTGTGCACGCTGGTGGTGGTTAAGCGAGACTTGGCGAGTTCCGTCGTCGCATTCGAGTGAAGAATCGGGATCGTATAAATAGTCAGGGTCCTGGCGTGACGGAAATAAATGTGTGTTCACACTCTATATATGTAGGTTCCGTGTCCAGGGACGATTACGAAAGCAGGCTGGAGCTCGTGGGCGGGCGGGCCTGTCTAACCTTTGAAGATGGTATCTGGCCGGGTTCTAAGCACGAGTTTCGTGTGATGATTACCGGAGGGTGAATTGCACAGTTTCCCGCACTGCCAGCTGGTAGGGTTCTCGGTGGATTACCCCCCCCTCCCCCCCGGCGGCGACAGTCCTCTCTAGCGAAGGACCAGGTTTTGATAGTAACGACGTCAGCTCGAAGTTTCACTTCCTCACTCGTACTCACTCGCATCTTGGGTAGCGTTGTACATATGACTACCACTACAGATATTTGCATCTTCATGACCACATCTTTCCCCGGGTCTAGGATGATCCAATATATCGTACAGCCAGCATTGGCCCCTAGTGGCTGCGCTGGTAGCTGGTTACAAGCTAGGCCTCGATTATCCTCCTCGATCTTGGAATCCCATTTTCACAGGAATATCAGACTCGGTCCTGAACCACTCCCACCTATTACTTCCGCCAACTGTCCCGGGACAACATAGGAGGGAGGAGCGAGACCTGAGGCAGACAGACGGTGGTGTGTTAGAGAGCGTGCGGTTACTAATTGGCAAGTAGTTGTAGAGGTATCCAAGGGGAAACAAAAGATGGAATGAAATGAGACCCCATGAGACGAGGAAAGACAATATGAGGTTTCTCCTGACTGTAACATCCTTTAATACAAATGGGTTCAAAGCATATGGACCGAAAAACCTCTATCGACATTGCGACGATGGGGTGCTGACTATTGATACCGAGTGCTGGCTCATGCTCTTGGGCTCATCTTGCCATGCCTGGCAAGCAAATCACCATCATTTCCTGGCTGCATCCTCTTGGATAGATTGGGCGAAGCAATAGCAAGGATAAGTATCACGGGCACGGCTATTTGTCGGATGAGAAGTAGAAACACCTACCTAGGTAGCCGACTAGATATCATGTTCGCCGATTTGCAACTCAAAACAACCAAACATTACACATTCAACGGATTATCAAAGAAAACATGTAAGATAATAGAACGCCGACGATCAGCCCAAAAAGTAGGACCCAATTTACCGAGACTGCACTGCCAGCAACCATTTCCGCTCTTCGCTGCTATCGAGGTCCAGTAACATCTTGAGAGTAGGAATCAACTGCCGCTGTATGCTCTTATCCTTCAGCTCCATGAATTGCAGCAAAACGTTCTTGAGATAGGTCAAATCAACGCCGCCGTTCGGTGCTAAGGCTCGCGGGGACATGGGGCGTGATGTCCGGGAGTCTATTGATGATCGAGAGTAGTTGCCGTCGCTGTCGAAAGCCTTGGCACGTGCAGTCTGAATCGACCGGGCTTCATCTTGGAGCGCCTGGAGAATGCTGTGTTAGCTATTGTTCTGGTAGCAGAGAGGACAAAAGGGGGTAGTGTGCCCTATGTTGTTTCTGCAGTTTCTCGAATTTACTCTCAGCCTCCTCCACCCTACTTCGTAGCTCCAGTTTCTGCCGTTCGATTTCACGGACTTGGCCGTCGGTATCGTCCAAGGCAGAAGTCATGCTGGACATCGCCTTCTTGGTATCTTCTAACTCGTGACGCTTCTGCTCCAACGCTGCCTCCATCCTCAGCTTTGCATCCTTGAGTCCACCCAGTTCCTTCTCAGCCAACTCTTGTGCCTCTTCCGTTCGCCGCAAGCCCCTCTCGGCATCTCTCAACCGATCCTTCAGCTCCTCGATCTCCCGGGCCCGTCTCCGCCCCATTGTCGCAACCTCTTCTTCCGCCTTCTCTCTCTCATCTGAGATCGCGTCGATTCGCTCCTTCATCTCCCTAGTTCTTGCTTCGTGCCTCGTCTCGACTTCGCTGAGCATGCGTCTCATTGTTTCCGCCTCACGGGTTCGCTCTGTAAGCAGACGGCGAGCCTCAACAAGCTCCTCCTCTGTAGATTCGCGCTGCTCCTGGGCCTCACGCGTTCGCATCGCTAGTTCGCTGGTCTGATCCCGCATGGAATTCATCAGGCTCTGCGAGCTGTCCACCTGTGCAGCTCTGAGCTCTAACTCTTCCTTCAGCTCATCCTGTTGTGTGCGGAGGGTTTTCTGCTCCTTTTCTAGAGCGGCAATCTTCTGCTTGAGCGTAGACACCTCCTCTTGGGCGCGACAAAGATCAGCCTTCAGTCGCTCAGCGGTGTCAACTGTGTTCTTGCGGTCAGCCTCCACCTTGCGCAGGTCCTTCGAAAGCAAAGCAGTCTCTTCTTCCGACTTGAGCCGCCTGGAGGCTTCTTCGGCGCTCTTCTTGCGGAGAGAAGATATCTCGTTGTCTTTGTCGGCCATCTTCTTGTTCAGGACCTGGAGATCATTCTTGAGGTCGCGCTCGGTACGTTCCAGACGTTTGAGGTCTGCAAGCTGTTTGGTCATGTCGCTCTTAGTAATTAGCAAAGATGCGTTTTCGGTCCGCAAAGATGCAAGCTCGGGCTGGGTCTTCTCGATCACAGTCTTGAATTCGGTGATGTCCTTGAACCGTGATTCGGCGAGACGCCGCACTGTTGCAAGCTCGTTTTCAAGAATCGATGCAGACTCTTTAAGTTTGGCAAAGTCGTTCTCCAGCGTCTTGTACGCCTCGTCCGTCACCGATGACTGCTTTGCCTTTAGCTCGCGGACTTCACTCTCGAGCTTTTCGATGGTGACCTCCAGCTCTTGCTTCTGGATGTTGATATCGATCAATTCTTTGGACTGCTCTTTGAGTTTTTGCCGCGCAACGACGTGATTTTGGCCAACTTCGACAAGATCGTCACGAAGTCCTTCAATCTCCTCCTTTAGCGCCTCAGTTTCCCTGGCCTTCACTGCAAGTGCGGATATCCGAGTATCTTTCTCGGTGAGCTCCTGCTTCAGCTGTTCTAGTTGGCCCTGGAGCTCGGCGATGATGGCTTCCGAGTATGATGCTGTTGGTGCAGAGGCGTTCTCGGGTTCGTCATCAACAGTCTCACTCTCTTTTACGGGATGGTCCTCAGTCGATGCAGCCGAAGTGGCGGCGCCACCCTTCTTCTTCTTCTTGTTCTTCCTTTTCTTACCGCCGCCACCCGCACCTTCCGTGGCTGTAGGAGTTGATGGTGTGGGGGTGGACGGGCGCTGCACAGGGGTAGCGGTGCCGTTATTGTTGGGTTGTTGCAACTGCCCTTCCAGCTTGACGACAGCTCGTTCGAGGCTGGTCTTGACTGTCTTCAATCTCTCAAGTTCTTTGGTTGACGCATCCAATTTCGTCTTTGCATCTGTAGACTCATTATTGGACTTGACCAACTGCTCTAATTGTCCTTTGACCGTCTTGCGCAACTGCTTGGAATTTTTGACTTCTGCTTCGAGCTTCTTTGACAGGTCTTCCAGCTCTTTCTTGGATGTCTCCAGCGCAGTAGTATTGGTTGCGGCCTCCTTGGATTTGGTGTCGGCGGTTGTTCTGTTTTCACTGGCCTCTGTGGACAGTTTCTCGATTTCGCTGCTGAGTGTCTCGACCTTGCTGTTAAGGTCCTCGATTTGCTTCGCCGAAACCTTGACCTTCTTCTGTAGGCTGCCGATTTCGGCGTCCTTTGCTTTGCCGGTTTCCCGGAGGCCCTCCAGCTCACTCTGGGCATCTTCGACGCTCCTCTGCATGGCTTCGACTGCCTCCTCGGCAACTCTCTTGGCTTGCTGCGCAGTCTCGAGGCTGGATTTGAGTGATTTGTTGGTTTCCTCCAGTTCCTTGAGCTTGGATCCCAGGTCCTCATTCTCTTCGTCGAAATTGAAGATATCGTCTGACTTCTTGGAGCCCTTCACCACCTTATTATCCTGATCTTTCTTGAGCCCCTTCTCCTTGGTATTGAGCTGATCTTGCAGTTCCTGTGCCGTGGCCTTGTATTCGTCCTTCTCCTTCGAGACCCGTATCAACTCCTCCTTCACCATATCTGAGCGTAGCGAAAAACTATTGATGTAGTCAATGAGAGACTTCGGATCTGCGATGGACTCGACCGGCGTGTTCTCGCGCAGAGCTTTCTCGAACGGCTCGATGAGTGAGTTGCGCGCGTGCACGATCTTGTAGGATCTCAGCAAGTCTGCCAGGGAATAAGTCGCCGCACGTTCACTACATCCACACACCCGCTCTCCCGTAGATTTTTTTTTTATATATACGTACCCACGTATTTTCCTTCGAGCTTCTCGAGCTTCCTCAGTTTGACCCTAACCTCGGTGGGTAGATCAGGGTTCGACGCAAAACTGCCAGCGCTGGACGCGGGCTTTGCCGGTACGGCCGACTTGTTCGGCGCATCCGCCGCCGCCGCCGTGGGCTTGTCTTTCGCTTCCTTCGCTTCATCCCCACCGCCACTTCCCGGCGCACCGAGCGGGTCGTCCGTCACTGCCTCACTCTGCACCGGCGTTCCGGCGCGCGCAGGAGTTCCTCCGGCATTGAGTGTAGTAGAAACATCGCTCTCCTCGAATTCTGAGGGATCCTTCTCAACTTCGCCGGGTTTTGGAATGTTGCGAGCGCGAGACGATGAGCGTGATGGACGGCTGGCGGATGGTGACGACGACGTGGCTCGGGCCTTGGCTTGCTCTGCTGCAATCTGTGAATCTATTGCTCCTCGGATACGGGCCAACATTGCTGCGGCGGAGACCTCTCCTCTGCCTCCTTCTAGGAAATGAGCAAAACGTAGAAACGATTAAGGAAACAAGTAGCTGTGATTGAACGGGGTTTATAGGTTCTCAAAGAGGGTGAGTTCTGAGACAAGGGTGCTTCAGTAGGAACCTATCTAGATGCTGGAGCCAAGAACGCGTGGAAGTGTGTTACACACATGTTTCTCAAGCGACGAATATCTATGCCCAGGGAAATAACAAGTGCCAGCTCATAGCAAATATGGAAGCAGGTGAGATCTAGTGCCCATGGAGTCACTATTATTCTGATAGAGCCTCCCGAAGAATGCAATATGTCCACTCATGCCGAATCGCTTACTAGAGTTCGATTTTGTCCAGTCTGGTCGGTTAGGATAGTATTAATATCATGTATAAGAGTGCTTGTTGACCCCGCACTCTCAGCTACCTATTTCGCTGATGTAAAACTACATAGCTGGTCATGACCCTAGTTTCCCGCTCCCGCCATAGCTCATCCCAGCCCGCAACTCTCCCCACCTCGCCCATCAACTACAAACACCACTCACTGTCTCCCCTCTCCAGAGTTGTCAAGTTGACTGCTTTCTAACCTGATGGCGTTCGTCTCAGTGTAAGGGTTTACCGTGCATGCCGCACTCCCTCAAGCCGGAATGTGAGCCGCTGACATCATTGCGTTACCGTCCAGTCAGATCCGTCACTTCGAGGCCTCGCTCGAAGAGCTCCAACTAACCCAGCTCGACCGGATACCGATCACCGAGCCCCCGTCCGCCGCTGAAACCCACCGCAGCTCTGCCTCCGAATCCGCAGCGGCCCAACATGACCGACAGCGACAATTCGTCCCCTCGGATCACGCACAAATCCTCCAGCGAGTAATCCGCCAGTTAGGGAGCGGCGCGGATGGGAACCAGTCGCCGCAAAGGCTTGTTGCCCTGCTGAAGGAGGCGAATATCACACATGAGACGGCAAGATTTGGACCAGCGGAGGCTGGGGAGCATAGGGCTTACGAGCAAGAGCTGGAATGTTTGCTGCTTGGGAGAGCGGCGATTCAGACTTACGGGATCATCCTTAACTCACTTGTTGACCAGACGCTACCGCTGTCGCAGGATTTGTTTTACTGGGATGAAGTTTTGTCGAGTTACCGCTACACTGCGTTATACTGCCTGCAGACCTCGCCGCACAGGCTGCTGGCGTTCTCGAAAGAGGTGCTGGCGGAGAGCCGGAGGCGGTTCAAGGAGCTCCAGGAGATGGAAAGGCCGCAGTTTATGCGCCTTGGTTCCCCATCCTCACCTGGAGAGGAGTCTCTGCAGCGGGAACAGCAACCACGGGAATCTGAACCTTTGTCGGAGACAGCCCGAAAATTCTTCAGCTTGGTGAGGAACACGCTTCATGACCGTGTCACTCTCCACCGTTTCACTGCCATGTCTCCCTTCTCCCTCGCTAGACACGAGATCCGTGAGAAGCAAGCTGGCATCCGGAAGTTGCGTGAGATGCAGGCATCCGCTCTGGGACTGCTGATCAGCGAGTGCCTTTCATTCGGGTTTGAACCTGTCCCAGATGAAGACGACTTGCGGAATATTATCCAGCATGGAGTGTCGTTGATGGAGAATGTTGTCCGCAACGTTTCCCTGGTTGAGGCCCAATCACTGGACGAATTTGAAGGAAGTGCCTTCGTCTTTCCTGGGGATGAGGGAGAGGAAGGGGCCTGCAGTTCACCAGATTCTTTGCAGATAGACATCATGGATCCCGCGTATAAAGCTACTGCAGTGATCTCCATGCACCTGCAGGACATACTGGTCCGGCATCTACCAGCGCAGGCCGCCGCTTCAAGAGAGATCATCAACACGCATGGCCGACCCTCCAAGCTCACCCGGTATTGGCTTCCCGCAACGGCGCTACTGCTGTCCTCTACCACGATCCTCCGGATCCTCGTCAACCGACAGGAGGAGATCAAGACGTGGATCATGGAGCTAGGCGCGACAATCGTCGACTTCTGGGCCAACTGGGTCGTCGAGCCAACACGCAAAATTATCGGCACAATCCGCCACAGCGAAGACTCGGAGGTGGCACTCATGAGCCGCAAGAGTTTAACAGCAGACATGGAGAGTTTGGAGCGTATGGTCGTTGACTTCGCCATCGATAATCCCAACGGCACGGGCTCCCTCTCCGCCCAGGAAATCGAAGTGGTTCGCGCAAATGTCAAGGAAGGCGATCTCACCTCCGTCCTCAAAGCCTACGAGCACGACCTCCGAAAGCCCTTCCAGGGCGCCATTAAGGGCGAGCTCGTCCGCGCACTTCTCATCCAAATCCAGAAGACAAAAGTCGACGTCGAAGTCGCCATCACGGGTATCGACCGTTTGCTGAAGTCGCAAGAACTCGTCTTCGGCTTTGTTGGGCTGACCCCGGGACTCTTAATCTCTGTTGTTACCGCCAGGTGGATTGCGGGAATGTTCCGTGGGAAGCAGCAGAAGGGTGGCCAGCACCGTGCACAGATCGTCAGGAGACTGAGGAACGTCGATAGGATCCTCACGGGCAGTCGGGCTATCGAGGGCGGGAATCAGGGGCGTCTGAACTATAAGGAGCACGGTCTGCTGCTGTGTGAGGTCCATGTCCTTACGGAGGACGCGAGGGCGGTGTTTAACCGCGCATTGCTGGGTGATTTCGTGGCGGATCTCGAGGAACTGGTCGATGTGAGAGGCGGTGTGCAGAAGCAGTTGAGGGTTATCGAGAGGATTCGATGGTAAGTTTTCGCTTTCCTCCTGATCTGCGCGGTTGGCTGACGAGTGGTCGATGCAGGGCGTATGCACGTTACCTGATGTAGGTGCTGCGTTTTGGGCATTGTTTTGGTAACGTATGGAGGTGGTGTCGCGATCATGACAATGTACATATCCGCACTGTATCGTGCCCCTGTTACAAGTTGAGAATACTTCAGGTGTAGCTTTTATATCCGAATGGTGTTGCTGTCAACTGTATTTGGCCATCCCAACAGGACTGGCGACAGACCACATACCGGTGGTTTCACCATACCATGTTGGAAACAACGCCGCTACCCGGATAACTGGTATAGTGACTCCGGTAAATTGACGATGTAGGTTGGGCAAATTCCGAATCGCGAGTGAGTTCTAGTGAGGCACTGGTCTAGATCTCAAGATGCCTTCCTTTCCCTTCATATCCGGCCCTTGCAAATCGCGAGTTCCAGTCAACTGCCTATGGATATCAACCGCACGCGCACACGGGCTGTGGTCTTGAGCATTCACGCCAAAGTTAGGTTTGTACATGACTCCGAGTTGGCATGACCGAGCACGTATCGAAAGATGAACGAGATTTTCATAGCTGTTCAGATGGTACTACACACACCGCTTCACACCTATGGCCCATCATCACACAACATAGCGACAATCTTCCAGAAATCCTCAATCCAATTATTCTCATGACCTATCTATCGGTTTCGATCGTTACTAACTAAAACCCTGTCCTCCACTTCTGATCATCAGTCAAATTTGCCCAGACATTTTTTGTTGAGCACAGGGCAGCAGCAGAAAGAAACATCGGATGACCCCATGTAAAATCAGTCGAAAGATGAAAAGTCGAATAGTTTTCTCAATCACTGGGCAGTTGTTAACCACCCATATGCATTAGCATGGTATTTGTTACATCATCTGTATGGAGATATATCCGTATGTTTCTGCTGCCCTTGCCTGGTTGGAGGGAAAGAAGTTTAAGCAAAACTTACGTGAAGTTAAAGCCCACTTCTCCGCCAGCCAGCCGGCCAGTCGACGTGAGGCAATAGTTAGTTATAGGGTGTGATGATAATGATCTGTGTTAAACTGTTAGTAAACTTGTAAGGCAACGAGTGCGTAAGGTGCAAAGAAGAGAAAGAGATTTACTTCTTCCAGATCAGATACGTCCGTTTGGAAAAGACAGGTGTAATCACCATGACCATGGTCTGATAGGGGCGACACGAATAGCTCATCATTGGAAGTGGGGGGGGAATGGGGCGAGTAAAAAACATACCTTGAAGTTGTGGGACGACACGATGTTGGAGGTGGTCATGCCAGTCGGGTTTGCTTTTACAGTTGCGGTTGTAGTGCGAGAAAAGAAGGAAAATGGGAAAGAAGGGAGCTGGGACTTTAAACCCCGGGAAGAAGAAAGTTACCCTACAATCGGCCAAATCTTCATGGTGCACCTCTCCCGATGCACGCTAATTGGCCATAGTAACCCCCTCCACGACTCCCGCAGCCACCAGCCCCCCCCCACATCACGATACGGCACGATAGATGCCAGCCTTCACATCCAAATCCTTCCGGTCCTCGTCCGCAGCGGTGGAGCGTACGGTCGGCGCGTTCTACCGGCGGCAGCTGGCGAAGCATCCGTTCCTCTTTTTCGGACTCCCGTTCATCAGCACAATTGTGGCCGGCAGTTTCTTCCTGACGCCCGCGACGGCGCTGCGGTACGAGAAGCATGATCGCAAGGTCCAGCGCATCTCGCAGGATGAAGCTATGGGGTTGAGTAAGGACCGCAGACGGGTGGATCTTAATGAGGAGTATTACGTATGCATGCATTCTGCTGTGGATAGGAATGTCGGGGGAGTTCTAATGGATGGCGAGATTTATAGAGGTTGGCCGCTAAGGATATCGATAACTGGGAACAGAAGAGGGTGGAGAGGCTCAAAGGGGAACACGATGGTAAGCTGTAGTCGGTTGCATACACTACGGTTGTGTACGATAGGTAGTGGACAAATAATACAGTCTAAGATTACCATTATCTACCACTGTGCACAACGCAGGACGTAATAATACAAAAAGCACAATGCGGTAATCTGTAATACAAGCAAGAGTGGGAATCGACTCCGAAAAACGCAAAACAGTGGGGACAAATGCTACAGAAAAGGGAAAGCAGAACAAACACCGGATATGCAGAGAGGGTATCAGCTATAAAAAAAACGGATCTAAACACATTCTAATGGCCCGCCTTCATGTAGAACCCTGTACCTTTGGTACCGGACCCCAGAGTGATGAACTGTGAGTCCTCATGCTCCTTCGCAGCGTACGAACTAAAGTAAAAGCCCATTGCCACCGTGAAGTAACTCAGGATAAGGATGGTACCCTGCACTCGTCAGTACTGAGTACGGTAGTGCATGGGAGACAATGACCGACCTTAAAGTAATTGCTCTTTCCCTCGCCGTACACGTAGGAAAGCAGGAAAACGCAGAGAATCACCGTGACGAGATCCCACTGCGGGAAAATCATGCTGAAAGTGTGGGAGACAAAGTCACTGGGGTCGAGAGAAGTGCTGTAGACCGCGCTGAACAGAACCAATGCGGGGATCTGAAGCAGACAAACTTGTAGGGCGTACGCCGAACCAATCTCCATACTCAAGGCGATGTTTCCGTTCATCGCAAAGGATATTGCGTTCTATTTACAGTGTTAGCAGGCTGACATTCGTGGCAGAATGAAATAGGATTATTACCAAGAACTCGGTGGTGTTAGGAACCAAAGCAAACAGAGTGAATCCCAAAAACTTCTCATCAATATCAAAGTTTTCCAAAACAACATCGACGGTATTGACCAAAACCTCGGCAACGACCGCATACAAAATGGTAGCGGCCAAAAGAACGATGGAACTCTTCGTCCTGCTCCAGTTGGGGGCGTCATGACCACCCGCATCCGCCGCTTCACCGCCAACGGGAACATCTTCGTCGATGACGGATGCCATCGTCGTGAGTGGGGGCTTTGGCAATGCCGGGGTCCTTCTCACGGTGTGCCGGTGGACATCTTGCACCGCAGCGGCAGCGGCAGCGGCAGCCATCTCGGCCACACCATGGACCAAACGCGCATTTTCTTCATTCGACAAACCGGGGATATTAACAGGTGGCTGTGGAGTGGTGTCCGTTTGGTCGGGGACTTCTTGAACAGGCGAAAGAACGTCACCTGCGGACCGCGGCGGCACCCTGTGCAAAGTCGTTCCTTGGGCCGCTGGTGAGTCGTCCTGGCGGAAGCCGACACTGCCGAGTGACTGGCCAAGGATGCGTTTGTAAAGCTGAGACTCGCGAACGGATGCGGGCGTGCGCGCATCATATCCATGGAGAGAACTGGCATCCTGGTACCGCGCGAATCCACGCGAAGCATCGGCAGCAGAAGAGCCAGCTATGTGGGCACTGCTCGGGCCGTGGGCAGGGGCAGGGTGGGGGGTCGGGGGCGCCTGCCAGATGAGAGCGGCATGTGTTCTCAGGGTGAACCACGAACCAACGACATAGGAGATGAACAGGAAAGCGGCCGAGATCCAAACGTAAGGCTGGACAGCTTGCTTGTAAAACCGGTCGCCGGGAGTGGGCGACGTCTGGTAGAAGGCACATCTGCGACAGTCGGCGTCGTACGGTGTGCCCAAGGGCTGGCAAGATATACAACTAAGCTCGTACTGTCGAGCAAGGTCAGTACGGAACACCAACGAACAGCGTAGGGGGACAAACCGAGCCATAGATCTGGTAGAACAGCGTCGGCGCAAATGCTGCAATCACGGAGAATAGCAACATCGTCGAGGTCACACCGGCAGATTTTGCGTTGAATCTCTGTGTCTTCCTTTTGATCGCTCCCGAACACATACTGATGCCAGGCATGAATACTACACCGGCGAAGATGCTGCCCACTATGCTTCCCTCCACCAGTCGTCCCTTGCCCTCGGATAGCGCAATACAGTACAGGTAGACCTCCACAACTGTGGAGAAGAATGCATTAATCGTGGCGCCCATGCCCATACTGGACTGGGCCGAGATGGATGCAACCGCTTGTCCAATGAAATAGGCCAGTGGAATAACCGAACACAATGCTAAGGTGAAGATGGTCGCGGGAGAGGTCAGCCCGCTAGGGCCTAGAAAGTCCTTCAGAACAAAGTAGTCAACAATGACGAAAATTACCACACCCAAAAGGTTGATGAAGAATATGTTGGTTCCATCCACGGTGTACTTGTAGTACTTCCATCCAACGGCACGATAGGTACACAGTAAAATCGACGTCGAGGGCGTTCCCGGTCTCCGGCTCCAGGTGTGATCCGAATGGAACGACAGGGCCAATGGATGTCTCCTAAGATGATCGAGCAGAAGGGAGGTGACCTTTGCCATCGGGATTGAAAAGACAAGAAGCCAGCAGGCTCCGGACACCAGGAGCAACATGGGGGCAATGACCGCGTAAAACCAGGCGTAGAACAAAACACGCCCAAAGCTCCACTGGCCCCGCCCAAAGAACCGCGTCTTCCTCTCGGAACCGACAGTGACACCCGTGATCAACCCGGTTCTCTCATCGGCCCCAAGTAGTGATTCGGATTCGCTGACGGTATCTATGCTATCCCTCCGGCGGCCAACGATAGACCGCGGCGCATGTGGGCCGAAGAACGTTCTACCAGCTTCAATGTCGCCTGCCTGCCACTGCTCGTATTCGCTGATACTCCTACCTTCCCCTTCGTCTTCCTCAGCATACGATTCGTCCTGTTTCAGTTCCACGAAGCGTCCGAACGGATAAAGGAGGTAGTAAGCCAGCCCGAGAAGGACCATTCCATACTGCCGGTTGCTGTGGCTGAAGAAGAACACCAAACAGGTGACACCGGCGAACGCAGTGATGATAGCCATCCACCATCCGAACAGCAGAACCCACAGTATGTTGACGAAGAATAAGATGGGCCCGACACTTCCGCCCGGAGCAGAGTGGATATCTCCTTCGGCCGTCTTCTGCACGGATCGGTTCTTCTTGTAAAGGGCGGGTTTCCAGATCCTGATACCGAACGGATGCGTTTGGTTGATCGCTTGTTGTCGGTCCTAAGTACGGGGAATTAGAAAAGCCAGGGGGAGGTCACGCAAGATGACCCACCTTTAAGGTAAAGGAGTTAACGCTCCCAGCATCACTAGATTCGTACGATTCATCCCTCATGGTACCTTCTTCTGCTTCCCCCTCGTCCTGCTCAGCCTGCTGAGCAGCCGCTTGGCTCGTTTCATGGTCGGAGCTCTCATCGGGATCGTCGTTCACGTTGGGCAGAGCCTGTGAAGTTGTACGTCGCCGCAAAAGTTGGGATCTTCGCCTCATTCCGGAGTAGGAGATGCTCGAGATCGATGACGCCGTTCGCGCTCGCTGGTCCTCTTCGACTTCTTCTGGTTCGTCTTCGGCACTAAATTCCTGGCTGGTACACAAGACGCGTGGAAAGTCAGCCAATGCGATGGGTAGACGGGAGGGCATACCAATGCAGGCGGTATACCCTTTATGAGGATGCGCAGCAGACGAAGCTCTCCGTGCGTTTGGCGGGCGCGCTCTTGCTTTCCTATCGGCTGGTATGGTATCTCGCAGGGACGATTTCGAAGACGTTCTCGAGAGTGTTGAGGCGTGTTCTGCACCAACGCCGCCACCACCACCCCCGGGACGTTCGCGCGCAGTGTTGAAAGATTCAACCGAGCCTGCAGGCGATCGCTTTGGTTAGCTCTGTTTGTCTGCTCTGCCACCTCCGTAAACATAATACCGCGTGGGGATGCTGGTTACTGACTGGGGACAACTCCGGCTTCCGTATCTCCCACATGTCTGACCGTCCCGGTCGAGCGCCCGCTCGCAGTGCTTGTCGAATACGGCTGCTCCTCGGGGTTGTTATTGTTATCGATGGCCGACATCTCGGAAGCCTGATAGTGCCCGGGAATGGCTATGGGGGCTGAAGAAGAACTGCTGCTGCTTCCGCTGCCGCAGCCACTGCTTCTTCTGCTGTCGATATTGTGGTAGTCAGGTATTGTGGAAGCCCTCTCTTTGGACGGACTCATGATTTCGCTCTAAGTGGGGAGGCGGGGAGTTATGTATGTACTCTGCACGCTGCAGAATGCACTAGCCTCTGCAGGATTTCGTATGGTGTGTGTGGGATGGGCAGAACAGCCTCGCAGATGATTCGGCGGGTGACGCGACAAGCAGAGGTGGGATGACCCGATATCAGTACGTAACTAGGGTCTAGAGTGAAGTAGGTAACTAGTCCAGCTAGAGCGGATCTGATATGTACCTATGTAAGTAGTAGAGTAGATACTCTATGCACCTACTCTAACTAAGTAACTACTTCTCACTTGCCTGCACTCTATCTAGATATTTAGAGCAGCTATCTCGCTCGTCTTCGCCTTACGTATTTAGTTCTAGCCGGCCAGAGTTGATCGGGGAACTACGGCTGCACCGCACCCTGAGAGCTTTGCGCGCCCGCTCTGCCTCTCTCTTGGCTGCGCCGCCGTGCGGAAGGATGATGCAACTGCGCGGCGCGCGGCGCGCGGCACAACTTAGTTAAAAATTGGGTTTCAGGCAATCGCAAAGGGGTGTGCAATGAAAAAGTAAATAAATAAGTGGAAGCAAGTACGTATCTACAGTGACGCAGGGATTCTTCGACGAGGGATCATGTGCATGTGTTTCTCGCGGCCAGATATCGACACTGATTGGACCCACGGACAACGTGCCCAGTTGAGCTTCGTGGGGAAAGGACTACTAGTCACGGAGCATCCTATCGGCGAGATTCCCTACGGATTTCAGATGGACAGATGCCATTCTTCTAGTGGACTGCGAGCGTGCAGATAGTAGGTGCTCTAAGTACTCTACACGCACTGCAAGCATACATAGGCGTTTTATCCGCCCGGAAAACGTCCTTTGGGACTTAAGAGGCCCAACTTGGAGACGATATTGTATTATTTTCTGGGGGCCATCGAAAATGTGTTTGACCTTGCTTAGCCCAGGCTAACACCCTCCCGCTTCACCTGCTCTGCGCGGTACGTTATGGCTCAACTGTCTTTTCGTGGCTTCAGCATGGCATCGAATAGGCATATAGATGTATATCTTCCCGAGGAGCACAGCTATTCTCAGTATCCCCTTGAAAAATGGAACTCTAGAGCAGTTATCGCCGTGCATTCGGGAAGTTGAGCGTGCGATTCTTCGCAAGACTATCTATAATAAGGCCACGGTGGGCTCTCATGGTCAACTGTCATTTCGCACAAAAATCCGAAGGGCGCATGACATTTAACCTTACGTGTGAGAACCTCGGCAAGGCCCCAGCAACCAGCAGGGTGGTTCCTCGATCAGTCCACGGCCAATATTCCAGATTATCCGTGGACTTTGAGGTCGTTTCTGGCGCGACGGCGCACTCATTGGTACAGTACAACCTCTTGGTTCAGGCAAGGTACGTAGTCTAAAGAATACTCACAAATAGCGCTGGTCGCCATCCCGTGTTCGGAGTACATAGCTATCATATGTACCGACGCCAGCGATGCATTCGTCCAGGCGGTTGATGGCAGTGGTGCAGAACTGTCTGGCAGCATTTATGCGAGGGAGATGTGGTATTCCTATTTACTCGACATCACGTTCCAAACAGCAAACGGTCGGCGGCGGCAGCACCGTTTGCGATGGCGTTGGCCGTCGAGTCTACAATGCGGAAAGCCGAAGAATAAACTGCCATCGCCGTAAGTCCATAAGGCGAGTATGCCGTAGCCACATGGGTTTATTCGGAAAAGGCGAGCCTCCCTGTGTAGACGATATGACCGTTAGGTAGCGATACTGTGGTAGGAGCAATTGTGAAGCTAGAACCTCATGTAGCAAATGAAGCTTTAGCTGCGATCAAATATCCACTGTCTGCACAGTATGTACTAGTAGGACTTGGCGGTAAGTAGAGCACTATTCCGAACTCGGAAAGTTGAGGCTTGGGATGGTATCTACGCTTCATTGATGCAGCGACTGATTCTCCCAAGCCCACCTTCTTGACTAGCTTGCGAATAGGAGTAATAGAAGTGCCAATGCTATACACGCTCTAACCCAGATGATCTGTAGCGAATGGCTGGCTGGTCTACCTATTTGACGATCAACATTGGTTGGAAATATCACTCGTAACTACTGGTGAACAGCCGGCAAATATGAACGATCGGCGTAGCCAAACCTCACTCCCACTTGAGGACAGACTACCAGTGCTGAGACTGACACCTGGTAATCCAGTTCGGAGTAAAGACTGCCTGTCGAAGTTGACTTGTTGCTGGCACACTTGGGGCCGAAAGTCGACCAGAATATGTAGCAAGCAGCCACTCCATTACATACCGCTCTCCTCAAGCCGTCAATCGCTCTTCACCATTGCTGTTACACCCTAAGCAAACGCTTTAAGCAATTGCCCGAACATCAACCGAAGCCCTTGATGTGAGTAGGCGCACATAATACACTGCTATGTAGTGGAAACCATTTTACTGACTTTCAAATCTGGAATTCCTTGGTCCGTGCATCTCGGAGGTTTTGGCGAGGCAGTAGTGGTACATAGGTGATTAAGATCACATGCTTTCCTCTTATTATGTAACCTGGCTACGCGCCAAGATCGCGCATGGTTAGGGCATAGATACCACGTGACGCTAGTGTAACAAGGCAACCTACTGCTCGTATATACCAGGCCAGACACTGTCGCTATCAACTCCCCCACTCCATCATCATCGAATCGCGACCCATCGAATCCATCTATCGGCCATCCTCCCATACCGACGGATACATCGTTACCTCGTTACACGCGTCTTTCGCGGCTACAATCGAGACATCATCAATCATGGCGCTCAATAGCTTCTTCCACAACAAAATCGAATCGATGAAGCTGGAGATCATCCAGCGGAACTCCAAGCTGCGGAGATTAGAGGCCCAGAGGAACGACTACAACTCTCGAGGTATGCTTGAACGGTGCGCACGGTTATAGGGAAATACAGTGGCACTGTTGGGTGTGGAAGAGGAAGATGGTGGCGGGGATTGCATGGTTCTCGCGGAACGAGCATAGCTCTTCCAAACAGTTTCAATACATCCACCGACTCCATTGGATTCCCACCCATCATCCGTCTGCTCCAGGGAGGGATTGCTGACTTGTCGTAGTAAGGCTACTCAGAGAAGAGCTCGGACTGCTGCAACAGCCCGGATCGTACGTTGGCGAGGTGGTTAAGGTGATGGGCAGCAAGCGGGTTCTAGTCAAAGTCCATCCGGAGGGCAAATACGGTGTGCTCACCCTCTCCGGCGTTTGACTGGCCTGGCCAGGTGCTGACGGCGACAGTTGTCGATGTTGCGGACAGCGTGGATGTATCGAAGTTGACCCCAGGAAAGCGTGTCACCCTGCTGTCGGACTCCTACCGACTGGAGAGGATATTACCGAGTTCCGTCGACCCTCTCGTCTCGTTGATGATGGTCGAGAAGGTCCCCGATAGCACATATGACATGATCGGAGGGCTCGACCAGCAGATTAAAGAGATCAAGGAGGTGATCGAGCTCGGACTCAAGCATCCGGAGCTATTCGAATCCCTCGGCATTGCACAGCCCAAAGGGGTGCTCCTCTATGGTCCTCCGGGCACGGGAAAAACACTCCTTGCGCGTGCTGTCGCCCACCACACCGACTGTAAATTCATCCGCGTCTCTGGCTCGGAGCTGGTGCAGAAGTACATCGGTGAGGGTTCACGAATGGTGCGCGAGCTGTTCGTGATGGCCCGGGAACACGCACCCAGCATAATCTTCATGGACGAGATAGACAGCATCGGCAGTAGTCGTGTGGAGGGCAGCTCGGGCGGAGATTCCGAGGTCCAACGAACCATGCTCGAGCTCCTCAACCAACTCGACGGCTTCGAGCCCACAAAGAACATCAAAGTCATCATGGCCACCAACCGTCTCGACATTCTCGATCCCGCTCTCCTCCGTCCCGGCCGCATCGATAGAAAGATTGAGTTCCCCCCGCCAACGTAAGTCCTCCATCCATCCCCCCATCCTCCTCCACCTCATGCCCTTCGGAAACTAATGACAAACAAAAAAAAATCAATATAGTGTTGAGGCCCGCGCCGATATCCTCCGTATCCACTCGAGATCTATGAACCTTACCCGCGGCATCGACCTCAAGAAGATCGCAGAGAAGATGAATGGCTGCTCCGGCGCAGAACTCAAGGGTGTCTGCACCGAAGCCGGAATGTACGCGTTGCGTGAGCGCAGGATTCACGTCACCCAGGAGGACTTCGGTATGTAACCCCGTAGAGAGTGCGCGCGCCTGAAGATGCATGTTGTACTGATAGTTTGGTGTGGGTTATAGACCTAGCGACAGCGAAGGTTCTCAACAAGCATGATGACAAGGAGACGAGTTTGTCCAAACTCTGGAAGTAAGGAGGTATTTGAGCTTACTGCCTGTCTTAAAATGGAATGTTCTTTTTTTTTTTTGCGCGTGGCTATCATTTTGTGTGGTCGAGTAGAATATGCCGTCCAGTATAGAGATAGTTACATGGGAGTGTGCAAATGAAAGCACAAAATCCACAAAACCGTATGTTAGGCAAGAGAAAACGACAAGCCACAACAGAACCGCCCTTACAAAATCCGCTACAAAATCTCCCCAATAGATTTATCTCTTCCTCCTCACCCTGTTGATGTTCTACTGGTCCTTCTTGGAGTTCTTGATGAGCTCTATACCAGCCACAAATGCGCCCCTCGCGCCCTCCTGGCGTCCCCAGAAAGCGCACTCATCATCGCCCTCCACACCCATCGCGCCAACAATACCCGTATGCTCCGTCTCCTCATCGATGCCCATACTCTCCTGCAGATACCTCCTGCGAATCAAGAACCTCTCCTGTTTCTCCTTGATCAACCCAGGGGAGTCCAGCTTCGACAGGGCAACGCTGACCGCCAATCTGGCAATGAAGTACACATGCTCGGAGAAGACGATCGCGGTGAGGATGCCGGCGAGGGTTAGCGGGGTGGGAGTATCGGTGTGGGAGAAGAGGTAGATCAATGAAGCCGAGGTGACGGAGCCGATCCAGGTCAGGAAGCCAAGGTTGTTGAGCCACGGGCCTATGCTATCAGCGCGGTGGGGGATCGGACGCTGCATCTCAACGCAAATCTTCACGGCGTCACTGCGGAGTTCGATCCAGTTGTTTACTAGAAACGAGCAGGCAGCAAGGGGCCAGACTGGGGAGAAGAGGCAGAGGTAGCCGAACTTTTAACAAAGTTAGTGGCACGAGGATTGACGTATGAGAGAATAAACGTACCTGCATGCACATCTCACGGAGGTCGTCGGTAACGTTGTAAATACCCAGCTCCGACTCGTGCCGGACTCTGTCAAGGAATGAGCGCTCCTCCGTAGCATCGTTGGCGTACGGAATCTCGTTGCTATTTCGCTTGTCCTGGAACTCCTTCGCCTTCTTGAACGCCTTGCGTTTGATGTATGGTACGAGAGTTTCCATGGCCAAGTTAACGATCTGCGCGGTGACAGTGAAGTAGATGACCTGCTTCCGCAGCCTATCTGGATTGACCTCGAAGACGGCCTGCGTGCCCATTTTTTCGTCTTCGGGGGTGGCCATCAAGCCGAGCACATCGATGTAAGGAACGATGGTATGGCCGAAGGGAATGTAGACGAACGCGGTGAGGATGATAGGAACATAGGAGCATATGAAATTGAACACGAAAACTTTCTGGACCATTGCTGCTTCGTAAGCAGACTCATGCTCGTAATTCTCGAAGTCCGTAAGCTTTGCTGCAATGCCGGAGAGGGAGCCCGTAAGGACCGGGACCATGACAGTCAATATCAGAGTGGGTGCGAAGGTCTGTCGAATGAACAAAGTTAACGATGTTCAAGTTGGAGAGCATAGCGAATCATATACCAGGACAGCTTTGAACGGGCCATTGTAGACCTCCGTGATCATCACCTCGATACCGAAAGTAACAGCATAAAGGGCCGACAAGATTCCACTGGCACCCAGAGCGAACGGGATCTGCAGAGCCTGTCTGCAAAGCCTCTTCCACGCAGGAAAGACCTTCACAATCTCACCGGTGACCGGGTCTTCCTTCTCGGTCTCGGGTTGGAAGCGTGCGCGCTTGCTCTGAACCTGGGAGACATTGCGGACGTTCCAACGCACAGCGAGGTCTATTTCCTGGCGTTTCCACTGTTCAACGAAGACGACTGACCAAAGACAGTTGAAGATCGCGAAGACGAGCGAGTACTGGGGAAGTAAAAAGTACGATGCACTTCCAATGCATGCCGCGATCACGAGGAACGAGAAGTAAGACTGCAGGAAAGCAAAGTAGAATGCTACCTATGCCCTAACGTTAGTGATACGTGATGCACCATGGAGATTTTGGTGGGCCTGCCTTTTCGCCAAACATGTCGCGGATGTTGCCCAGCTCCTCAGGTCCCACGGTCCACGTAGTGGACCATCGCTTCATCCATTCCTTGTTGAACTCATGATCGTGTAGCGAGAAAATGCCCTCGACAAATGACCACTCTCCCTTGCCAGGCGTAATTCCAGCACCGCCCTCGCTTGGAGGAAGCGTAAGTAGCGAGTAGACGATTCTCAACCTCTCAGCTTCAGTAAGAGGTTCTTTGTCAAGAGAGCGCTGGGTCTCGCGATCAGGGGCAGCGGGCCGGACGCCATGAAGCCAGTCTTTGACTCTGTACGCAAGAATACCATTCAGCGGGCGATCCCGGATAAGGCTGCGTAGCCTGCAACCCACCTGGCTCTGTAGACCTCACCAACCAACTTCTGCGCCGATCGTACGCGGACGAATACCAGAAGTTTCCCAGTAAGGCCCTCGCGTACCTCCGTGCGCATTCCCACCTTATCAAGGGCAAGGACTAAGCTTTCAAATTGCGTTGCAGCTTCATTCTTGTCTGTGTAATATCGTACGCGCGTCAGCTCTTAGAACTTCCAAACACTCAGCTCCAACAGGGTTAGACCGTGACTACCTTTTGCGTCTGCAAAGTTGAAGTTGACCACGTAGTCGACGCCGACGTTCTTCGCCGATGTGGGTTTTTCGTCGATTGGACTATCCATTCTGAAGAGTTTGAGGTAGGCCTGGAAGATAGAGAGTAGGAACGGAGATCGAGTCGGGGCAGAGCCAGGGTTTGGTCTCTGCTCTTCGGCGGGTGTGCGCATTCGATTCTTGCGTTCGTGTGGGCAGATGGTGGGTTAACTTGATTGAGACGGGACGTGTTGCTTGCAAACAGTGCTACCAGTTGATAGCTCTATGACGTAGCACGTGTTATTTTGCCTGGGCGCAAGTAGCAAGCAGGCTTGCTGCTTGCTTCATGGCGATCGAGATCGAGGGAACCGGATTGCTGCATGGGCATTTCTGTCTTGTGTGACGAGAGTAACTATAAGGAGATCCCATTGCAGGGGCAAGGTAGGGGCTGCAGCCAGTGGTGGTGGGACGTCTGTCTCTCTTCTAGTGTTGTTCACATCTCCACACATCGACGACGACGTCGCTAGGTATTCCAGGTCTAGGCAACGTCCGGATAAGCAGTCGAGGTGAGGTACCAGAAGTGTACCTATCAAAGACACCGTCGCTCTGAAGAGGCCGTAGCTAATAATTCGCAGTAAATTATGACCCGCCGTGAGCATGGGCGTCCATACGCGTTCGGAATCCGTTTTCCTTTTGACGGCTGAAATTGTCAAAGAACTATAGACTACATGTGCATGTAAAGTTTGTGAGAGAGCATCGATGACATTGAAAGCATCGAGGCACGGAGCACTCTAAAGGTGGGACGACCGGGCTGAAGTCCCTTAGTACGGCTGCGGATACCGTCGGTTCTGTCCTGTCGCGGAAAGACCGCTCTGAAGCCTCGATACTCACCACCAATGTGGAGCGGTTGTCGCCGGTGTCGTTGGGGCGCTGGATGGGAATCTTACTCGGCTAGTACGTACATCTTGCAGTACTTTATGATGAGCTCCAGCTATGATTGCGGCAAGATGGATTTATTGGCGAGGAATCATGATATCATGATCATATAGCTAACTGAAGGCTCCTGCTCCTCGTTTTTCATTGCATCGTCCGTCCGACACGGGCCATCAGCACCCCTACGCAGATCTCCCATAAATGAAGGCTTCCTCGTCCTGATACGGCCTCAACTTCGACTTCCATCTCATTCGTCCGCGATATAGCCCGATATCTCACACAGTAATCGCCCTCGTTCCTCCAACCCCGATCGAACAGAAGACAAAATGTGCTTCTTCAGCCGGTTCCAACGCCGAGGCCCAGAAGACCCCGCTCTCTCATGCCCGCAAACGCCAGATCCAGGCGCCGAATGTACCGTTGCACATCTCGAGTACGTAGCGCAGAAGGCCGGAATCAAAAAGAAACCCGGAAAGAAGACCTTCTCGCAGCGAGAGATAAAGAAACTGCAGAAGGCATGGATCCAGATGAAGAAGGAGAAGTTGGAGGGCATGGATCAGGCAGAGGGCATGCAGTTCAAGACGTTCGCGGCGATGCGTAAAAAGGAGTGGGCGCGAGAACGCCAGGAAAAAGAGCTCAGAGAGTATTTGGAACTCAAGGAACGCATGAAGCGGATTAATGAGGAGGGGGGGATGGGCAATTGACAGATACGTGTTGTAATCGCAATACAAACGGGTTGCAAAGCTACTGGTTGGTTCGATTGACGAGACAGTGTGACAACGGAAACAGAGACATGATTACTCGGAGCGAGTCTTTCTGTACGTGAACTGGTGACATAGACTAAAAAATTCTCCGAGGCGCCGTGGTGCATACATAACGGCTTGCTGTTTTCCGACAGAGGCGGACATCCCACCTTTGGAAGTGTGACGAAGCTATGAACCGCCGGACATACCGCCGAGGATTGATTGCATAAAAACAGAAAGGAGTGAATTGAACGTCAGGGTGGATATCCGACCTGAGCCACTTGATGGCTCTCGTCATCGGTTACTCTCACCCTCGTCAATAATGGCTCTGCTTGCCCTTGCCAATTGAAGGGTCCCGACCTCGCATGTGCATACCCGATGCAAGGGCTAAGGTAAATTGCTTGGCGCCCAGCCGTGATGAGCTCATATTGGACGCACGGAAATTGCTGAGTAGCCAGTTCGCTATCGCCGCCGCCGCCACAACCTACCCAACAAAGTGCACCGCTCTGGCGCCGAGAGCTAGAAAGAAAGAAAAATAACCCGAGCACGCCGCCAACCCTAACAATGGCATCACTTCCCGTGTCCACACCGGGCTTCAGACCTCGAGCCTCCTCGTCCTCCTCATTCACACTCTCCCACAGTCTTCCACGGTCGAGCAAGGTCCTGTTACCTTCACCTAACAGTCAATCCATTTCCCCCACCACCGGCACAGCAACGGTCGAGAGGTCGACAGCGTTAGCCACGATATCTACCCTTGCTGCCGGAGCTGCTGTCGAGCGAGCCATAACCACCACTAGAGCTCCAGCCATGTTCTCGTCATCGCCCAACGAAGCGTTGAGCCCCACCGGCAACCGGACGTCGATGGTGTCCCTAGCGAGCACCAATACGTCGAACTCGCCCCAGTCCCGGAGCTCCTCGGTAGTCAACCTGGAGGGACAGAACTCTGTGTATATGCTCGGGTCGTCCCCAGACAGTCAGAACTTCATGTCTGAATATCAGAACGGACAGGGTCGAAAGCGAAGGCCGTCAGTGGCTGCGATTGCGACGGTTGCTACATCTCCCGTCAACGTGGTGTCGAACCCAACGACAGCCCGGACTTCGACACATGAAGGAATGGCCATACAAGTAGTGGAGCCACCAAACCCCCAGCGATCGCGGTCGGCGATGTCGCGACCAGAAGGGCCCCAACCAGTTGGACCTTTCAAAGCCTCAATGTCGACATCTCCTAACAACAAACGTACATCGGTGTCGTCAGCGACTGCTTCAACTGCCGCTGTGGCTGAAGCTCAAGAAAAAGCGCAGAAGTCGAAGGTCATCGGGCGGATTGGAGTATGTGCGTTGGATGCAAAGGCGCGAAGCAAGCCATGTCGAACGATCCTGAACCGGTTGATCGAAAATGGCGAGTTCGAACCAGTGATTTTTGGCGACAAAGTCATTTTTGACGAAGGTGCGTCCTTGTCCCTGTGAGGTCGAAAAATCACAAGAGTCCCGAATATCCTGCGCACGGTGTGGGATCCGTGGGGTTTTATTCACTCCAGCTTCTGCCTGTGCACTGCAAGGATGGGGACCATGGTTATCTTTGGTACTTGGAATTCGCTAACTCCCGCGTCCGCCGCCGACTCCAGACATCGAAAACTGGCCAACCTGGTGAGTCTTCACATCTTTTCTCGTCCTATTTTCCTCCTTCCCATTTCTCCCTCATACCCATGCCTGTTGTTGCCTGGCTCGCAAGGATCATGGCCGCAATTGTCGTATTTATGTACGGTATTGGCCGCAATACCTTATCCCCGTATGTGGGGGATACATAGCACAGTTTCCGTGGTGCTGGAAAACGGTGTTGTCTTTGTTCTGGAATGATGTTCTAACTCGTGTATCCCCCACGAACATCGCGCGTGTCTCGGCTTTTTTGTTTTCACCCAATTTTTTTTAGTCACATGGCCGGATTGTGTGTCACCGTATTGTCCAACGAATCAGCTAACGTTACTCACCCACGTGCTATCTAGTGACTTTTTGATATCTTTCTTTTCGACTGGATTTCCACTCGACAAAGCGATCTCTTACGTACAATTGCGCAAGCCATACTGCGTCAACGATCTGCAAATGCAGCAGGTCCTCTGGGACCGGCGACTAGTACTTCGCATATTGGACTCGATCAACGTACCAACTCCCAAGCGCATCGTGGTGTCACGGGACGGCGGCCCACGTCTATCGCCAGAGCTCGCACAGCAGCTGGAGAACCGCACTGGCATTAGAGTCCCACCTCAGGGCGAATGGAAGGTGCCACAAAGGGTTGAGCTCAGCGAGGACGGCGAGACCTTGATCGTAGACAACAAGACGCTCAAGAAACCTTTCGTCGAAAAGCCAGCTGACGGAGAGGACCATAATATCAACATCTACTTCGCCGGTGGTGATGGCGGAAGGAGACTCTTCCGCAAAGTTGGCAATAAGTCTTCTGAGTACGATCCAGATATGAACCAACCACGAATGCAAGGCTCCTTCGTCTACGAGGAGTTCATGGATGTGGACAACTTCGAGGATGTCAAAGCCTACACCGTTGGCCCGGATTACTGCCATGCCGAAACACGAAAATCGCCGGTGGTGGACGGTCTGGTGCGTCGCAACCAAAACGGAAAGGAGATCCGATTCGTGACGCAGCTCACCAAAAACGAGGCTAGTATGGCTTCACGGATCTGTGAAGCTTTCGGGCAGACTGTGTGTGGCTTTGATCTTCTGAGGGCTCATGGCCAGAGTTACGTGATAGACGTCAACGGATGGAGCTTCGTCAAGGACAACAACCCTTATTACGACGCTTGTGCATCGATTCTCGGCAAAGCGTTCAGAGCACACATGCAGGAGAAACACACGAAAGAGAGTCTCAAGGAGCAAGGCGCGCTGGCTGCTGCACGCGCCAGGAGAAAAGAGGATTCTCCCCCGACGAAGATCACCGGAAAACAGAAGAACGTTGGTGGGACTCGGTCAACGCTTCATAGCCTTCTCTCGCGATCGCCTTCAGCTTCGAGGCTATCCAGTCATCACCAGGCTGGCCCACAACAACCAGTCCAGGCTTCGCCTTCGCAATCTTCATCTAATGGCACGCCGGTGGCTTCGCCAACTCCAGTGGCCCGCGTCTTGGAGGGCGAGGAGGCGAAGCAACCACCCACTGCCCCACAGCACAGTTGGAAGCTGAAGGGTATGGTAGCCGTTCTCCGACACGCAGACAGGACACCCAAACAGAAATTCAAGTTTACCTTCCATTCCCAGCCATTCATTGATCTCTTGAAAGGCCATAAGGAAGAGGTCATCCTCATCGAGGAGGGGCTACAGGATGTGGTTGCAGCTACTCAGAAGGCTATCGCTCTGAAGTCGGAGGATATGGATAAGCTCGCACAATTGAAGAACGCGCTGGATAAGAAGATGGGGTTCGCTGGTACCAAGGTTCAGATCAAGCCTATGTATCTAAAGCATCCCAAGCCGGAGGGTGTTCCGGGCAATCCAGAGGACGCCTCCGAGACACACACCACTGTCTCCAACCGAGGAATGCCGGAACTTGACAAGCTGCAGCTCATCATCAAATGGGGAGGAGAACCCACACATTCGGCTCGCTACCAGAGCCAAGAGCTGGGCGAGTCTTATCGTAAGGATCTGCTGCTAATGAATAGGGATGCCCTTGATGATGTCTCCATATTCACCAGCTCCGAGAGGCGGGTCAGCACCAGTGGTAAGATCCTCCCGCTTCCTCTTCTCATTGCAACTCAGGGTGTATATACATAAAACATCTGTCTGACCTCCTTCTTTCTCTAGCCCAAATATGGACCGCCTCTTTCTTGAACAAAGAACTAGACGACGATTTCGTAGCCGTCCGCAAGGACCTGCTAGACGACTCCAATGCCGCCAAGGATGAGATGGATAAGGCATATAAAGCTTTCCCTTGATTCGATTTTCACTTTGACATTGCCACTAACTCACCCCAAGGTCAAGAAAAAGCTCAAGTCGCTCCTCCGCGAGGGCTCCAAAGCGCCACCACAGTTCGCATGGCCGAAGGATATGCCAGATCCCTCGATCGTGATGGGTAAAGTAATCAAGCTGATGACCTTCCACCGGGCGGTGATGAACCACAATTTCACCCGCTTCGCGACGCAATCCCTCGGGTACTCCAACGGCGGCGGCGGCGGTGGGTCCTCGACTGGCTCTACTAAGGAGCGCGATCCCACCTCCCTGGACGGAATTCAAAGCCGCTGGTGCTGCGGTGAGGACCCGGCTCTGTTCCGCGAGCGCTGGGAAAAGCTTTTCGTTGAGTTTTGTGATCTGGAGAAAGTTGATCCAGGAAAGATCTCGGAGCTTTATGATACCATGAAGTACGATGCCCTTCACAACCGCATGTTTCTTGAGAACATCTTCCTGCCACCGACCTCTATGCTGCCGAAAGAGTGGTTGGAGCGCGAGGGCTCAGCGGTCGAGGACTGGGATGATGGCAGTAGTGGTGGCTGGACAGACGGCAACAAACGCACGTCGATGACTGGCCTATCCGTCGACTATGAACGCGAGATTCGTGAGCAGCAGCCGGCTCCGCAGAAGGAAGGACTGAGAAAGCGCGACAAATTGTGTCGTGCACGCAGAAGCATCATCTACTCGGCCACCGACAACCCCCGTCAGTCGTTTGGCGAGGAAGCAGGCAGGAAGTACCATATGTCCACTGGTAAAACCAGGGCAAAGGCCGATGCGCGCCTGGTGAAGCTTCGGGAGCTGTATCGCTATGCCAAAGTGCTGTTCGAGTAAGCCGCCTCCCTTTCTTTAGTCTATATACCACTTATCAATAATTCTAGCTTTGTCTCGCCCCAAGAATACGGCATAACCAATGACGAAAAGCTCGAGATTGGCCTCCTTACCAGCCTTCCCCTCCTAAAACAGATCGTCACAGATCTCGAAGCAGTGCAAGCGGCCTCCCACGCCAAATCATTCGTTTATTTCACCAAAGAATCCCACATCTACACGTTATTGAACTGTATAATCGAAGGCGGTATCCCAGTAAAGATGGAGCGCAACGCGATCCCAGAGCTCGACTATCTAACACAGATCTCCTTCGAGCTCTACGAATCAGAATCCAAGCTCGAACCCGGCGAGAGCGAAGGAGATCCCAACAAGAGTGCCTATGCTATCCGTGTCGCGATAAGTCCGGGGTGTCATTCGAGCGATCCGCTCGACATGCAATTAGACAGCAAGCATTGTATAGGCTGTAATCCGAGGAAGAGTTTGACGAGACATCTAGATTGGAAGAGGGTGGTGAACACTCTCAGGGAGAAGTTTCATTGCGTTAAACTGCCGAAACATTTTATCCCGATCAATCTGGGGCAGGCGACCAAGGGGGGGGAGGTAACGGGGGTGGAAGGAGGTGAACTCTCTCCTGCTGCAGCGCATGCCGAGGGAGGTGCGGTGCAGACAAACAGCAAGCAACCGGATGCGGAGGCGGTGAGCGAGAGTGCACTGGTGGACGAATGTGCTATCGAAGATGATGAGTCGGACAGAATGTAGCATAGACGGCGAATTTAAATGGGGCGGCGGGGGGAGGAGTTGGGGATTAGGGCTTTGTTTGTTTCCCCTCCCTTTCCTTTTGAATCCGGTTCTCTTGTGCTTCGCTTTTTATATATCTGCGCCCGGCCTCTAGCCTTTTGCTTCTGGAGGTTTTTTTTTTTGGTTTTTTTTGTTACACCTAATGTTTCCAATATTCTGGTAGATGATACATTGTACCTCACCAGTATGAGAGCTCACTTCTTGTCCGACTCAAAATCTCTGCTATAAAATTTATACATAAATCTAGCGTAACCCCTATTCCGATGTTCCAATGTTCCGATGTTGAAGACCTTGACAAGCCATGTTTATAGGCAGAGCGGTGGTAGATTGGAAATCAGGATCACGAAATATGATTCTCCCCCAGCATTCATGTTCACAATATGGCAACTGTAGAAAGTAGGAGGCGAATAAGTAGGTATCTTAACTCTCACCACCACCGTCTAAACCACCCATCATCCCTTTCAACCCGTTTCCCAGAACCCGTCCCTCCCTTGCTTCTCTTCCAGCAGAGAATCGCTCAAAGCACTGGAAGTATCGAAGTATGCGGAATCAAGCCACGATAAGCACACTAGCAAAAGCGCGCGAAAGTTTTAAAAAAGACAGCACAAAAATCGACATTGACGCAAAGAAAAACAATCAAGAAAATCCACAATTACAATCCCAGATCGACAAAGCAGGACAAGGACAAGAAATAGAGTGAAAAGGTTTGTGGTCGAAAAGGGGAAGAAAATGGAACACAGACAAAAAAAGAAATCTATCTCCTATCTCTTCTTCACCTCCTGTGCCCAGCCCTCGATACCGCCCCGACTGCCAACAAGAACATCAACACTCTTGTCTTCCATACCAGCAGCGTCCGCTAAGAACGAGTGGTTACTCATGCCGCCAGCATTCGCACGACGCTCCGGGTTGAGCTCTAGCATAGGTATCAGCAGTTCCGAGATCTGGACGGCTTCCTCGGCTGGATGGTGATATTTCTCCCTGAGTACGTCCGGTAGCGCCCAGTGTCGAAGCCGGTGGATATTCCGCAACTCGCCTTTACGGTTGAAGATCTCGAGAGACCACTTGCCGTTCATGCAGAGGTGCCGCGGGAAGTTTCCGAGGAGCTCAATGATCTGGGCGATGTGGTCGTCGTCCTTGCCGTACTTGGTGCCCGACTGCGGATCGAAGAGGTAGTCACCCGTGATCAACTCAAATGCCTAGAAACAACCGCCGTGAAGTTAGGGCTGACATCTCGGCAGACAGGGGACAAGGGTATTGTCTAACCATGCACGCCATACTCCAGATATCTGTGCTAGCACCCCACTTTGATCCGAGAATGACCTCCGGCGACCGATACTGTCGAGTCTGGATATCATTGGTGAAGTGCTGGTTGGTCCAGCACGCGTTCCCGAGGTCCGCAATCTTGACGGAGATGATTCCAATTTCCGGCAGATCGTCGTTCAACTCGGCCTTATCGAGAGTGATTCCGGATATCTCTCGCGCCATGACGTCGCTAGAACCCCCACTTCGTCAGCACCTCCCTCCGCACAGTTTTCCACAGCAAAGATGTGGCATACGCTGTCCGCTCCCTCGACTTGTAATTCGCCTCATCCTCCTTGCCGCCGTTACGTGCAGCGGACGTAGAGTCTACACTCGCAGTCCTCGAACCCCTCGCGGAACTCATCAGTTTGCTTAGAGAGCTCTGGCTGTTTGCCTTCAGGCTCGAGCCGGCGACGACGTGCGACAAGAGATCCTCGTGACGGTGAGCGAAGGAGGAGCAGATGGGACTCGGTAGAGGTTGACTGCCGGTAATGAGGGTCCGCCTCCGTCGCCTTCCATTCCTGTCTCCCTTATCTGATCCAGGGCCATTCGGACCGGGTCCCTTCTTCACGTCCGCGTCGTGGACGTAAGTCTTGACGATCTGCTCAACGTCGCCGATTTCAATCAGGACGTTCTCCGGTTTCAGATCAGTGTGAATGATGTTGCACTCGCGGTGCATGTAGTCAAGCCCCAAAAGCACCTGCTTGGCAATCTGTTTCACCAGCGGCATCGGAATTCCGCGGTGGTTGTATCGCTTGATGAGTCCCAGAAGATTCTCGCCCAACACCTCGAAGACCATGCAGACGTGCAATCCATTCGGTCCTCTATGCTCAAAGGAATCCAGCAGCTGCACGACGTGCGCCTTGCCAGGGTGATCGGGATTCGCCGTCACTATTCGCTGCAAAAGTTTGATCTCGTCCAACGCGGTCTCAGTGTAGTGAGCAGCACTCCGCACAACCTTCAACGCAACATGGCGACCACACTCGTTGTCCCGGGATAGCCAAACAGTCGAGAAGTGGCCCCATCCCAATTTCCGGATAACCTCATACCGGCCGTCTTTGAAGGTCTCTCCGACTTGCACGGGGTGATATCCGCCCTTGCAGTAATCTTCGTAATCCTCCTCCTCCGCTGCGCCTGCCTCATCCTCGTCGCCTTCCCTCGATGATACCGAAGACGCCCGTGAATCCGCGCCATTGGATCCGGGCGTGTTGACGATAAGGCCAGGGATGTTGCTGTTGGCGGATCTCGAAGTCGGCGAGGCATCACTATAAGACCGCCACCATTCGTTAACTCTGCCGATGTAGGGCGATGATGCGTGAGACTAGCTGCTAAGGACACGCCACGAATGCAAGAGAAAGAAAGACAATACGGCCAGCACTCTTGCATCGTTTTGCGTTCAATGAATGACAGGAAGAGTTGTGCGGGAGACAAGGTCTCAAAGAATCCCAGTTACACAGGTCGTGATCCAAGTAACCACAACCGGGGGGGAAACATTCTTGTCGGGATTTTGGGGGGGGGGGGGGGGGGGGAAAAATTGGGGTTGCCCGGAAAA
>Ga0307516_10001419_pt1 | contig 33145 bp, 11 predicted proteins | sample 19_EM_MG_FD_203310 | JGI IMG/M metagenome (GOLD analysis project Ga0307516, IMG submission 203310) | Populus trichocarpa ectomycorrhiza microbial communities from riparian zone in the Pacific Northwest, United States - 19_EM | ecosystem: Host-associated > Plants > Roots > Unclassified | place...
GGAGTGGTTCGGAAGGCAAGCGGCAGGCTCATGAGCGGGGCTTGGTAGTCGTGCGGCGGTAGAATCTGCGCGCCGGCCGTGACCTGCGATACGCCCGGCACGGAGCGCACCAACGACTCCAGAGCCGGCGGCACGGCCAAGATCACGGTTGCCCCACGATTGGCAATCAAGGAGGCATAACGGACGCACTGCAACGTGTCGCCGTACCCTTGCTCGTGGTAGAGCAACACCCTCTTCCGGTTGAGGTCCTCGTCCCCGCCTAACCACAAAGTACCAAGTCCCGTGAGGCGCGTCTTGTTGAGGGGTGTCGTATTCCAACGCGATTCGAATTCCTGAAAGCCCCGAATCCAGTCCCTCAACGCCAACCGAATGAGACTTCGATTGTAGAGCGCCTGTGGCTGATTCGGGTTGATCGTGAGGGACCGGTTGTAGCATGCCAATGCCTCGCTAAATTTTCCCATTCGGGCCAGAATCATGCCGCTGTTATTGATCGCATCGATGTGAGTGGGCTGTAGGCTCAGCATGCGATCGATATCGTTCAGCGCGTCGGTGTATCGACCCAAATTGTCCAAAATAATGACGCGAGAATTGAGGACATCCGGGTCATCGGGCTTCAGAGACACCGCACGGTCAACGCTCTCGAGCGCCTCGGCGCGGCGATCGATCTGATTGAGAATCATCGCACGCCGAACCAGTAGATCGGAATCGTTTGGGTACGCCGCGAGGGCGGTATTGTAGGTTTCCGCCGCTTCGTCAAATCGGCCAAGCTTTGTCAAGACAATACCGCGGTTGCGCAAATCCGCCCGATTGTGAGGGTCGACCACCAACGCAAGGTCCAGGCACTGCAGGGCCTCTTCCAATCGATCGAGAGCCTCCAGGGCACGCGCACGATAATTGTGAATGGACGCATTCCGAGGATCATTCTCGGAAATTTTTTCAAAGCAGGTCAACGCTTCCTGCCACCTGTTATCGTCAAAGAGTTGCACCGCTCGACGCACCAACGGCGAACTCATTGAGTAGTCGGATTGACTAGACACTGCCGGAACCAGAATATCCACGGATGTGATGGGCCAGACTCATCGACGTCTTACGTCACTTTGACGCGATTGGCCAGAATCTGCGAGATTAACGCCATCTTTTTCTTGTCCTCCGGCATTTTGCTGAACCTCAAAATCTCCTCGCGCCCCGACACGATACCGTTGTTATAGGCCTCCTTGGTATTGAGGATCCGATTGGGGAAGCGTTCACCAAATCGCTCATCCTTCAAAAAGACCGCGACGAAATCATTCCACTCATCCCCTATCTGGGTGCTGGTGTAGGACTCTAGGAGTGCGGCCGGGATTCCATTGCGTTTGGCCCACGTGACCAGCGCGCGACCGCTGTCGGGGTAAAAGCGCCAGCAATCGACCGGAAAGCGATGGAAATCGCCATTGGCCGGAACATTGAGATAAAAGAGCCCTTCGGGCTTCAGTATGCGTAAGATTTCGAGGAACAGCACCCAGAATAGCTCCGAGTGCTCAAAACACGAACTCGATACCACGATGTCAGCCGATTCAGAATCGAACGGCAGAATGTACGGATCGTTCAAGATCACGTCCACGCCCTTTCCTCCGACGAAATCGACGCCGACATAGGAGAAGTCCTCAGGGCAGGTCTGCCGCAGGCTGCCGTTGACATCTTGGGACCCGATATCGATGACGCGCACAGGAGTGTGGGCGCGCATGACATTGGAGTAGCACGCGAAGAAGTCCTTGCTGTTCTGCATGGCGGTTGGATGCATGTTATTCGCTCTCTACCGTCCCGTGGCCAGTGGTGTCAGGGCTGAACGTCGTGTCATATGAGTGAATTCCGGTACCGTTCGCGCAGCAATAGAAACGCTTCCTTGTATTGCTTGTGCCTATGGGTGGTGTACGCCATTTTGAGAGCATCCAGTCCGACGAGTTCTGCGCCGAGGGCAGCAATGCGCGCCGGCGACAACGGCAGTGCCATGGGATTGTAATTCTTTACTCGCCAGCGCGGTTCGGTCGAGAGCAGCACTGACGCCATCCGTTCAATGACGAAGACCTTCGCCGGCACGGATTGCCAGTCATGGGTGGTGCCGGCATTCAGTGCCTGACCCAGCGGAGTGTCATTGCGCTCCGCGAGGTCGAAAATGCGCTCGCAGAGCTCAAACCACTCTAGCCAAAACGCCGACCGGGCGACGAAGTAGTTACAGAACACACTGTTGAGTGATGTATGGCAGGTATCTTCGACCTGAAACTGGGGAACCAGCATCGCCATGCACTCTCGAAATGTCGGGGCGGCGGTTTGATGGGCCGCCATCCCGTGTTCGACCAGATTCAGGAAGAAGGACATCTGATCGAAGAACGGCGAGAAAGTCACCACGTCCGCGCCTTGGGGCTCGACCTCGAGAAACCGCAATACGGTTTCGGAATCGAGTCTTGTCTTCTCCCTGAACTTAGGAGACAGGAAGCCGTAGTAGGTATCAAGCTCAAGACGATTATTCAGCAGGTAACGCCGAATCGGCCAATACTCTCGCCAATCGGGTCGCTCGTTCGTCGAGTTGTCCAGGGGAATAAATCCACCATCGAGCTGTCGTCGCGTCTCTTGCGAGTAGTAGATTTGGAAGATCTTAATGGCGGGCATTTAAGGCTCTCGCGGCGATGCCGCTCCCACTCGCCATGAATTGCGCCAATTGAGCCTCGACGCGGTGGATAACCTCGCACCAATTGCCTCGCTCGGATTGCCGAAACAGCCGCGCCGTGGGGTACCACGGACTGTCCTCGCCCTCGTGCAGCCAGCGCCAGTCGGCGACCTTCGGCAATAAGATCCACACGCGCTTGGCCAACGCGCCGGCTAGATGAGCCACCGCGGTGTCGACTGTAATCACGAGATCGAGAGTGTCGATGAGAGCCGCGGTATCGGCGAAGTCGACGAGCTGCTCGCCATGCCGCTCGATGGCGGAGGAGCCCGCCAGCACCGACCGGTCGACTTCGGGCACCTCCTTCTGCAAGCTGATCCATTGCGCTTCGTGTTGCAGGATCGGGAGCATATCCTCGAGCCGCATGCTTCGGTTAGCATCGTTGCGATGACTCGGCCGCCCCGCCCACGCAAGACCAATCCTCAATCGGCACTTCCGAGCGCCCAGCGCCTTGTTCCAGCGCGCTCTCGCCGCCTTGTCGGACTTTAAATAAGGCATGTCGGTCGCCACGCTGACCAGGTCGGCATCGACCACGCCCGGTACGCTCATCAACGGACAATGGAAGTCAAACGGCGCCGCGGTCCCTTGATCGATCACCGCGTGAATGCCGGGGAGAGTCTTCAAAAGGGATCGCAGCGGCGTCGGCGCGCTGACCATGACCCGCGCGCCACGAGCGGCCAGTAGCGCTGCGTACCGGCTCAACTGAATCGTATCCCCGTAGCCCTGCTCGGCGTGGAGGAGAATCGTTTTGCCCTCGATCGGATCCCCTGGTTGCAGTTGCGGCTTATCGGTGAATTGTTGGATCAATCCCAGGCTTTTGACTTTCCAGCGCCATTCGGCGAGCGCCCAGCCCTCCTGGTATTCGCCGCGGGACAGCTTGATGAGTCCTTTGTTCCAGAGTGACTCGGGTTGAGTCGGATTGAGCGCAATCGCTCGCTCGTAGCTCACCAGCGCGTCGGCGGAGCGACCCATATCGGCCAGGACCGCACCTCGGCAGTTGTGTGCCTCGGGTGAGTTCGACCCGTGGAACACCGCTCGATCGGCCGTTGCCAGTGCCCTTTCATAGGAATGCATTTGGCGCAATCCGTGCGAGAGATTGACCAGCGCATCGACGAATGTCGGTCGAATGCGGATGGTATGTTCATACGCGGTGACCGCCTCGGCGAGGCGTCCCTGCTCCAACAAAAGGTTGCCTCGATTATTGTGTGCCCCTGCGTGTTCGCCATTGAGCTTAATCGCCTTGGTGTAACTCGCGAACGCCGCCTCGGGGCGACCCAGCGCGACTTGGGCGATGCCGCGGTTGTAATAGCCCTCGGAGCCAGCCGCGTCGCAATCTATCGCCTTCTGGTAGCTGGAAAGAGCTTCCTCGAGCCGGCTCAGCCCGAACAATGCATTGCCGTAGTGATTGTGAACCTGCGCGTTGTGCGGCTGCAGCGCTACCGCCCGAGACAGCGGAGCAATCGCTTCAGCGTGCCGTCCTTCTTGCGCCAACGCGACGCCTAAATAGTTCAACGCCTCCGGATGCTCCGGGTGTACCTCCAATGCCCGTCGATAGTCGGTGATCGCCTGCGCGACGTTTCCCTGGTTATGCTGGTCGAGAGCGTCCTGGAGGATCTCGGTGAGTTCGGATGGGGCCGCCTTGCAGGATTCCCGCGGGCTTTGATCCGAGTATGATCGGAACAGTCCGAGGAACGCAGCGAGGCTCTTAAAGACCTCCTCGACGACCCCGTTCCAATCGCCCAAGGCGGTCTGCCGAAAGATCCTGAAAGTTGGATACCACGGGGAATCCGACCGCTTCAATAGCCAGCGCCAGCAAGATGCGTAGCGATTCAAGAGCCACACGGGCTTGCCCAAGGCTCCCGCTAAATGGGCAACCGCGGTATCCACGGTGATGACCAGATCGAGGTGTTGGATCAATCCCGCCGTGTCGGCGAAGTCACTGAGTCGACCGCCCTCCCAGCGTAGGTTCGGGAAATCGGCCACGGCAAGTCGCTCGTCTTCCGACAGTTCCGTGTGCAGGCAGATGAAGTCGGCTTGAGCGGCGAGCAAAGGACGAATGGCGTCAAAGTCCATGTCCCGTTCGATATTGATGGGCGGATAGCGCCGCCCACTCCAAACCAGGCCAATCCGGGGCCGTCGCCTAAGGCCCAGACGTTCGCCCCACACTTGACTGGCGACACGATCGGCGAATAGATAGGGAATCACCGCCGGGACCGTCGCGGGGGTTGTCGTAAACGCCAGGGGTAAACTCATGAGGGGGCAATGGAAGTCGTGCGGCGGTACCGGGGCTCCTTCGGACACGATCTGCGGAGAGCCCGTTAACGATTGCAATACACGGTGAAGTCCCGCCGGCACCGCTAGGATGACCCGCGCCCCGCGCTGCGCCACCAGCTGAGCGTAACGGCAAAACTGCAGGGTATCGCCAAAGCCCTGTTCGTGATGGAGAAGGACCGTCTTCCCCTTGATGTCCTCTTCTCCGAGCCACAGGGGTGCCAGCCGTGTGAGCCGTTTGGCTTCGTGGGGAAATAGCGCCCAGCGACTTTCGAACTCCCGGAATCCGCGCGTCCAATCCCCGAGCACCAGTCGAATGACAGCGCGGTTGTAAATTGCGTTGAGCTGGTTGGGGTCTATCGACAAGGAGCGGTCGTAGCAGTCGAGCGCCTCCTCAAAGCGGCCCTCCCGAGCATAGAGAATCGCCCGGTTGGTCATCGCCCCCGAATGATGGGGATTGATCGACAGGACTCGTTGAAAATCGGCCAAGGCGTCCTGACGGCGTCCCAGGTCATCCAAGATCATGCCCCGTGTATTGAGTGCGGTGAGGTTCTCCGGCGCCAGCGACAGGGCCTCTCGAGCGGATTCGAGCGCGTCGTCTCGTCTACCCCGCTGATGGAGGCGAACCGCCTGCTCGAGCAAGGCAGCCACATCAGCCGGTTGGACCGCCGCGGCGCTCACGGGTGGCCGTCGACGGTCTCAGAGTTCGGATCTGGCGAGAGCAACGCGTTGATGGCGCGCAAGTCGTCGGGCGATAGTTCGCCGGCCGCCGCTTTGAGCTGCAAACCCGCGAAGAGCGTGTCATAGCGCGCTTTGTGCAGATCCTGCAAGGTGCTGTAGAGTTGCTGCTCCGCATTCAGTACATCACTGTTGATGCGAATGCCGAGTCCATAACCCACCTTGTTCCCCTTGACGGAGTTGCGACCGGCCGCGATGGCGGTCTCCAAGGCTTGCACTTGCGACACGCCGCTTAAGACGGTGGAATACGATTGTCGCGCGCTTAAAGCCGCTTGCCTCTGTGCCGCCAGATAGTCCGCTTGTGCCTTCGACTTCTTCGCCCGCGCTTCGGCCACGTGAGCACGAAGCGCGCCCCCCTCGAGTAACGGAACGGAGACCTGAACGCTCACCTGTCGGTCTCTCACGTTGGTGCCGAAGTTCGTCGTTTGCGTGATATTGCCCGAGGAATAATTGCCGCCATACGTGGCCACCATGTCGACGGTCGGAAGCCGCTGGGAGCGACTTCGATCGATTTCATAGTCGGCGACGGCAATCGCGGCATTCGCCGCCACGACGGCTGGATTCTCGGCGATGGCGTGATTGATCCAGGACGCGACTTCCGCGGGCACCGGCCGGGGCAGTACGGCGGCATCCTTGAGAGCCGCCAACGCGGGAGGCGAAGCACCAATGATGGCTTCCAGCGCCGCTCGAGAGGACTCGAGGTCATTAAGCGCCGCGACCACTTGCGCCTCGGCCAACGCCGCGCGCGATTGCGTATCATCGACATCGGTAATACTGGCGATGCCCGCCTCAAAACTGTGCCGGGCGGCTCGCAGCTGCTCATTGAGTGCTGTGACTTGCGAGTGTGCCGCCGCCACATGACGCTCCGCGACCACCACGTCGAAGTAGCTCCGGGCCAGGCGAAGGATCAAATCCTGCTCCGCCGCCGCGTATTGGGCCGCCGCTTGCTCAACGGCCGCACGAGCTTCACCGTAGCCTAAGATCGCCTCCATACGAAACAGCGGTTGGGTTAACTGAAGCGCCCACTGGTCGGTGTCAAAGCTACGATCGACCTCCGGCGTATCCGTGTACCGCGTTCTACCAAAGGTCCGGCTGCCCGAACCGGTCGCCACCAACGAGGGTAGCAATGCTGAAAACGCCTCGGGTCGCAGTTGTCTTGCCGCCTGAAGGGAAAAGGAGGCCGATTGAAACGTCGGATCGTTGGTCAATGCCAGCTGGTACAACTCGTTCAAGTCCGCTGCCCCCACCGGCAATCCGCATCCGCACAGGCTGAGAACCGCGGCACCCATCATTCGCACGATTCGTGCCCTGCCGACGATCATCGCTCCCGGCCGCCATCATGCAGCGCGCCCTGAATCGGGGAGAGCAGATACTGAAGGACGGTGCGCCTTCCCTCGCGAATTTCTGCGATCACCTGCATGCCGGCCACCAGATTCAAGGTCTCGGTGGAGGTGTTGAGCGACTGACGGTTGAGCCGCACGAGGGCCTTGAATCCCGTGACCGTTTCCGTGGGAGTGGAGGCGTCATTCGCACGCGCATTCGGACCACTGGACTGATTGCCGTCGGTCGAGTCGGGCCATATCTGCAGGATGTCCCCATCGAGCAGGCCGTATTTCTGAAAGGGATAAGCCGCCAGCTTAATTTTCACCTGCTGATGCGGATGCACGAATCCCACATCATCATTACGAATGAGCACTTCGGCGACCAAGGGCTCGGACTCCGGCACGATCGAGAGCAGTACCGTTCCGGTGGAAACGACCGTCCCGATCGTATGAGTGGCCAGATCCTTCACAATCCCCGCCTGCGGGGCTTTGAGCTCCAGAAGCTGCGAACGATGGGTCTGTTTTGCCATGTCCTGCTGAAGCTTTTGCAGCTCGCCGTTGGCATCCACGCGCTCATTCTCCAAGTCGCTGCGATACTTGGAGTGCGTCTGACGCACTTGCTGCTCCGCTTCGTTGACCGCGGCGGAAAGCCCGCGCACGGTCGCTTGCTGCGCAATGAGATCCTGCTGATTCTCGATATAGGCGCGTTGCTTTTCGCTCACCGTGACTTTGGGCGCATAGCCTTCATCGCCTAAGCCGGCATAGGCATCCGATTGCGCCTTTAATATCGGGTTGGTCTTCTCGAGTTTTTGCAGCACCGCCTGGCCGGACTCGTAGTCCCGCCGGGCCTTGTTCAGCATCTCTTCGACCTGGCCGAGGGAGTCAAGGTAAGTCTGGTGCCTGTCGGTCAATTGCGCCTGAATTTGCCGAAAGAGGTCCGGCGGATCGTCCGGACGCCGGACCAGCCGAGCACCGGTCAATTCCGCATCGATGCGCCGCAACTGCAGCGATCGAAGCGCCACATCGGATCCCAAGCGGGCGGTATCGGCCTGGGCGTCTTGCGGGTCCAAGCGTAGGAGCACTTGGCCGGCGGCCACCCGTTCACCTTCGTGGACGAGGATCTCCTTGACGATGCCGGCATCGGCTGGTTGGACGAGTTTTAGGTAGGTCTCCGGGACGAGCTTCCCTTCGGCGCTTGCAACGATATCCAGGTGGCCAATCGCCGCCCACAGAATCAGGAGCGCCAAAAGCAGCGTGACCACGTACAGCACAGCACGCGGCATTCGCCCCGGCGGGCTTTCCTGAATGGCGAGGAGCCCCGGAGCAAAGTCGAGTGCCTCCTTCGACAATCCAACCCGCCCGGTAGCGGGGCTGCCGGACGCGATAGCCGCCATGCTACTTCCCCGAGTCTCTTAGGCTCAGAACCTGGAGAAGCACTAGAGCGCCCGTTCCCGCGCGAGCGGGGAGTGCATACTCGGATCGGTGACACCGCGCCGGATATGGCTCAGGGGCGCACCAGCGAGCAGCGCCTCAGTACCGACGATATCGTGCTCCGTCGTCGATTCCGTACCCCGACCCACCTCGGCGATCCGATCGAGCGTCCCGTGCAACGTGAGCCAGGCGACGTTGATCGGATCGACATAGCTTTTGGGGATGGAACTCGCGGTCGGCACTCGTGTCACTGGCTCGATCGATCGTCGCGTGTCGAGGTGCGTTACCGCCGCCATGGCGTCTTCGGCAGTCACCGTCACGAAGGAACTCCACCCGTCGCGTGACGTGTGGGTCATGCCGAAATGGGGTGTGATTCCTCGCTCCCTCAACATCGGAAGTTCAGCGTCCCCGCGCAGTTCGGGCCGGTGGGACGGCGTTAGGCTGTGCGGAGTGTCCACGGCGGCCGGGGTCGCATTGCGAGGCGTCGCATCGATAGTCGCCGCCGTCGACACGCTTGGTTGTGGCAGGCCGGTGGACGCACCCGTAGTTGGACCGGTTTTGACCGATAGCAAGTGCAGTCCAGTGCCGCCCGTGATGGTACCGAATGCATCGATGGTTTGGGTGGCGGTGCCGAAGGAGGCGTTGGTCAACGTCGACTGGACGGCCGACAGGTTCACCCCCGTCAGATTGCCATTGAGCCCGAAGTAATACGCCAAGTCCCCGCCGTAGTCGGCCGTGGAGCTGCTCGCGAGCTGCGCCGAGGGCATCGCGGTGGAGAGGGCCCAATTGGCTGGATTTCCCGCGGTATTGTAGGCATTGACCAAGGTCGTGAAATTGAACGCCTCGAGCGCCTTGTTCCGCAGGCCATCGGACCCGCCACTATTGTAGTTGGCGCTCGCAATCTCCACCACCTGCAGGGTTTTGACGACCTGATTGGCTACATTCGCGTACCAGCTGGCGAACGTAATACTGTCGCCGCTAACCCCGTCGGTGAGAATGAGGTCGTTGCCCGATTTGGTGAAGAACAAGCTCTCGGTATCGATCCCTGCTCCGAGCGAGAGGACATTGGTCGCGCTCGTCGTCGGTTGCAAGGTCGTCGCGCCATCCCCCTTGTTGACGGAAATGACGTTCGCCGTTGCACCGGTCGTGATGCTGTCGGAGACCTTACCCGCGGCATAGAAGTCCTTGAAGGCGCCGCCGGTGAGCGTGGAGCTACCGCCACCGGCGATCAATGCCGCTTGATTGCCCGTGGCTTTGATTTGGTCTGAGCCTGCCGTCTTGCCGCCCTCGAGGGCGGCGATGCCCGTGCCGGCGGTCAAGGTGTCGTTACCGGTATTGCCTGTGATCAAATCGAGAACTGTATTGCCCGTCGCTGCAAGCGCCGCGGTTCCCGACAACATGAGATATTGCACATTCGCGGGGAGCGTATAGCTCACGGACGATACAATCGTGTTACTCGCCGTCGTCGAGGTATCGGTGACTTTGTCGGCCGTATTGTTGACAAAAAACGTATCGTTGCCCGACCCTCCGACTAAGCTGTCCGTTCCAGTCACGCCCGCCACCAGGGTGTCGGCGCCGGAGCCCGCCACCAACGTATCATTCCCGGTATTCGCTACGAGCGAATCATTACCGCTGTTGGCGGTGCCCTTGAGCGCGGCGGTGCCCGTAAAAATCAAGGTATTGACATTGGTCGGTAGCGAGTACGTTACCGTGCTCATGAGCGTATTGCTCGCCGTCGTCGAGGTGTCAGTCACGATATCCGCGGTATTGTTGACGAGGAACGTAGTATTGCCCGATCCGCCAACCAAGCTATCCGTTCCAGTTGTACCCGCCACCAGAGTGTCGGCACCGGAGCCTGCCACCAACGTATCGTTGCCGGTATTCGCTACGAGCGAATCGTTGCCGCTATTGGCGGTGCCCTTGAGCGCGGCGGTGCCCGTAAAAATCAAGGTATTGACATTGGTCGGAAGCGAGTACGTCACCGTACTCGAGAGCGTGTTGCTCGTTGTCGTCGTGGTGTCCTGAATGACATCGCTCGTGCTGTTAATGACGAAGGTGTCATTCCCTGCCCCGCCAACAAGCGTCACCACGGCGGTTCCCGCCGCCAGCGTGTCGGCGCCACTATTCGCGGCAATTCGGCTTGCCGTCGTCGCACTTCCTGTCCCCGTTAAGGCCCCCGTGCCGGTCAACACCAAATTGGCGACGTTGGCGGCGTTGGTGTAGCTCACCGACGATTGGATTGTATCGACCCCGTGAGTGGCACCAACATTGACGATGTCGGAGGAGAAATTGACGATGAAGAGATCCGCGCCGGACCCTCCCACCAGACTATCAACCGCAGTTCCGGTTCCGGAAATCAGCGTATCCGCTCCCGAATTCGCCGTGAGTGTGTCATTGGCGGCATTCGCCGTGCCTACTAGGGCAGCAGTTCCCGTCAAAATCAGGCGATTTACATTGGTCGGAAGGATAAAGCTCACCGAACTCGATGCCACATTCGTCGCTGTGGTCGAGGTGTCGACCACCACATCGCTAGCATTGTTGATCACGAACGTGTCATTGCCGCTGCCGCCGACCAAGCTATCGATACCGGTGCCGGAGACTAGCGTGTCGGTACCACTATTGGCCGACAAGGTATCGTTGGCGGAGTTTGCGGTCCCCGTAACGGTCGCGGTTCCTGTCAAGATCAGACGGTTGACGTTCGTCGGCAAACTGAAACTTACCGAACTCGACAACACATTGGTCGTTGTCGTCGCGGTGTCCTGCACAACATCGGTCGCAAGGTTCACAACAAAGGTGTCGTTGCCGCTGCCACCAATGAGCGTTGTCACTGCACTTCCGGCCGTCAGCGTATCGGCGCCGCTATTGGCCGTGATCTGGCTGGCCGTGGTGGTTCCAGTTCCTGACAACGCGGCGGTGCCAGTCAGTATCAGATTCGCAACATTGACCGCGTCGGTGTAACTCACCGACGACTGAATCGTATCGACCCCGTGCGCCCCCCCCACGGAAACAACGTCTGTGGAACTATTGACAACGAAGAGGTCCGCTCCTGTTCCGCCGGCGAGCGTATCGAGCGATCCAGAATTTGAGAACAGAGTATCGGCGCCATTATTCGCCGTGCCCTTAATGGAGGATGTGCCCGTGAGAATCAGTGTGTTGATACCGGTCGGCAACGAAAACGCAACCGAGGATTGTACGGTGTCTGCTCCGGGGCTCGATTGGACTTGGAACGTATTGCCCGTACTATTGATGACAAAGGTCACCGAGGCCCCGGTGCCGGCGATTAGTACATCGGAAGCGGCGCCCGCCACCAAGGTGTCGTTGATTCCTAGGCCACCGAGGGTATCGGCGCTTGATCCCCCAATGATCGAGTCGTTCGAACCCACGGCATCGAGCACTTGATTGCCACTTCCTGCCACGAGGGTATCGCCGGCGCCGGCTGCGTAAATCGTGTCGTTACCGGTTCCACCCGCTAAAGAAACTGACGGGGTCCCCTCAAGTATCACATTGCCGCTGGCGCCGACAATCGAGGAAGTCGTCACATTCACCTGCGATAGGAATTGCGCGAGCGTCAGATTGGCGCCACCGTTAAAACTGAATTGATAGGTATGATTTGATAGGGACCCGTCAATCAATATGGCCCCGGCGCCGCTGGATACACTTATCGCCGCATTCCCGAATGCGTCACGAGCCGCGGTCGCCGTTAGACTGCTAGCCGATACTCCGGCTCCGAATCGAATGTTGATGGCACCGGATCCGCCCCTGTAAAACACCTCCGACGTGCCGAATCCGGGATTGAACATGACGGTATCGCCGCCATAGGCGTACAGAACGTCGGACCCCGCGCCCGCGACGAGAGTGTTGTTTCCGTGACCCGTGGTCGAATTTAATTGCTCATTGCCACTACCGGCAACCAGAGTATCCAATCCATACGCCTGCAAGAGTCCATAAGAGCCGCTATTTCCTGTCGCCATCAAGTTCTGCCCAAGCAAGTTGAGTACCTGCACATTGAGCGGCAATGAGTAGCTAACGGAGGAGTAAATAGCGTCGCTGTAGTCTTGGGGCGAGCCGATCACGACATCAGCAACGTTGTTGACGTAGAAGCTGTTGGTTGCACTGGCGCCGCTACCAATCAGAGTGGCAATGCCACTGCCGGCAATCAATGAATCCGTGGCGCCGAATCCTCCCGTGATCGTATCATTGCCTGAATTTCCCGTGATCTGTATGTAATCAGCGCCCGTATAGTCTGCAGCAACATTGGCGGACCCCAGTACGGTCCAGTAGTTCAGGACGCTATTGCCGCTGTTCCCGCCGATTGTCGCGCTCGCTGTCGATGTCAGGGTGTCGTTGCCTTGAGCGCCTACTAGATCAAGAGAATTGTTGATCACAATCAGTGAATTGGTACCGGCAACGATGGTGTCGGGTGCCGATCCGGATACCAATGTGTCACCACTGTAGGCTGATGATATGTAGTCGCTCTGACTGTTGCCCGTCCCGACCAAATTGGAACCCTGCAAATTGAGCGTCGTCACATTAGTCGGTAGTGTGGTACTCACGGACGACCAGAGAGTGCCCTGGGCGGCGGCATTTAGCTCCTGCACCACGTCATTCGGGTTATTGACAAAAAAGGAGTCCAATCCACCGAGCCCCACAAATGTATCGGCACCCCCACCATCAATGAAGGTATCGACGCCAGAATTGCCCGTTATAAAGTCATTGCCGGTATTGGCGGTGGCCGTGAGCGAACTCGTGCCCGTCAAGATCAGAGACGAGACGTTATTAGGTACGGTGTAGCTGACTGCCGAGAACACGGTGTCGTGCCCGACGCCGGCACTTACCTGGACGACCGAAGTGGCGTTGACATAGAAATATCCGTTACCCGCCCCCCCGACCAGGGTGTCGTTCGAACCATTGTCGACGAGCGTTTCGGTGCCGCTTCCTGCAGTTAGGGTGCTTGTTCCACCGTATGCCGCCAAAGAGTCAGTGGCCGCGCCACCCGTGATTTGATCGCCGGTGCCGAACGCATCGATCAGCGTCCCGCCGCTTCCTGCCTTCAAAGTGTCGTTGTTACCCCACGCATATACTGTGTCGAGACCCGAACCCGCGATCAACGAATCGGCATTACTCGAAGTCAGAATCAAATTGCCATTGGCGCCCGGAACGGTTACCCGCCCGGTCGGGTCTAATAGCTGCTGTAACGTGTAGTTGCTGCCTCCCGTAAAATTGACGCTGCTGATGGCGCCGGGTGCCAGTCCACCTTGCACCGTAATCGATCCGCCGGCGCCGCTGATAACCACCGAGGGCGCGGCGCCGCCCGTTCGCGGCAGCGCTGTAAACGTCAAGCTGCTCCGGGCAATACCGGCGCCGAATTGAATGATGTCTCCGTTCTGCGGGGTTACAATCTGTGACTGCCCAAATCCGGTATTGAAAACAAAGGTATTCTTGTAACTCGTGCCCGAAGGTGAGGAGTCCTCTAAGACATCGGTTCCGGAACCCGCGACGAGGAAATCGGATCCTCCGGCGCCGGCTACCACCAAGGTATCGTTGCCGATGCCGGCTACTAACGTTTCTTGATTTCCCGTCGTGGTCATCAAATCATTGGCGCTATTCGCTACTGCCCGCGAAAGGCTGCCGGTGAACAACGTGTTAACGTTGGTCGGCAGAGTGTAGTTGCCGCTTGTGTAAACCGTGTTCGAAGCCGTCGTCGACGTATCGACGATGACTCCATTGTCGTATACGTAAAAGGTATCGTTACCGGCGCCTCCCACGAGAGTTGTGGGCGCCGACTGAATGTTATTGCTGACCAGCGTATCGTTACCGGATCCCGCAACCAGTACATCGGAACGCCCGTGCGCCTGCAGCATGTCGTTGGCGCTATTTCCGACGGCCGTCGCGGAGTCCCCATACTCGGATAGCGTATTGGCGCCTCCATTGAGTGTGTAGCTAAAATAGGCTTGAACCGAATTCAAGCTTGCATTTCCGGAACCAAACTGGACGGTATCCGTTGGCGAGTAAAGCACGTACGTATCAGCACCCGATCCACCGGCAATCGAGTCGTAGGTACCATATGCCGTTAACGTGTCGCTGCCTGAGCCGGCGACAATGGAGTCATTGTTTGCGAACGCGTTAATCAGTTCGGATCCGACCGTTCCCACGAGCGTGTCGTGATTTCCAGATGCATCGAGATTTCCACCCAGTGCGCCGGCGACACCCATCAAACTGTCGACCCCGCCTGCGAGCCGCAAACTCTGAACGTTGGCCGGCAATGTGTAACTGATGTAAGAAGCCACACTATTGCCGGTCGAACCGGCGGATTCCTGAATGACCGTCGACGCCTGATAGACAGTGATTGCGTTACTTCCGGCGCCCACCAACGTATCGTTAGCGCCGAACAATGTGGCGGACTCGCTGGTACCTGCAGTGATCAAGTCCCCGCTTCCGAGGGCATACACTTGAAATCCTGCACCGCTAATGGTGTTTGCGTCGCCGTACGCGTAGATACTCGATAGAGTAGATGCGAGTGTGTCGTTGTTGCCATAGGCAAAAATGCCCTGATTATTGAACCCGGCTGTCACCGACTGTGAATTACCGGAGCTGACGACGAAGTTGTATGTTGACAGCCACGGAATGGTCACCGTCCCTGGGCCATCCGCATTCATTAATTGGGTGAAAGTCTCGGAACCGGTGTCTGCAAACGTGACCGACCCTATTACACCGGGGAATACCGCTCCGGGAATGTCGATGGAACCTGCACCGTCAGTTAGAACGAGTTGAAAAGCATTTTCTATTGCCCCTCCGGGGCCACTCTGAGCGCTAATCGTGAGGCTGCCAGGTTCAATACCAGTACCAAAATAGAGATTGTCATCCATGGACGGAGAAGACGAGTAGTTATTGACAATACCAATGGTGTCTTGACCAAAACCAAGATTGAATTGATAAAGGCCGGATTGACCCGCGCCAGGGGGAGTTGCGGCGCCGCCGGTGTTATCGAGCAGATCCGGACCGGAGCCAGCCACAATCGTATCTAGCCCAGTGCCGCTCAGGGTCTCGGCGCCACTTCCCCCAACGAGCAAATCAAATCCACCCAAGCTATCGATGACGTTCGAACCTGCAGTTCCGTATAATGAATCGAATCCGGTGCCGCCATAAATCGAATCTGTCCCGGTGCCGCCGTAGATGACGTCGCTCCCGGGCCCACCATACAGCACGTCGGTTCCACTTCCCCCAAAGATGGTCGATTGGGTGGTAATGTTCGTTCCGCTCGCGTTTCCGTAGACATACGTGGGTTGCGAGGTGGTGCCTCCGTTGCCCGCATAGATAACATTGACTTCGGGGCCCGCCTCGATCATGTCCGAGCCCAATCCGCCGTTGATCGTATTGCTAAATGCGGTGCCGATGAGAATATCGTTGCCCGAATTCGCTGTTAGTACATTTGCCGCGTCGGCGTTGCCCGTAGCGCTCAACGCGGCAGAACCCGTCAGGGTGAGAGCGTCGACGTTCGTCGGCAGCGTGTAGCTAACCGACGATACTATCGTGTTGCTGGTCGTGGTCGTACTGTCTTGAACGATGTCAAACCCACTGTTGACGACAAACGTATCGTTACCCGTACCGCCATTGAGAGTTGCCACGCCGACACCGGCGATCAACGTGTCTGTTCCTGCACCCGCGCTCAGAATGTCGCTATTGGCGTTACCGGTCCCCGATATGTTGCCGCTTCCGATCAGAATCAAATTATTGACGTTGCTCGGCAGGGTGAAGTTCACCGAGGACTCAATGGTGTCATTGGCAGTTGCGTTAAGAATCACATCGGCGGCGTTGTTGACGACGAAGACATCGTTTCCGGCCCCGCCGACGAGCGTATCCACGCCTGCATTCGAGACCAATGTGTCGTTGGCGCCGATCGATGTTCCGGTCAGATTAGACGTCCCCGTGAGTACCAGAGTGTTGACGTTGGCCGCGAGCGTGGCGCTGACGGATGACTGCAGCGTATTGCTCGCCGTGATCGAGGTATCCTGTACCACATCGCTCGAGCTGTTGACGACGAAGGTATCGTTTCCGGCACCGCCAACGAGGGTGGCGGCCCCCGTGCCGGCCACTAGGGTGTCGTTACCGCTGTTGGCGGTAATCACATCGGTCGCGGCATTGCCCGTGGCCACCAGCGACCCCGTACCCAAGAGAGTCAATGCATTGACGTTGGTGGGCAGCGTGTAACTCACGGACGACTGAATCGTATTCGTGGCGGTCGTCGAGGTATCCTGGACGACATCGAGCGCATTGTTGACAACAAAGGTGTCGTTGCCGGATCCGCCGATCAGCGTGTCCACTCCGGAATTGGAGATGAGGGTATCGGCACCCGCGTTCGCGGTTCCTTTGAGTGCGCCCGTCCCAGTCAAGATCAACGTGTTGACATTGGTCGCCAACGCGTAGTTGACCGAGGCTTGCGCAGTGTTGCTCGCCGCAGTTGAGGTGTCCTGAACGACGTCCAATGTGTTATTGACGACAAACGTCTCGTTGTCGGCGCCTCCGATGAGGGTATCCAACGCGGTATTCGAGACTAAGGTGTCGTTAGCACTGTTGGCGGTGCCAACGAGACCCGTCGTTCCAGTCAACACCAGAGTATTGACGTTGGTCGCCAGGGTAAAATTGACCGACGACTGAATTACATTATTAGCGCTCGCCGACGTGTCCGTCACGACATCCGCCGTACTATTGACCACGAACGTGGTATTACCGAGACCGCCCACCAGCGTTGCCACACCGGAACCGGCAATCAGCGTGTCATTTCCCGCGCCACCGAACAGCGAGTCCGCGCTCGCATTGCCGGTGCCGCTGATGTTGGCGACACCCGTCAAGGTGAGTTTGTTGACGTTGGTGGGCAACACGTAGGTAACGGATGCAAAGAGCGAATTTCCACTGCTCGCTGAAGCGCTCTGGACCACGTCGGCCGAGTTACTGATGACGAACACGTCGGCGCCCGCCCCGCCGACCAAAGTATCGATACCGCTGCCGGACACCAACGTATCATTGCCCGCACCGGCAATGAGTAGGTCGGCACCGGAATTTCCGGTCATCGAATCGTTGGCCGCATTTCCGGTCGCGGTAAGATTCCCTGAGCCAGTTAGAGTCAACGCATTGACGTTGAGGGGCAAGGTGTAACTCACCGACGAGACCAGCACATTGCTGTACCCCGTCAGCGAGTCCTGCACCGTATCGCCGACGTTATTAACGACAAAAGTATCCGGACCCGCTGCCCCGATGAGCGTCGCCACCCCGGTTCCGGCCACCAGGGTGTCCGTACCGATTCCTGCCGTCAGGATGTCGAGCCCGGCGTTACCCACGAGCAGGTCGCCGCTATAGCTGGCGCCCACCGCGTTGCCCGTGCCGGAAAGGTTGGCAGATCCCGTGAGAATGAGCGTATTGACCGCCGCGCCCAAGCTGTAGCTCACGGATGATTGAACCGTATCGGCGCCATATTTGTGGCCGTCGCTGTTCGCCGCCACTACGTCGGCCGCGTTGTTGACCACGAAAATGTCGCTTCCGTCTCCCGAAAAGAACGTCGCGAGCCCGCTGCCCGCCGTCAATGTGTCATTGCCGGCATTGGCTCTGATGACATCGGTTTGCGCATTTCCCGTCGCGATCAGGTTCGCCGTGCCCGTGAGCGTTAACGCCGTTACGTTGGTCGGCAGGGTGTAGCTGACCGACGACACCAACGAATTGCCAGCAGCCGACAGACTCTGCAGAACATCGAGCGCGCTGTTGACCACGAAGGTGTCGCTACCCGAGCCACCGATGAGGGTGTCGACTCCGCTGCCGGCTATCAGGGTGTCGGACCCCGAGCCTGCTTTGAGGATGTCACTGCCGGCATTGCCGGTAATCACGTTGGCGCCGCTAACGGCGGCGCCCGTCAGGTTGGCAGAGCCCAGAAGGGTCAGGGAATTGACCGTGGTCGGCAGTGTCACGCTGACTGAAGATTGAATGGAGTCGGCGCCGTGTGTCCCGCCGATGGAGATGACATCGGCGGCATTGTTGACCACGAATAGATCATTCCCAGTGCCGCCAACCAGGCTCTCAATTTGCGTACTGGTCGCAGAGACCAGCGTATCGTTGCCGTTTCCCGCAATGAGCGTATCGGCCCCGGAGTTTGCAGTGAGGAGGTCGTTGCCCGCGTTACCCGTGCCTACGAGCGCCGCGGTGCCTGTCAGGGTCAGGACATTCACATTGCCCGGCAACACGTAGTTCACGGACGACAGAACGGAATTTATCGCGGTCGTCGAGGTATCCTGAACGACGTCGCTCGAGTTATTGATGATGAAAGTTTCGTTGCCCGATCCACCGATGAGGGTGTCCGCACCCGAATTCGAGGTGAGCGTGTCATCGCCGCTGTTCGCAGTGCCGATCAGTGCGCCGGTGCCGGTGAGCAATAGGCTGTTCGCGAACGTCGGCAGCGTGTAATTGAAGTTCGCTTGAATCGTGTTGCTCGATGTCGTGGACGTGTCCTGAATGACATCGCCGGCATTGTTGAGCACGAAGGTATCATTGCCCGGTCCGCCGACTAGCGTCGCTAAGCCGCTCCCTGCGACCAGTGTGTCGTTGCCTGTATTGGCGGTCAGCACGTTGGCAAGCGAATTGCCGGTCGCGACGATATTGCCCGACCCGATGAGCGTCAAATTGGCCACGTTAGCCGAAGCGGTATAGCTCACCGATGACTGAATCGTGTCAGTGCCATGAGTACCGCCGACTGTGACGATGTCGCCGGTGGCATTCACGACAAAGAGGTCGTTGCCCGTGCCGCCTACCAGGCTGTCGACAGCCGCACTGATCCCTGAAACCAATGTGTCATTGCCATTTCCGGCAATGAGCGTATCTGCTCCAGTGTTAGCCGTGATGGAGTCATTACCCGCATTACCGGTTGCTACGATGGCTGCGGTACCCAGCAGCGTGAGCGTGTTGACGTTGGCCGGGAGCGTGAAGTTCGCCGAGGCCGCATAGACGATGGTTGCGGTACCCGCGGTATCGATCACGACGTCGGCGACGTTATTCAAGATGAAGGTATCGTTGCCGGTCCCACCGATGAGGGTGTCGACCCCGGTATTGGATACCAGGGTGTCATTCCCACCGTTCGCGGTCCCCGTGAGTGCGCTCGTCCCTGTCAGGACCAGGATATTCACGTTGGTCGGCAGTACGAAATTCACAGAGCTTTGGACCGTGTTATTCACTGTCGTCGAGCTATCCTGAACGACGTCGCCCGTGTTATTAACGACAAAAGTCGTATTGCCGGCTCCGCCGATCAGAGTGTTAACGCCCGACCCCGCGATCAGCGTGTCGCTACCCGCTCCACCGGTGAGGACATCGGCCCCAGTATTGCCTGTCGCGGCGATGTTTGCGGTGCCAATGAGGGTCAGATTGGTGACGTTCGTCGGCGCGGTGTAGCTCACCGAAGCCGACACCGCTGTCGTGCCGGCACCGGCAGCCACCTGAATGACGGTCGATGCATCGTTGACCGTAATGACAGAGGCGACGCTGCCGCTACCGGCCACTACGGTGTCGTTGGCTCCCGAGGCTGTGATGGATGTCGTCGCATTGCCATTGAGTGCCGCACCCACTGAAGCGAGCGAATTGCCGCCAGACAGGGTGATGGCGTCGCCTCCGTAGCTGCCCCCGTGAACCGTATCATTGGTACCCGCAGCGTTGATGACATTGTAGCCTGCGCTGTTGATTTGCGCGGAAGCGCCCGTCGAATAGACGTGTGTGTACAGCGAGCTTCCGTTGATCGTGTCGCCGGTTCCCCAGGACGAGATGGAGTCTCCAGCGTTTATGGAACTCACTGACTCGTTGTTCGCTAAGTTAACGATGAAGTTGCTGCCGGAGGCCGCTGCAACGGTCTGATCGCCGCCTAGAGCGTCTGTGATCAGAGTCAACAATGGAATCGCGCTCGATCCCACGTACTGCGCACTAGCCAGGGCGCCCGTGAGGCCACCTTCGATGGCGATCGTGCCTCCGTCTCCAGACAGATCGAGGTACGAATTGCCTGCCGCGTCGAATCCGACTGCCCCGCTAAAGTCAGTCACCAATATTCCGCTCCCCAAAAGGAGATTCTCGGTCCCCCCCAGGGATTGAACACTGTCATTGCCAAATCCGGCATTGAGCTCGAAATTGACGGAACCCCCGTTCCCTTGCATCACATCATTCCCGGTACCTGCGACCAGCGTGTCGCTGCCCGTTCCGACCAAGCTGTCATTGGCAGTCCCCGAAACCAGCAAATCACGTCCGGAAGATACGTCTTCCAATACGCTGGAGCCGGCACCGCCATAGAGACTATCCACTCCCGTTCCGCTGACGACGGTCGTCGGCGCCGCCGCTGTCCCGCCGTCGCCCGCATACAAAACATCGGTGCTGCCCGTGCCGCCGTAGATGACATCGGTGCCTAGGCCGCCGACCAACGTGTCAGCGCCTGTCCATCCGATGAGGGTCGTTGGGGCCCCGCCCGTTCCTCCACTGCCGCCATAGATCACGGTAGCGCCGATTCCCGCTTCCAGAAAATCAATCCCGAGACCGCCAGTAATTGTGGTGGTCGCGGTGGCATCACTTTGGGAAGCGAATACCGAAGTGGCGGCTCCCGCCGTACCACCGTCCCCGGCGTTGATGACGTTAACCCCACTTCCGCTCTCGATCAGATCGGTCCCGCTGCCCCCATAAAGATAAGAGGTCGTCGTGGAGGAGCCGAAGGCAAACAGTGTGTCGAGTCCGGAGCCACCCGCCGAGATGGTGCTGTTGCCGATCCCGCCGGTAAGAAAATCATTTCCCGAGCCACCTACAATAAGCTCGTTGCCGGTTTGCCCATGGATCGTCGTGTTGCCGGTTCCTGCGATAAGGGTATCTTGGCCGGCAGATCCATAGATCAGATCATTGCCGGAGCCACCATTCACGTAATTGTGATCGAGGGTGTCATTGGCAAAATCAATTAAACCATTGGGTCCACTCGAGCTGTAGATGGTGGAGTTCCCTGTCCCGCCGATGATCGTATTACTGCCATCACCCCCGATAAGGGTGGAAGTTCCCGATCCACCCGCGATGTAGGTGGTTCCGCCGCCCCCCCGAATAAAATCAATACCTGATCCCGCGATAACGGTGTCATTGCCCATTCCGCCGTAAACCGAACTGTTACCAGAGCCTACGTTGACGTAGTTGTTGCCGTTGGGGAGTTCCAGTAGATAATTTCCAGTACCGCCATAGACAGTGACGTTGCCTGCTCCGACCGGCAATCCGTTCAGAGTAATTCCATTGTAGGGTTGCAAATAAGGATTGGTGTAGTCCACCGGGCCGCCCGACGTATTGTTAAACTGGACAAGCCCTCCGCTGATCTGAGTGACGCTCCAGTCCCCGGTCGCGGAATTGAGAGGCACACCACCAAAGTAAGTGTCGTTTCCCGCCCCCAACACGACGACGTCATTCCCGCCCATTCCATTCTGAAAAGAATCATCGGTGGTAATGAGATCATTGCCGTTGCTACCGACGATCGTGTTATCGCCGTCGCCGACGGCCAGTAAATCGCCCTGCAATCCGGTGGGGGTTGCAACCGCCGCCGCCGCGATCGCCGCAGCGAGACCGGTCTTGGTGCCCGCGTAGATCTCATTCGTCCCATCGCCAGCGATGATGACGTCACGGCCATTGTTGCCAGTGACGATAGCCGTGGCATTGTTGGTATAAATCGTGTCCTGCCCAGTTCCGCCGGACAGTGTATTGAAACCATTGCCTAAGCTAACGTAGTCCTGCGACCCGAACAGGACCGTCACGTCGTTTCCAGAACCGCCGTAGATCGTATTAGTACCCGTTCCTCCGGTGATGCTGTCATTGATGCTATTGGAGGCGTTGATCAAATTGGGACCGGCGCCTGCAGCGATGTAGTCATTGCCGCCATCGCCCTCGTAGTCCGTCACTCCCCCGTTAAGCGTGCCCGCGATCGTGGTCAGATTCTGAGGTGCCGCACCGGTGTCCGGAGGTGTTGGGATGTAGTTGAACGTCAGAGCACCAGCCTGAATCGAGCCGCCCACCAGCGTATCTGGGTTGGGTAGTGAGGCGCTGAGCTGGAGCGTGGTGCCACTGGCAATATCGCTTGATCCGCTACTGCCAGTTACGTCTAGCAGCGTAAAGGCGACGCTCGTCTCGCCCGCGGCCAGGGTTACATTGAACGTGCCGTTAGCGTTCAGTTGTGAGACCGTGTTGCCCACCATTGCTTCGAAGTCGGATGAGCTGGCCCCAGAGAGGGCAACTGTGAAGGCTTGCGCCGTTGTGCTCGGCGCGTCCACAGACAGCGTATAGGATTGATTCGACCCCTCAACAAACCCAAGATCGGGTGGATCCACTCCTTGGTTTGCGGTGTAATTTATATACGCTGACGCAGGTAGATTGATCCCTAAAAAACTTGTCGACTCGGCCTGATGAAGATCAAATCCGATAACGTTGATTGTGCCCGCGGTTGTGTTCAGCAGCGATGCTGGGCTGATCTTTAGTTCTCCGACCCAGGGTGCAAAATTAGCAGGGTCAAAGGTTATGCCCTGCAAGTCGCCCGAAGGTATGTTTGTGCCCTTTATAAACTGATAGTTGTATGTACCGTCGGTCCAGGTATCAACACCCGTTGAGGTCAACCCCGCACCAATCTTCGCTCCATTAATGTAGAGGGAGCCATTTCCATTAGCACTAACAATTGTCTCGGTGGCGGTGGTGGGAGCCGGGTTGCTAGCAAATTCGATATCAAAGACATCCCTGCCCACGCCCCCGTTTAAGAGGTCGCTGCCTTGCCCACCGATCAATGTCTCGGTACCGGTTCCCGCGCTAAGTGTCTCGCTGCCAGAACCCGCAATAATGATGTCGCTTCCTGCCCCACCGGTAAGCGTATCGCCAGTGGTCACTCCAATTAGAATGTGGTTACTTGAATTCGGATCCGCAGACGCAGCGTTTATATTTTCCTGTAGGTGGGATGCAAAAAAAGACGTCAAATCCGCCTGGCTAGGTGCCACCAGAATATCCGTAGATCCAACGTTAAATGCATTCGATACATTCCCGAGTGCCGTTGATATATTGACATTCGGTGCAAGGTACGAGTAGGTCTGGTTTATGTTTTGTGCAACAATTGTCGCATCCGCATTGAATGTCTGAACCAGATTTTGTACCGCCTGCGATACCGGCGACGACGAGACTGAGCTTAAACCGTAGTTGCCGTTTGCCAGCGCAATGGCATCTTTGGCGCTCGCGGGTTGACCCGGCGGTTCACCATACGCTTTCTCGTATTGGATAATCTTTGCCCGATTTTCCGTGAGCATCTCATAATTTTGGTACGCTTGCGCCAACGAGTCACTGCTCGAGCTCAGATTGAATACTTGCGACTCGTAGTCACGTCTTTTCGCGATGCCCTCATGGAACGTGTCGCCCGCGGTCCAGCCAGAGTTCGACTGATATCGAATTTGGTACCACACTTGAGCTCGATTGCCCGCCTGAAGCGCATTGCGGAGGCCCTGCCCGAGCAACGATCCGTTGTTATAGAAGAGCGACCCCAGTGCCAGGGCCTCCGCAGAATTCACGGGCGGCACATTGCCCGCGCTGACGCCGTTAGCTGTTAAATAATTTGTTAGGAGTTGGTATATCGACGGCACACTATAGGTATCACCAACCGTATATCCATTGACAATCTGGCTAACTATCGACTGAGCCAATGATTTTGGGATAGTCAATAAATTTAGACTTTGCGCCGGGCTTAGATTCCAGTATGAACCGAGCCATGAATTTATCGCCCCGGCAATTCCGCCCTGGCTCGCGAAGTTGTTCGCGGGATATTGGCCAATCAGGTTTTCAAATGCTGCTACGACGACCGGAATGACGCCGTTGACCGTGTAACCCGAGGTGTTCGATGCTTGCGTGAAAACATTAATGCCGTTGTATGTAAAATTCTTTAGCACCAGCGCCAACACGCTCGGGGTGCGCAGATTAAACCCATACCCTATTGTAGGATTGTGACCCGTGGCCTTATCGTCGTAGACTTGGGGGCCGCTTTGAGGAAGATATCCCTCTTCTGCCTCTAGCATCGCCGGCAATTCATTCGGTGACGCAACGGTATCGCCATTTGGAAGAGTACGATAATTCATATTGGAATTTCCTTATTCGCCATCATCGAGCATTGAATAGTCATCGCCACCCAGTGAATACTCACAGACTTGCGCAGTTCGACCATTCCTCCGCAGCAAGACACTTAAGATATTTGAGGATTGCGGATTCTTTAGGCGTTCCCCTGCATAGTTGGCCGACGGCTCGGAGAACGCGTCTAGATAGTACAAGCCGCGATATTTGAAGATTCCCACAGATCGACCGATTGCCTTAAATCGAGACTTCGCGCCAGTCGCGCTCTTAAATTTCATCGCCAGCGCTGTCAAAGGCACTGGACTCTTAAGGAATGCCTCTGTTCTGTCCGCGTCGACTGTCTTGTTATCGGTATTCAAGATGATCGGCAGTTGACGTTGGCGATAACGACCGTAACGCGGACTCAAAAAGCCGCAGGGAGAAGCGGCCTCGGTCACCCCGTAGCCGCTCCACACAATTATGTTGTCAGGCTTAAGATCGTTATCGATGTCGACGGGCGGTTCGTAACGCCATACATCGATGGTCCTGCCAACCTCTGACGAAATGTCATCGGAGCCGCTTCTTAGGGCCAATATGCTGTCTCCCTCCGCTGCTCGAGGAGGAAACCAAAAATTGAAAATGTTTGGAAACAGCGCGCTCACATCCTTCGCATTCAGTGAGACACGGTTGAGAATGGTGAATCCTGGCACTTCTCCGTTCTCTGGCCGGCCGCAGAAGGGCGGGTTTCGATACTCTGTAATGTTCAAACGTTGCAAGTACGCTTCGCAAACTGGCAGCCCACTCCCTTTGGTAAGATTGAAGGTAAATTGTCTAACAAGACGACCGCGTTCCTCTACGAGTGGCGCTTGTGGCGTGGTAGTCAAAGCAACGAGTTGCGCCGCCTTTACCCACCCCATATTTACATTCTTCTCACCGATATGTTGTACGAAGGCCCACGCGTCGCATGTCTTCCCTACGGCCACAATATCGCCAGAACTGATGTAGGTCGACGGTTTGCAATTGCCCCGCGGTCTCGTCAAACACGCGGGGGGGTTCTGAAGATAAAAATCCAATTTTGAGCCGCTGTCCCCAGCTGCCTTAAAGTAATGCAACGGTGTGGTGCCATCGAATACCGCTGTGTTCGAGTTACCGCAGCCTGTTTCAGCTGCTGTGGTACGGGCCATTATTGGGAGGGAGAAAACAAATGGCATGCCGATCAATAGTGATAGTTTAGCCAGCGGCGATTTGTTGTTTACTGTATGCTCGTGACATCGCAAAGCACCTGGCAACAAGCTCGTGAACTCGGGCAGCAACCGAGTCACCTGATCGCTGTTCAGTCCGCCCCGACAGCTGCGCGAAACCCTCATGCTAATGTACCCACCGTCTCAAGCGAGTTGAGTGTCGATTCGGGCGACGAGCGAGTCACCCCAATCTGCACAATCTCATCGACCTGCAGATTCTTCGGCAATGCATGCGTGATGAAAAGCATCGTGACTTTACCTTTGAGCTGATTGATCGTTGCGCAGAAGTGCTCGGCGGTGGCAACATCTAGGCTGCTCGTTGCCTCATCAAAAATAAGTATCTTGGGTTGCTTAATGAGTGCGCGGGCAATCGCCAGTCGCTGCTTCTGCCCGCCGGAGAGTCCCACCCCGCGCTCCCCGATCTCCGTTTGATACCCTTTGGGCAATCGTTCGATGACCTCATGGATCTCTGCGACCTTACAAGCCTTGGTAACCTGCTCAAAGGTCGCATGAGGATGGGCCGAGATCAGATTGTCATAGACGGTTCCAGAAAAGAGGATGGTTTCCTGCGGCACGACTCCGAAGTTGATGCGTAGCTCGTTCGCGGCGAAGTAGGTAATGTCATTGCCATCCAGTGTGATGCGACCTTCGCTCGGCCGGTACAGCCCTTGGAGTAGCTTTGCGAGCGTACTCTTGCCACAGCCCGAGGGTCCCATGAAGGCAACCACCCGCCCGGGCTCAATCGTGAGATTCAAGCCTTTGAGCAGAAGCGGCAGGTTGTCGGCATAGCGAAAACTCAAGCCTTCAATCTCGATCAGGCCACGCCCAGCCCGCACTCTTCCCGGAACAAGTGAGTATGGCTCCATCGGTGCATTCATGATGTCACCGAGGCGTGCGACAGACAGACTCGCCTGTTGGAACTGCTGCCACAATCCCACCATCCGCAACATTGGCTGTGAAACGCGGCTCGCGAACATCTGAAATGCCACCAGCATTCCGATCGTAAAGGTCGTGCCATTCATGACATAGGTAGCTCCAACGATCAGAATCAACAGCCCTAGGGCCTGCTCCAGTCCGTTGGCGAGCACGTTGTAGGTGTTGGCGATCTGGCGCACTGAGAATCCGGAGCGCAGATAGTCCGCCAGGTAGCCGTCGTAGCGGGCTTTGACCTGCGGCTCCATCTGTAGGCTCTTGACCGTTTCGAGCCCGGCGATGTACTCGGTGGTGAATGCCTGATTGCGGGCTCCCAACAAGAACTGCTCATTCAGTCGAGACCGGAAAATGGGCGCCACAAATAGGCTCAGCACAACAATGACGCTGATGACGCCTAATGCCACCACGGTCAACGGCACGTTGTAAGCAAACATGATCGCGACAAAGATGAGCAAAAAGGGCAAATCGAGCACCAACGTGACAGCAGCGCTCGCGATGAACTCCCGGATGTTTTCGACGCCTCGAAGGCGTGCCGTGATAACGCCCGTCGGACGAGACTCAAAGTACCTAGGAGGGAGCTTCAGCAGGTGCTCGAAGACCGCTGAGCCCAGCACCGCGTCCACCCGATTGCCGGTGTGGAGTACCAAGTACTGGCGCACCCACGACAACAGGGCCGAAAAGACCGCAAAGAGTGCCATCCCAATGGCGATGACGGCGAGCGTGCTCTGAGTACGGTGAACCACCACTTTGTCGATTACGACCTGGGTAAAAATAGGGCTTCCCAAGGCCAAAAGCTGGATAAACAGGGAAGCGATCAAGACATCCCGCCACACCCGCTTGTGCTTTAAAAGCTCCGGGATGAACCATCCAAAACCGAATGCTCGCTGTACGACTTGAGCGCCGTCCGGGTCCTTGAGGGGATCCGCTACAGGCGCGAATTGAAAAACGGTGCCGATAAACTCGGCGTCGAACTCCTCGTGGGTAAGGGTTTTCGGCTGATTGGTTCCCGCCCGAAAGAGCATGACGTGGCTTTCGTTCATCTGAACTAAAAGAGCCGGTCGGACAACGACTTTCTCAGGTGCGGAGGCGGAATCACACGGCGGCGGCTCGAAAGTCGATTCCGCCACTGATTCGTTGTCGCATAGAAGCGCGACGCAAGGCATGGTCAAGGCCGCCAATTCTCGGCGTCGGCTGGTGTGCCGTCTGACCTTAAAGCCGAGCGATCGGGAGGCCGCAATCAGCGTGTCTGTCGTCAGGGGCGGCGGCGGGAGTTCACGCAGTAGGATTTCCGCGTCGAAGGCGCGATGATGGAGTGCCGAAACGCTCCCCAACGTCCAAACCACATCCTGAAGCGATACCGGGTGGGCTACTGGCGGTTTCATTGTTCCCCGCAGCCGACGAGCCCAATCGTTCTCACGGGAAGCTTTCAACGGCACCGCCGGAATGCCAACTGGGCAGTTCTACGCGTGAACCGTCCAACAATCCTCATCGCGAACATCCCATGTCCTGCATTGAGCCCCAACAACGTACGACTGACTTTCGACACGTACGTTATACACGAGCCAATCATCCTTGCACGTGGCGTTTACGTGACACACCTCGGCTGTTTACAGACGCAAAAACCCTAAATATAAGAAGCGACGTCTAGAGTGATTTACCCTCATCAGATCGAAAATATTTATTTAATCTTTACTCAAGTGGCAGATTATCCGCAGCTTGGCCGAGCTCGGCTTCGCAACTTCAGTTGCGCTCTGTCCTCCCGAAGGGATATCTTGGTTTGCAAGGGAATGGCTAAGTCGACAGGCCGCCGATTGTCGAAGCTGGTGATCGACACCTACTCGCTAGGATGCGTTTTCTCATGAAGGTACTTTGCGTACATCAGAATTTCCCTGGTCAATACTTGCATCTCGCCCGTCATTTGGGCGCTCAATCCGAGCACCAAATCGTCTTTATCACGCAGCGTCAGGATGTCGAGTTGCCGGGCGTGCGAAAGATCATATACAAGCCTCGACGGACGATTTCGCCCCAAGTTCACCACTATCTCCGTGAATCCGAGGCTGCGGTGCTCAATGCCCAGGAAGTGGCTCGGATAGCGCTTGACCTGCGGAAGGCCGGATTTATTCCCGACGTGATGCTGGGCCACAACGGATGGGGTGAGATCTGGTACCTCAAGGACATTTTTCCCGAAGCGCCCCTCATCGGTTACTTTGAATTTTTCTACCGGATGATGGGTGCGGATGTTGGTTTCGACCCCGCGGATCCGATTACGCCGGATACCGCACCCCGCCTTCGCACCAAGAATTTGGGGAATTTGCTGGCGCTCGATACGGCCGACTTGGGCCAGTGCCCTACGGAGTGGCAAAAATCCGTCTACCCGCGCCGCTACCAGACAATTCTCAACGTCATTCATGAAGGAATAGACACGCAAGTCGTCAAACCGGATCCTGCAGCACGGTTGATGCTCGGAGAGTCGAAGATCGAGTTTGCGGCCGGCGAGGAAGTGGTCACCTACGTCGCACGTAACTTGGAGCCCTATCGAGGATTTCCGAGCTTCATGCGCAGCCTACCCCGGATCTTGGCTTCCCGGCCCACCGCACGAGTCATCATCGTCGGCGGCGACGATGTGAGTTATGGGGCGCGTCTCCCCAATGGACAGACTTTTCGACAACAGATGCTGTCGGAGCTAGCGGGATCGATCGACCTGTCGCGGGTCCACTTTTTGGGGAAGATTCCATACCCAGCGTTCATCAAGGTTCTTCAGGTGTCACGCGTCCACGTCTACCTGACCTACCCGTTTGTTCTGTCGTGGTCTATGCTGGAGGCGATGGCAGCTGGCTGCTTGGTCGTGGGATCTCGGACGCAGCCGGTGGAAGAGGTCATTCAGCATGCAGCCAACGGTTTACTGGTCGATTTCTTTTCCCCGGAGCAGATCGCCGACCGAGTCATCGATGCGTTGGAAGACCGCAAAGCGTTCGCGTCGCTGCGTCAGAACGCCCGACAGACCATTGTGGACCGCTATGATCTTCGCTCCATCTGTTTACCGGCCCATCTGCGCCTCCTCAATATGCTCGTGCCGAGGGATGGCCGCGCGTCCCTCCCAGCGCTGAAAGCAGCGACTCAATAAGCCCTTCGCTTAGAAAGCCGGGCGCAGCGATCGATCTGATTTAACGTGAAACAATGATTCCTTCGGCACCCACAACGGCATTCGCAACACGCAACGCGGCGTTTGAGTCCCTCAGCCCAATTAGACACGTCATTGTCGATCGCGACGGGGTTCTAAATGAGGAACTTGAGGGTGGCATGTATTTGGGCGATCCCGACGGCTTTCATTGGCTACCGGGGGTTCTCAATGCTTTGGCACATTTGCGCGCGTTGCGTGTACGCGTATCGGTCGCAACGAACCAATCGGGCATTGGCCGCGGCCTCATCAGTGAACTGGAGCTCGATGCGGTTCATCAAAAAATGGCGTCCGATGCCACAATGGCCCACGCATCGATTGACGCCATCTTTTACTGCCCTCACGCACCTGACGCGCAGTGCGCATGCCGGAAGCCCGCCCCCGGCCTTATCACCGCAGCAATCAGTCAAAGCGGAATCTCGGCTGCCCATACCTTGGTGATTGGGGATGCCGCAAGAGACCTGGAAGCAGCTCGTTCAGCCGGCACCCGGGCGGCGCTCGTTCGCACCGGGAAAGGCCGGATGCACGAATCCTATGCCGCGGCTCATGGCATCGTGGTGTACGACGACCTGAGTGCTTTTGTCTCCGAACTCGCAAGTAAGGCTGATATGCCGCAAGACGACATGCCGTCATTGCAGGCCGTTTTCGCCGAGCACGCGCGGGTGGTCGCTGACGCATCCGCACAGCTCCTCCCAACGCTTTCACAGTGTATTGGTGCTGCCCGTCAATGCCTGCGCGTTGGGCACAAGATTCTGGCCTGTGGAAACGGGGGCAGCGCGGCTGACGCACAGCATTTCGTCGCGGAACTCGTAGGACGATATAGCCGGGCCCGTGCACCACTTCGGGGCATCGTCCTGGGAAGTGATTCGGCGACATTGACTGCGGTATCCAATGATTTTGGATTCGACCAAGTCTTCGCGCGCCAAGTCGATGCGTTGGCGCAGCGTGGCGATGTGCTCATTGCGCTGAGTACCAGCGGGAACTCCCTCAACGTGATCAACGCGGCGATTACTGCTCGCGAGCGGGGTTGCACAGTGATCGCTTTGACGGGACATAGCGGCGGTCAACTCCTTCAACATGCAGATTTGGCGCTTCGGGTGCCATCCGATACGGTAGCCCGTATTCAAGAGGTACATGAACTCTGTCTGCACGCGCTCGCCCAAGCGATTGACTCCGTGGCCTTCGAATCGAGTACCCCCTGATGTCGTCGCTCTTGGATGGCGACTCTAGTGCCTTGGCTGACACCGTAAGGCGCTGCGCCGAGGTGTCGGTGCTGATCGTCGGCGATTTGATGCTAGACGAATACGTCGGGGGAACGGTAGAACGGATCTCGCCTGAAGCACCCGTCCCGATCGTTCGGGCCGGCACAAGCGAGTTCCGACTGGGGGGTGCCGCCAATGTGGCTCGACAAATCGCCGCGCTGGGCGCAAAGGCAACCCTCATCGGCGTGGTCGGAGATGATGCGGCGGGGGAAACCGTACGTCGGCTCTGCCAAGAGTCGAACATATCAACGGAATTCATTGTCCCCGTCCGACATCGGCAGACCACGCGAAAACTGCGCGTCTTAAGTCAAAGCCAACAGCTACTGCGCATTGATTGGGAAGATAGCCAACCCCTGCCGGGCGAAGCTGCGGACGCACTCATCGACAAGATCAGTCGCTCAAGTCCCGCCGACGCTATAATTCTCAGTGACTATGCGAAAGGCGTCCTCAGCGCGCCTGTGATTTCGGAGGTCATGCACAAACGACACCCTCGTACACGAACAGTGGTGGTTGACCCCAAACATCGTGATTTTACGCGCTATCGTGGTGCCAACGTCTTAACTCCCAATTTGCGCGAACTTGGCGATGCGGTCGGTCGATTGCTGGATCCCGCGGACATCACCGCCGTAGCGATTGCTGCTCGGTCACAGATTGAGGCCGGTGGCTTTGATGGCCTCGTTGTCACACTGGGTGATCGTGGAATTCTGATTGCCATGGCCGCTGGGTCCCAGAGGCTGATCCCGGCGTTGAAGCGACCCGTCTACGATGTCACAGGTGCTGGAGATACTGCGGCGGCCGTGCTGACTACTTGCTTGGCGGCCGGAGCGACGATTGCCTCCGCCGCTCATATTGCCAATGCCGCAGCGGGTATTGCCGTGGGAGAAATAGGTGCGGTCGCGGTGCCCTCCTCCCGGATCGTCGACCTAGTAACAGGTCGACCACCAAGTAAGGTCATGTCACGTGAGAAATTGCAACGTTGCGTCAAGCAATGGCGGGATGCCGGCCAACGAATCGTGTTCACCAACGGGTGCTTTGACCTCCTCCATCCAGGCCATCTGTCGCTCCTTCACTACGCAAAATCGCTCGGCGACATTCTCGTGCTGGCCATTAATAGCGATGCAGCTGTTCGGCGGCTAAAAGGACCGAGTCGACCTGTACTCTCCCAAGATGATCGCGCCGGAATGCTGGGCGCTCTTGGATGCGTGGATGCAGTAACTATCTTTGACGAAGACACGCCGCTTGAAACTGTGCGCTGCGTTCAACCCGAGATCCTCGTCAAGGGCCAAGACTACCGTCTGGAGGAAGTCGTTGGCCGTGATGTCGTTGAGGCGGCCGGCGGGAGCGTGGTGCTCGCACCGTTACTGGCCCACTATTCGACCACCTCACTTCTAATGCGGGCGCGCGCGAAAGCCGGCGACACTGCAAATGGGTTCTGACCAACCGGTGTCAGGTTTAGTTAGCCGCGCTGCGGTCTCTCCTGGCCACCTGGTTCGAAGCTTGCCACACTCTTGAAACTTCGGTTTTGGCGATTGTAACCAATTGATTTCCAACAACCTCGCTCGCAGGATGTCCGCTGCAAATCGACCCCAGAGCAGGGCTGAGCACAACGAAGCACGACCGAATCACGCAGAAGCCCCGCAGACGAATTCAAGAGCTAAACCCATCAAATCGTACTGCCCAACGAATCCACAGCGTTTCGGGTTTTATCGTCTTTGAGTCCACCCATCCATCTCATAGCCCGCACATATGCTATCGCGGCTTGGTCCACTTCCGGGATGCCACCCGATACTTCCACTGCCACGCGGGCAACCTCGCCGGACCCCTGCATCAGGTTTCGTAAGCACGCCGTTAACCACGTCGGCCGATGCGAGGGGGAAATGACCCGATGAATTCGAGTCAGGTGCGATACAGGGCGTTCAGGTCAGGCGGCGAGTTCGGCGTCAGGCGGAGCGGCAGCCGCG
>Ga0307516_10001420_pt1 | contig 33123 bp, 54 predicted proteins | sample 19_EM_MG_FD_203310 | JGI IMG/M metagenome (GOLD analysis project Ga0307516, IMG submission 203310) | Populus trichocarpa ectomycorrhiza microbial communities from riparian zone in the Pacific Northwest, United States - 19_EM | ecosystem: Host-associated > Plants > Roots > Unclassified | place...
GACGCGATGCGGCTTGGGGTGTTACGAGACAGATCGTAGAGAGCAGACAACAAAAGTCTGGGCGCTTCAACCTCCTGGGCGAGTTTAGCGACCTGTCTGCCCCACAGGAGTAATGTCAGCGACCACCTGGTGGAACAGAAGTTAAACGGCGTTTACATTGGGTGAGGTAGATTGAAAGGCACTATGCCCGGATCGATCGGATTGACGCGTATTTCTCTTTCATCCCACTGGGTCAAAGTCGCAGGCCAGGTATGAGATAGTCCCGCGATAACATGGTCGCGTAGCCAACGTTCAGAGTACTTTGTCGCCAGTCGGAGCACAGCGGAGATTCGGCAAAAATCGGACGCGCCATAGCCACATATACTCCTGAAAACCAGCTAAACCAAGCTAGGGACCATCAAGAGTACACGTGAGCGACGTACATTCCATAGTGCACAGCGAGCAGGAAGTCGGCCATGTCGTCGGGAGATTCGTCGAGATGGATCACAGATCTAACCTGAAGCCTGGACTTGACGACATCGACATCGAGACCGGGTATGGACGCGGTCAAGAGAGCCTCCAGCAGCTCGGGTTTCCGCTCGACAGTAGGACTCTGAACAAGAAAGTAGTGTTTCCCGGTCACAATAGCAAGATCTCCGGCGTCGAACGGAAGGCAGAGGTTGAAGCATCTCATGCGGACTCTAGGATAGGGTAACAGACCATGTTCGACGCTTAGGTCCATAGACGGTGAGGATGCCGAGCTGAGGAGAGCGAGTGCGGTGTTAGAGCTGAAATCGGACATGGACCCGTGGTCTTAGGATGTTGGTGGTTGGGGTGCAAGCAGCAAACCTTAACAACAACGATCATCATCCTCCAAAATGTCCGCTACACCTCCTCAGCGACTCGTCCCCGGTGCTCCTCCCTCGATCTCGACGAGCAAATCCTCTCGGGGGAAAAAGAAAAAGGCGGCAGGTGTAGCGACAGTGGTCGTCGACGACACCTCTGCCACACCCTCCCCACTCACTACAACTCAAAATCTCGAAGTCGTCACGAATGGTGTCTCAAACCAGGGCACGCCTCTCCCGCCGTCGACGCCCGCGGCTGACTCACCATCCTTACAAAAGCTCTCGCCAATCGTGGACCTGATCAACAAGCGTCTCAAAGCTACCCAAAAGAAAGTGGTATGTGTCTAAAAGTTTTAAAAAACCGTGTTCGTCGCCCACATCACGCACCCTCTTGTACAGAAACGCATCAAGGATTATAATACCCCCGGGGCCGAGCTCAATGAGGACCAAAAGCGTTCGGTTGCCACTTTGCCCGGACTTGAAGCCGTTGTAAAAGAGCTCGAGGAAGCTAAAAAGGCTATTGAGGTCAGCGACTCCCCCGTTTTTCTAAACCGATCGACCGTGACCCGCGCTACAGATCCATGAATCCGAACTCTCGAAAGAGGAAACAGTCAAGAGGGCTGCAGCGGATGACGCTCAGAAAGCTGTGATTGCGCAAGCCGTTGCTGAAGCAAAGGTTCGGCACCTGACTTCAACTCACAGCGTTCACGTTTAGGATCCGCTGACACAGTTATCAGGCTACCGGTGAAGCCAACGCAGGGCTTCTCCTCACCTTCATCCGTTTATCTTCCTCCGTCGGTAACCCACATCCGCTCATCCACGGTGCCGAGGTGACCGAAGCGGAGTCGCTCGCGATATCCTCCGCGGTCGAAACTCTGATGGGGGAGGAGTCCCAGTCAAAAGAGGATATCATTTCCGGTCTCTTTTCTGGGGAAGGCGAACTGCAAGGTGTTGCGTGTAAGGAGATCGTCCTTCCCGATTGGAGCCACAGCCTTGACTAGAGATGTCACCCCAGATTCCAGGTTAATTGAAATCGCCCAGGTGGCCAAGCATCCTCATCAACATCCGTCAGAAGAGGACGCGGTCGAGGGTGCCGTCGACGAGCCTGACGCCGGAGCCGCCACCACCGTACATGGTCTCCCCGGAAGTCTGTCATTTGTCCAGGCGAGCGAGCTCGACAACGAAATCGGTGCTCCCACTGTCGGCGATGTCCCACCCGCAGATGTAGCGGACCCCTACGAAGCAGAGCCAGACCCGGAACATAAAACCGTAGAAGTCGCGGAATCTGTAAGGGCATTTGTGCGATTGGCCCGACAACTCTGCTGATACATGTGTCACGATCAGGTGCAGCCATCCGGTCCAATCGACTGGTCTGCTGAGGATGAACACGACCTCCCGCCGATCTCAGGACTTCAGGAGTCTTTCGGTGGCGAAACCCAACCGACCACACCCGTTGTTGACGATCAGGTTCCGCCAGAGGATAGCGGGTTTACGACACAAGGTGGTCGTGGACGAGGCTTCCGTGGCGAGAGAAGAGGTGGGAGAGGTGGATACCGCGGAGAAGGAGGTGGGCGAGGAGGATACGGTCGTGGGGGGGCCCACGGAGATCGTGGTGGCCGGGGCTGTGAGTGGTTCGTCGGAGTGTTCGCTGATCCGGAACCTGACCTATGATCTCGACTCAGCTTATCGTGGTAGGGGAGATGGCGAATTCAGAGGGCGTGGGGAAGGTATGGAACGAAAACCTATCTGCATCCTTTTTTATATTGATTCTTGGCTGGCGTTCATCAGGTTACCGTGGCCGGGGGGATGGTGAGTGGAGAGGCCGCGGCGAAGGTGAGGGAACCGAAAACCGGTTGACAGGGGAGAGGCTGATGTGATCCTTCCAGGCTTCCGAGGCCGAGGAGACGGACATGAGGGTTACCGGGGCCGTGGCCGGGGACGAGGTAATCTCGCTGGTTTGGAAGTGAAAGATTGACTGACCAACGCCATTGTCTTTTAGGCGAATGGCGTGCCGGGCCCCCTCCTCCACCACAACAGGGGTAGAATGACGTACATAACTGACGGTCCTATTCGTTCCCAACCCGGGCGCAACCACACTGTATTGCCAAGAGTTCCTTGACGGCGCCCGATCAGTGAGTGGCATGAGCGGATTGTACATAAGGTTAAGTGGTTGGTTGAGGTTTGATGTCTGTTTCTCCTTCCGTCCCTCCTTCCCCCCTGTTCTTGTTGTCGTCTCGTAGAAATGCATTCCTCCACTTTCGTTTTTGTTCTCCTCGCTCTCTTCGCCGCTCTCTCTCTCGCCCACCCCATCCCCCACTTCCGCCATCGCAACGCCAAGGTCCAGGTCAGGGCCAACGAGTGTGCCTGCAAGCCTCCGGTCGTCAACAGCTCTGGAACTCCCCTCCCGACCTCGACCCCCGTCCCCGTCCCAAGCGATGTCCCCACCTCGATCGTGAACCTGATCGCTGAGCCTTCTTCTTCTCCCGTCCCCCCATCAACCAAGAAGGACGATGATGCAGATGACGAGCCCACCCAGACCCCAGACGCCGGTGGTGGTAGCTCTCTGACTAATAAACTGTTCCCCTACGGCTTTGGCAAAAAGTCCTGGACCACTTCCGAGGGAATTGACGGTGCTCTGCCGTTGTCTGATGCCACGTTGAACCCTACCAAGGTTATGAACGCGCTCTCCCGTGACATCGTCAAGGCTCCAGATGGCAAGTTTGGCATGAAGGCCCACTATCCCCAGGGGTCCTACACCTTCACCCACAAGCCTTTGGGTGGTTTCTCATTTTACGCCAAGGGCCCCTCTGATGTCGATTTGTCCACCGCTCTCGAGGCTACCTTTGGTTACTCCGTCTTCTTCGTCGAGGACTTCGATTATCAGCTCGGCGGTAAATTGCTCGGGTTATGTGAGTGACATGAGTTCGTTTCTCAGATCGCTAACCTCACCTCTAATCTGTAGATGGTGGTGAGAGTGACGAAATTGCCGTCGGATGTTCCGGCGGACGACGTGACACCAGGTGCTGGTCTACTCGTCTCATGTGGAGAACCAAAGGGCAGGGTGAATTCTACACCTACCTCCCATCTCCTGAGAACCCCGGCTTCGAGGCCAACAGTAAATTGTGCAACGTTGCCCCCAACTCGGATTGCAACCCTAGCTACGGTGCTTCCGTCGGTAGGGGTGCCTTCGACTTCAAGTCTGGCCAATGGAATACTGTTTCCCAGCGTGTTCGTCTCAACGATGTTGGCCAGTCCAATGGAGAGATGGAGCTCTTCTTCAATGGAAAGAGTGTCATCACCGTCAAGGGGTTAAAGTTTAGGAACAGTGACCAGGGCCGCTTCCGTGGTCTCCAGGGCCAGACCTTCTTCGGTGGTAAGTCCCTCGCCGCCATTTATTTTATGGTACGCGCGTCTCACCTCGTCACTCTACAGGTTCGAAACCGGAATTTGCTTCCCCAAAAGCCCAGAATACTTGGTTCTCCGACTTCTCCGTCGCCATCACCAAGACGCTCTGAGCGACTCACGACTTATGACAGCATTCAACAACCCACATTCTCTCCCTATTCGTGTGACCTATGGCGCATTTGCACACACGCATTCATTACCCCCTCACTGCCGCGCCCATGCACCTCGCTCGCTTCCCATTTTTTTAAGTGGGCGATCCTATGATCCCATTTTGGAGAGAAACGCCTTTCGACCTACTGTATCTAGATACCGGCGCTTGAAGCGCTGGATCCGTCCAGCAGGCATGTGTCTCAGGACGGGCAGTCGCTTTGCCCTTTTGTCGAAACTGCGTTTCGGCCTAGCGGGCTTTTCTACGCCCAACTACCTCCCCCGTATGCACGCATTCGTTCCCCCAGAGGCGCGATTTTTTGCGATGTCGTGGTTTTATATCCGTTGCATTATCTAGATGATTCCTCTCTAGTTGTTGGTGAATGGAACGTGGGGCGCTTAGCCTATGCTACGCTCTCTGAACGTAATCTTCGCGTGACCTCTGTCATTGAGAATGGCATGGGGCAGGCGGGTCGGTACACAACTCAAGATCCTGAAGACGTGATTTGGTCTTTTACCTTCGGCTCTGACGCATTTTAGCGCCTCCATCCCCACAGAACAAATTTACAGATCGACCACCAGCACTGCTGGACTTTTTGTACAGACGTACATCGTTGGTATTTCCCACAATGATGAAGCACCACGCGGTAAGTTGCCAAGGGGCGGCGAGGGGTCTGGTCTGGCACACGTGGGGGGGGTGTGCCCAGAGGTCTTGGGCACGTTGGGCCGTTACCTAAGACCTATGGGCACCCGCCCACCTTGCCAGCCCCACCCTCGAAGGATGGGTTCACTGAATGCATTCAATTTCGCTATTCAACGCCACACCAGCAAATATTATTCAGTTTTGGCACTAGCGCCCGCCGGTTAAGGTCAAGAAATCGCGCCTGTGAGCTCACACACTGTGTCTCTGCTCACAGACGAAGGGGGTAGGTGGGGGGTTCTATGCTTGCTCCGCTCTGGACTCGAGTAACTGGTTTACCCAGTCCTGGACGACGTTGTAGCCGCTCTGAATACACAACGCCCCGACGTAGGACAGAAACAGCCTGCGTCCTTCCTGTCGCGGCAGTCGGGTTGGCGCCTCGACAGAACAGGGTATTGGAGATAGCTCACCTCAGGGTTCTTGAGACCCAAAACAACCCCTGGAGCACACCGCAATTTATTCCTCAGGTTGTATCCAGTTACCCACCGATCGACAGTGGACTCGGAGACAGACTCTGCGGTCAATTCCTGCCCACCACATGTCTGAGTGACCCGCGGCGATGACGACTGTGGAAGGACGACCCACCTCGAGCTGGTTAGCACTGTACATGGGCCGCGTCCAAAATAGAATGGTCATAACGGCCGACTCTAAGACTCTCTCGCCAAGGATAGCGAGCCGGGCGCTTCCACCGTGCTCATCGGCAGTGACAGCGCCCGGTCCGGTGCCAAGGCTGGCGTGGGTGTAGACTTCAAGCATGAGCTCACCCTGAATGAGTGGAAGAGGTGGTAGTTTGTTCATAGTGGGGCGAGGATCAAAATCCGATGTTGGTGGGGAAAGGGGCTGAGGGTAACCACCTGTGTGGTAGTGGTGGAAAGAAAGGAAGATTATGTGTGCGTGTGTGGTTAGCGGAGGTCAGGGAGAGGGGAAGGGACGATCGGAGGTGGAAGGGGCCAGCCACACAAATGACGGCACGAGATGGAGAGAGGAGTGTCCTGCCACACTTACTGCTCGTGCTACTAGCATCCTCTGATTCGCTCGGCGAAGGTGGTCTGCTACCAGCGACCTTGCGATCGGCAAATTGGGGCCAAACCAGATGGGATTGCATACGGGGGAGGTAGTGGTGGAAGAGGATGGACGAAAGGAAACAACAGCAAGAAAATTTGTACCAGGACGTGGTTATATATTCGGGAACGGACATGCTGGAAACCTCGCTGTGGGACATGTACATTACAAGCGCTCGTGTGGCGGCGTTGGTGATGCAATATGCCAAATAGGTTTCCTGCCACGTTCGAGTCTAGAACCCAATCAGGCCGAGGGGTGGTGTAAGACCGGCCGATCTCCCTACCGGGGTGGGACGGTGTCTCATAACTGCTAAAAGGTCTCAGGGTGCCCCGAAGCAAAGAGTACCACCTATATGAGCTTGCGAACAGGGCTACTTACTCGACGTACACCCCAAAGCTCAAATTCCAAGCCCCATCATGTACAAACACTAAAACGCGAACGAGTTACATGCGGTCGAATCTATTCGTTGCAAAACACAAACATTCAAGGCTTACGTTTAGAACTTCAAGAGACCGAGCGACTTCCAGTAATCAAGCCACCTCTGAATTTCCTCGGCCTTGACACCCCTCAAACCTTCTCCGTTGAGGACCGGGCAGACATCCCTGGTGACCTCCGTGTTATACGACTGCAGTCCACCGGCCTCTGAGCCACTCCCCTGGGTAAGAGACCCGTAGAACTCCAGCAACCGTAGGGCTGAATGTTCCTGTGTGTTCTTAACGGTCGTGGACGCCTCTTTCAGTTCCGAAAGCCATTCACGGTACGGTACGAGTGGAGCGCCCAGTTTCTCGGCGATATACCCGAACACGTCGTCCCACTGGGATGGTGTCGGGTTAACGAGGTGAAGGTGGATGGCCGGAGGCATCGCCTTGGCACCGAGTACCTGTACGAGTGCTTGCGCGCTTGCCTGCAAGGGAAGCAACGAGATGTCCCTCCCCAAGGACGGCAACGACTTGGTAAGAGCCACGGACTGCACGATTCCAGGAATCCACTCGAGGGGGTTCCATGAACCGTTTACTCCACCGCTAACCTGTCCCACCCTGACGATCACGGGACGGAGGGAGGTCCGTTCAGCGGCGACCTCCAGTATCCTCTCGGAAACCCACTTCGACTGGCCGTAACCAGTGGTGGTCGCAGACTCCGGGGCTGCTGGCCCTTCTGGAATAAGGCCAGGGGTTTTCGCGACTTTTGGGGGTTATTAAAACACCGAGGTGCACGGAACACTCGTTAAATCCGACTCACGGGCGACAACAGCAACAGTGCTGACAAAGATGAAGCGAGGAGTAGTCGGGAGTTCGGATTCGAGCGCGAAGTTGATCAGGTTTCGAACACCCGCAACGCTCGGCTCGAATGATGAGAGACCCAAGTTGAAATCCACTCTCCAGCCTAAAGGGGCGGGTCGAACGTCAGCTTGAGGACGCCGTACACTCCCTCCAACCTACCGATGTGGAGGATGTGGGTTATGGTCGACCTGAGTTCCGATAGGATACCATCTTCCAACCCGAAGCCCGGCAAAGCGGGGTCTCCCTCAAGTAGAACGATTTTCGTGGAATCGACGATGCTCGGATCAAGGCCGCGATCTTCCAACGCCTTCCTTTGCCGAACGGAAATAGGCGTAGTAGACCGCCTGGCGAGTACAACGATCTTGGTGACGTGAGACTTGTATAGTTCTGCCAAGGTGTTGGATCCGATGGCGCCGGTAGTGCCAGTGACCAAGATCACGTTTCCACGGGGCGCAATGCCACCGGTGGGTCTATGGATAAGGAAGTCCCTGGTGTACTTGTCCACAAGATCCCTCATCTCCTTCACCGTGTTACCCAATTGTCGCGAGACCCCAGTCGATGTGAGATCATGTATGAACTTCCCAAGAGCGAGGACGGTAGGGTTCTCGTAGACAAAATTCGCCGAGATCCATCTGGTGTTGAGTTTCGTGGTATTCCTCAGGGCGTTCAAAACGGAGTTGCGAATCCAAGTTGCTTGCAAACTGATTGCCCATACGTCAGTTAGCGTTTGGGATCGGAATCTGAGACTGATGGACCCGACCTGTCACAGCTGTGTTGAAAAATATCATCACCGTCCTCCACGCGAACATTCAGCACGCTGCCGACGAGATTCCTAGCAAACTCCAGAGAAGTCTGCTCGGTCCATTCATTAGGGAAGTGTTTGACGGCCTGGGCAGTCTCGGCCACGCGATCGTACAACGCGTCGACCTCGGGTTCGTACTCCTCAATAACCGCTTGCCGTCTGGCGGTCAGTTTTGCCGTTAGAACAAACGGCTTCTTGGGGGACGAGACCAGGATCATCTGTTCCAAAGGTTCGGGTGGCGAGGGTCAGCATCCGGACATACACAAAAGCGATGGCCCCCCTTAAGGAAAAAGGTTACGAGGGGTGAGGAGGAGAACGACGTGCCTCCTTGAACAGCCTCGAATGTTGCGGCGCGAATTCGTTCATCCGTTCGATCGTTGGCCTGTAGAACCATAGTTAGATTGGCCACCCGACATACTCCCAGCCTCAGACATCTTATGCTCTTCGGTCAGGGGCTCTGGTTCGTGATAACCACAATAAACCTACCATATCACATTCCTGAATTCAGCCAACTTCCCTTGATCTTCCGGATCGAAAGCGAACTCGGGCTTCGGATCAACGACGACTCCCGGGTTGAATCGTCCGCGACCAAACATCACCGCCGATTTGATGTGGGGGTCTCCGTTAAGGATTCCCTCTGAGTACCATGTCAGTATCAGACGGGTATCACGGCGCGGGCTCGCTACCTAGTGGGACTGGGTTTGTCTATGGTCGGGTGATGCGGGAGGATCCCCCGTCGTCAGAGAAATCGAGCGGTTGAGAGGAGGCGGTGATGATACGAACCTTCTCTCCGGTGTTGTGTATGAGTTGGTCGTCTGCGCGACCGAATATTTTCCAGTAACCGGGGGCAACGGGATGCGGGACGACGAGGTCACTTGTTGAGTAGCCATCTGCGTCTCCTATTTTGGTATTGTGGACGCAGACCCGGTAAGTAGGGGTGGACTGAGAATGAAGATGTCAAGAATCCATCCGGAATGGCTGGACAGTAGACCGTAGAATGGTATCGTACCTCGATTACCAGCTCGTAGGCACCATGTCCGTCTGGAATGAAGTGGGGCTTAATCAACGAACTAAACCTAAACCACTCCCACTCCTTGTTCATCTCCCCCGGCAAGGTCTCAGTGAGAGTGGCTGCCTCGGTACTAGACACCGGGTCCAGGTGAGACCGAGTCGGAAAACTGAGCACGCTGCCTTACCTTCCGTATAGTTGGAACACAGTGACTCCCTTGGATACAACATGATCCCCAACGGACTTCTTCAAGGGTGCTCCAGCATACCACTGGAGTTCCTTCCATGAGACTCACACCGGAAGGTCACCACCATTACGGAACATACCAATCCTTGAATCGTTTTGAAGTACTCCAATTTTGCGGGGTCTTTCGCCCATAGTTCCACGAACAGCGGAACGCAGAAGATGAGATCACTGCGATCGGACGTCAATGCGGGGACCGCGCCCCAGCGTGGAGGAGGGACACTAGCTTTACCTCTTTGTTGCAACAGACCCTGCGTAGACGAGATCTGGGGTTGGGAGAGTTGGTGGGGAGGTCGGTCTGAACACAGCGGTGACGATTCCAGTTCCAAACTGATTAACGCAAAATGTTCATTCACCCCCGTGGCAAGAACAACGAGACAGACGAACCGTGAACATCAGGAGGGTCAACCCCATGCCGTGGAACACCGGGACCGCATGCGCACCGATGACAGTGCCGCACATGTCACGACCACCGTGCCATGGCAAACGCGAGCAACAGACGAAAATGCGGTTCGTAAACGTAATCGGTTTCGGGAACGCGACAGAGCCTGAGAAAACCAATTATCGTCATAAATACGGATCGCGGACGGAAAACCTGGACGCACCAGAGGAGTGCAAGATGACGGCTGGATCGTCCAAGCCTTTGATCTTAGGTTCTGGAAGATACTCGAAATCGTCGGGATCGTGGTCTGGGAACAAGTCACTGAAGGCTGGCATCAGCTGGAGGGCAGGAATCCCGGATCCCCGTTCCTTCAGAACAGAGACGGCCGCATCTGCAAGCGGCTTAAGGTCCGGTGTGACTATGATGTGCTTGCTTCCCGTTTTCTCGATAAGGTGGGCGACACCAGGAACGGAATTCCGGGGCGAAATGGGGAAGGCGGTACCTTCGGCCCGGACGATTCCGAGCTTCGCGGTGGCATACGTGATCGTATCTGAACGTCAAAGCACGATGCGTCAACGTGGGAAAGTGGAAAAGCACGGCTGGGTGTTTCTCACCAGAGTTGGCCAACATCGAAATGACAGGCTTTGCGCTGCCGACCTCCGGTTCGGGTAGCTGGAACAGGTCGCGAACTTGGCGCCCAGCACGGTGGATTGCACGAACCCATGTCGAGAAAGTGATCTGCTTGCGCTCTCCGGGGACGTCTTCGTAGACATAGACGACGTGGTTTGGGCTGTGAATGCGGTGGAAGTCGATGAGTTCTGCAGGAGTTAGGCTCAGGTCTAGGGGGGGCGGGACAAAGGTAGTGGTGTTGAGAGCCTGGGTGGGCGGGGGAGCGGGAATTCTCTCCGGCATGGTGCTGTGTACTGTTTGGACTGTGGTTGGGCCTGTCAAGGTTTGCCTGAGCGAGTGTATTGTAATCACCGCTGGCTGGGCGGGGTTTATACCCGTGCAAGCGCGCGGGAGCAATTCTCGTCTTGGCGGGAACGGGATTTTGTCATCAGCGGTTGAGTTGGTCGTCCACATCACCGAGGGCACTCCCGCAAGCGCATCGAGGGGGGTAGGGGTAGCCACAGGTTCTAGGTTCGGAAAGTTCCAGTCCGCACACACCCGACATCGGGGAGGGTTCCTCCGCGATCTTCTACAAAACAGAAGCCCATATGCATACCGCTGCCAAGGAGACAGTGAGGGCGAACAACACCGGCTCTCACGAGGAATACCTCGTTTAATCGACCACTGCACATGGTCTTGGTGTGACCTCTTAGCATTCTCCGAAGCCACCTCAGAAGAGTTTCATCGGGGGTGTGGCGTTTCACCGCGGAAGATACGTTGAGGCACCCACACGACGGGCGGAGTCTTCGCTGTACGTCACCGTGGGAAATGTCGACAAGTGTAAGTTGAAGGTGCTGAAGATGGTTGATCGCGGCAGAACCTCTGTGCTGGTCCATGTGGATGAATGAATGCTCGAGCGGTTGACCACAAACGCCAGCGATCCGATGGGATCAAGAAAGCCGCAGCGTTTGGGACGTATGGTTCTCAAAGATCCGTCCTTCTACGTCCACACAATTCCGACTGTATAGGATCGCTGACGTGGGGGTCCCAAAACTCCACCCACCCTGCGTGCACGCGTGGTTCATCGGGGACTGACTACCAGCCGCGAGGTGTCCTTTCGCTTCTCTTACGACCACCCCGATGAGATGATGCAACGGTTTCATCACAGCCGTTGCTCTCTCTCCAGTGGTATCTCCACACATGCGTACACAACGAGAGCTCTCGGCCGGTGGATAGCTAGTATGCGGAACACATGCTCCTAGATGCATCTCGCCTCCGCATCTTTGTTTTCGTGCGCCTGTTGAGACCGTCCACAGTCGATATCCATCCTTCTGAACTTCAATGCCCCTTCGAAAGCTGACTTGATGAACAGGGTCTCAGCCAATGATGAGTCGGGAGCCCGAGTCTTCCGGTTACCCCAAGGGTGCGAAAGAGCCTGAACGCTCGTTTCTATTGCAGCGCGAATACAATACGATAGGTGACACGATAACAAGTCGGAGTATGACCATTTTGAAAACAAAACAAACAGAGTGGGAGGCCACAACGTAGAGCCATTTCTGAACGCGCCTACGGGCGTCGGGGTGACAACGTAAAACCCGTGGATAACCTTACGCCGTCTCGCCATAAGAGCTCCTGCTAGCATCCTTGCTCTCCAATTCCGACTCGGTGTCGATTCGGTGAGCGACGGTGATGTTGACCGACCGAAGGGGGTAGTTGTTCGAACCCCCACGTTGGCTGGCCGTACCGCCGCTGGTGGAGGTCGACCCGTGCTTGTTGACATTCAACCGCAACAGGATCAGCAAGAAGGAGATACCAATGACTGGGCTCGTAGCGTCCAAGAGGCTGTATTGGATGTTGTAACCGGCAAGGAATGTGGAAAAGGTGGCAAGCATGAAGACACTGTCAAATAGATTTCAGAAACCGCTGATAGGAAGCGCCCCAAAAACTCACGTCAGCAGCGCGGCAGACTCCACGAAGGTCTTCAATGCGCGCCAAATGTAGGAGTCCTGACTCGCGTGAGCCATCGCTTGATGCCTTCTCCAAAGACGAATGATAATCGCAGTGGTACAGTAGACGTTGTTTCTTCGGACACTCGGGGTTAGTGGACGTCAAGGCGTATACTGAAGTTCAGACTTACGCAATGGTGGAGGCGAACGATGAGGTGATCCACTGTATGACTTTGTGTTGGAACACCCCCACCCCGGAGGAGAGGTCGGCGTTGGTCATGGTCCAGATCAAAAGGCTGGTAGAGACTGAACACGACGATCAGACCCCAAGCCGCCTGCGAAGAGAGAGGACCACATACCACAAACACCGATCCACGCCAGAGCGGGGAGAATGCAGAGCCACCAGTGGGGTTTCCATACGTGATACAAGCGATACACCTGGGCTCTCGCGTAAGAGGCCGAGCAATAATCTGGAGGACGAAAAAGCTTACAAGGATAAAGTCCGCAACGATCACCTGAAACTCGAAGAGAGCGGTGACGGCGATCTGCTTCTTCAGAGTGATATTGGCAAAGTATTTGGACACAGGGATCCGCCCCTCCAAATCTACGACGGCCTCCCAGATCCGGGCGACGCCGATTGCCCATCGCTGGGGTCGTGAAGGCATGAGAACCTGTTCTACCTCCGGAATAGGTGCAACTCACAGAGGTAATCATCATGAACAAGAGGGTAGAGGAGACGAGCAGGAGCACGTTGGGACGCCTTGCGCTCTTGTCCGAGAGGTTGCGTATCTGCAGATACATATTGTACACAAACATCACAAAGAATATGCCTGTAGTTGGGCGTCACGGAGGCGGGTGATAAGGATTGGCGCGGGGTATGAGGATGGAAACCGGCTGCTCACCGTATCCCAGCGATTCGAGGAGAATCCCCAACAGTTTTGCAGCACCAAGGCTCATCATGGTGGCGTTGTGTTTCGGGTGGGGAGCGAAGAGGATAAAGGGCCAGGTCTCCTGGTACGGTCATTATGTGTGTGGAGTGGATATGTAGCCATCACCCCGGCTTCCCGTCACCCGCCAGCGGCTCAATTGGGGGACATGTGGGATGGCAATACACCGAATCGGTGATCTCCTACACCCGACCAACGAGAACAAGATCAGGAGAAGAAGGAAGTCGGCGAAGGGGAGATTATAATGGTTCCCAAAAACCTTCTTCCTCTCTCGATTCCTTTTCATCCTTGCGATCGATCGCTTAGCTTGAGCCTAGGCCCCCATTCCACGAACGTCCCCTCCCCGTCCCCTCCTGCCCACTGCGGCTGTTATTATGTCCACTCAGTTCATTCGCTACGCCCTTTGTTGTATTTCGTCACCATGGGTAATCCCTTCATCCAATACGGTGGCGTGGATAGACACCGATACCCAATCTCAACCACCAGGTTGAGCCCTTCCCCCGGCTTCGCCTTGGTCCTTTCGTATGTAGCATCGTGCCCCCTTGAGGGAATATGCTCGAGCTTGAACGGCCCGGGAGGGGGTCAGCAGGTCAACCTGTTATCGAGACATCACAACACATTCTGGTGCTGGGAACCGCTGTAAGTACAGTCGTTTTCGATTCGATGACTCAGGTTTGAAGGGGGGCGTTTCCTGTCTGCACGTGGAGCCCGGCACCCGGCAGCGGACGTAAGTGGAGTTGGGTGCATCCATGAGCCGGGCTTAACGGAACCGAAGTGGAAGATGATCGATAATCCCGCTGCAAGGTACCGGACCCCCTCGAGGGAGAGAGTGGGGTAGGGGTGGGATACCTAGGGGGTTATCACCGCAAGGAAGGCGGGACAACGGAAACAAACGCACCGTGCTCCGCGGATGAAACGGTCTCGTCGGGCCGACGCCCATCCACGATCTCTCAATTTTGTCTACCGAGGATATGCTCTTCCCAGTCGCCCTCCAGTTCGCGAAGAAAGTGATCTGGTACTCTCGGTGAGTGACTCGATGTGTTGGTCCAGTTGTGCACCTTGAGCTCGGGCCTTGGACGTATGTAAGGTAGCACCACCGGCACGATCGGTCCAGCCTCACTCCTGGGGCCGCTTGTGGAACGATTGACGACAGCTCGACTCGTCGCATTCTCTTGAACGGGTGTGTGTCGACGCTGAGATTTCCCAAGTCAACGGGTTACGGGGCATCCCCGCACGCGAACACTGAATCCTGTGCATTTAAAAAAAATGGGCCATCGGATTGCGAACCGATATACTATCTATTAAACCATACCAGTCATGGTATAAGAGGCCTGTGCAACCCCCAACAACCGCAACGCGAAGTAAAGCCTGGGCGTTGGGTAGGTGTCTGAGGACCTCGATCTCCGGTTGATCGGCCAAGGAGGCTTCAGCGAAACCTCCGATCCATGGTGGATATATAGAGCAGACCTAAACGTCATCAAAATATAGGGTGTCGTACAAACATACACCAATCAGTTTTGACGACCAACATTCGATGTCGATGAACGGGGTTCATCAGGAGCCAAGGGGTGAGCGGAGTAGTTCAAGGACCACATGTTCGTGTTTCCCCGTCCGGAGGAGGAAGTCATCAGGAGTGAGACTGATAATCTATGCCTCCGTCCAATGCCGGGGGTCCGAGGTGGGTGACCGTCATCAGTGAGGTGATGGAAGAGGTGTATGCTGAGAGCTACGAGATGAAAGACGTTTGTTGAGGAACCGAACCGGTGATGAGGGATGCGCGGCAGCGCACCCGACGACACCTGACCCTCAAAACCCCTGCGAGACCTCGGAAGAACAAAGAACCGATGACTAAACGGGGAAAGTGTCATAGAAGAGCAGAAGGGCGACGGTGCAGGGCGCTCGTGTGGTCGGTCTCTCCTGGAAGTGCCCACCCTGTTTGGGTCACCTGTGTTTGGTCGTTCCACTAAGACTCCGTAATTTTGCATCAGCATGTAGGAAGAAAGTGCTCTCTGCGAGTACTACTACAACTTGATATGCAACAGCTCGCCAAGAAAGCGTGTTGACTGCTCTGTGGCCCCCACCCCCTGCGTTTTTCGCTCGATCACCCGAATTGAGGACCCCGGAAGTAGAGTCCCACCCATAGGAGGGTCAGCCGCTGGCGGGGACGGAAAACCGGAGGAGAGGATCCGGAGCCCACACGTCCACAGGTCAGGTCCGTCGCACCAGCGCGTGGGACCGGCGGTAAAATAGACGCCTCGGAGGTAACGCGGGAATCCGTCACACTGCCAGCCAACCCAGGTGACATGCCGCGGGATGGGTTTTGATTGTGCCAACGTGGGCAATCACCAGCAGGACAAAGCTCGCCGAAAAGGCCGGAATGAATCGGACACCGACCGAGAGCAGATATTTTGAGGAATTCTAAAGCCCGGCGGTGATCTCGCCGCAACTTGAGGAAAGTGCTAGTGGATGTACGATCGACGCCTTCGAGCGATATGCCAATCTACCGGTCGCGTGAGGTCCAGGCAGGTGCGAAATGAAGCCCGTTGTTCTGCTCGAGAGAGAAAACAGTCGGCGGGACCCACGTGTCTCAACCCACCTCCCTCTCTCCGCCCATTCCCATATACCCCCCTCCCCGACCATACCCACTCCCATTCCCCATTTCCGCCCACAAGGAACGCCAATAATTCAGTGTCTGCCCGTCCCCCAACTGACGCGTCTCCTTCCGCCACCCACCCCCCTCGACGATGCGCATCTCTCCTACCCCTCCACCCCTTCACCCTGCGGATGCCGTCGCCGTCGTCCGTCTCCTTCTCCCCCATTCTGTTCCCTTGCTTGTCTTCTGACCCCTTCCCAAAGGTCGGCATCGCCACCCAGTTACCCAGCGGCACTCATCTTCAAGACAACCTGGACTACAATTCTTATTGGGACTTTCTTTTGAATCAACACGATTCCTACGAATCGTTGCCGGCGGCGAGGCTGGGTGGCATATCGTATGTTCAACGCGTTTTCCCACGGCTCTGACGTTAATCTTTCATCCAGTCCTGTCCCATCAACAAGAGGCACCTTCCTCAAACACATCAATAGATTCGACAACATAGAATTCGGTATTGGAAACAAGGATGGCAGATCACTGGTTATGGCGACTCGCAAACTTGTCGAGTTGTCCTTCCTCGCCTTGCAAGACGCGGGCATCGAGTACCGGGGGAAAAAAATAGGCTCTTTCATGTGCGGCACGAGTTCCGAGTATTGGACGCCAGTCAGTTGTCACCTGTCATGTCACTTTACCATTCCTTACGTTTCTTCTTTTAGGAAACGGCGAGAGAGCGGACCGTCGCGACGCCCGCAAACACGCTAGCCAATCGGGTTTCATACGTCCTGGGTCTAAACGGTCCCTCGCTCTGCTTGGACACGGCGTGCAGTTCCTCCCTGACTGCGTTCCATCTCGCCATAAACGCGATAAATGCAGGGGAGTGCCAAGCTGCTTTGGTTGGCGGTTGCCAGTTGAACACCAAGTCGGTTTACCTCATCGACATCCGTTAATGTCCACTGATCGTCATTCAAGTCTTTTTGATTGGGATTTCTATTCAGATGCCGGGATTCTTTCCCCAGACGACATTTGCAAACCTTTCGATGCCCATGCGAACGGGTAAGCTGGGCCATGTTTCACCGTCCCTCCTCTCACCGTTTGCGTTTGGCAGTTTCGTCAAAGGCGAGGGTGCTGTCGTGGTTGTGTTGAAGCCAGTGGACAAGGCCATTGCCGATAACGATCACATCTACACCGTGGCAAGTCACCGACCCACCCCACGTCACAATTACGCGCATTGATCGTGCCCCGTAGATTCTCGGGAGTTCGATCAACTCCAACGGGAACCTGTCAAACCTACACGCCCCTTCATGTCGCGCCCAGAGTGAGTGTATCGTCGGGGCGTTCACCAGGGCCAGGAGATCTCCTTCGGAGGTCGACTTTGTAGAGCTACATGCCACGGGTTGCGTCCTATGTTCTCTGATTGATCTCTGTACTGACATTGGAACCCAGGTACGGCAGTCGGAGACCCAATTGAAGCCAACATGGCCGGGGAGGCTTTCGCTCGGGACGACCGGATACTTATCGGGAGTGTCAAGGGAAACGTTGGGTAAGCGCTGGTTCAACTTTCACCGCCGTAGCTTGGGTCTTCACGATCCCCGTTTTGTCAGGCATTTAGAGTCCACAGCGTTCCTGGCCTCGTTAGTTAAGGTGTGCTTAATGCTGGAGCACAAGCTTATCCCTCCAAATGCTCACCTCACAACGATGAATCCGAAGATCCTCTGGGATCAACATCGCTTGCACGTTCCTCTTGAACCTACTCCGCTCGGTTGTCGATCGGACACCGGTCGATCATTAATATCCCTCGCGTCGTCTGGCATCGGCGGGTCGAACGGTCACGTCGTGGTCGAAAGCGCTCCAGAGGTTCCCGTCCCAAACGGATACCTGGTATCCGACGTACCGCTATTATTCCCCGTTGGTGCTCTCACTCCTCGGTCCGTTCAGTCGCTCCGCGACTCCCTCGTCTCCCTCCTGATGAGCGACGCGTCACCGGCTGCGCTCTCTCAAGCTGTCGCTCATTCACGTCGGGCTCGCCAAAACCCATGGAGGACATATTTCCTCTTCTCGCCCCACTCAGATCAGGGACCCAAGGTCGTGTCCCCCGTTATGGCTCCATCTACCCCTCCCCCCGTGGTTTTCGTTTTCGCCGGTCAAGGCCCCCAACATCTTTTTATGGGCAAACGACTCTTCCACGCATATCACATCTTTAGGCAAACGGTTCTCGAAATGGACGCGATTTACAAATCCTTGGTCGGCGTGTCTTTGGTGGAATCCACTGGTCTCTTCCGCGAATCGGCCTCCAAAATTCCTGAAGGCATCTGGTCGGCAGAAATAACACTCCCCGCCATGACTATTGTCCAAATCGCATTATACGACCTTCTTATCAGTATCAGACTGAAACCTCACGCTCTGATCGGTCACTCTGCGGGTGAGACGGCATTGGTTTACGCTTCAGGAGCCGGCAGCAAAGCTATGGCTCTGGAACTCGCGATCGCACGTGCTCACAGCATGAAGTTGGTCGAGTCCGCAGAAAACGGGATGGCTGCCCTTGGTTGTGGTCTCAACACTGCGATCGGTCTCGTCCAGCAGGCGAAACTCAAGGGGGATGGTGTTTTGGAAATTGGCGCGATAAACTCCCCCGATGCTGTTCTCGTCTCGGGAGATGGCGCCCTGCTCGACCACCTGGTAACTGCTGCGAAATCGGATGGTATATTTGCGCGCAGAGTCCAGTCCTTGGTGCCTTCTCATTCCCCTCTGATGGAACCGTGTCGGAAGCAGTATTTGGATGGTGTCACAGCAGTTTTCTCGCGGCACAGCGGGTTACACCGTCCGATCGTCAGAACGTATTCGACGGTGGCCGGGCAACCTCGCATCACCGAGAGATTCACCCCAGAATATTTCTGGGATAACCTTCGCAATCCTGTTCATTTCCACCAGGGCACTACGTCGGTTCTAGATGACTTCCCCGACACTGTGTTCGTCGAGATCTCACCTCACCCTGCTCTCTCCTCGTACCTCGCCTCTTCGGTTGGCCACGATCGTGTGTTGTGCCCTATGCGTCGTCCGAAGACCTCACCGGACGCCGACGCTGAGGCACTCGCGTTTACCCGCACGATTGGAGACCTCATACTTCTTGGAGTCAACCAGATCGACCTGACAAGCCTGTACGGAAGATCGTCTCGAAATCCTGCTTACAACATTCCGTACCCATTCACGGAACGGTATTTTCCAATGCGAATCGATGGCCCAAGATCGCGGTCCGGAGCCCCTCGTGATGGGTCCAGTCTTCACTTCCAAATCAATGCCAAGACTCATCCGGATCTCGCCCAACACATGATCAACGGCGAGCCGATTATGCCAGGTGCGGGGTTCTTGGACATGGTAAGTGGGGATATCACTGCGTGATTCCGAGGTCGCTGATGTCCGGAATGTATCGTACATTTCACCACTTAGGTCTTGCAAGTGGGCGCGCGTACAATGTGGGACGTAGACTTCAGGGCTGTTTTTTCCCTGACGCCGGAAACCCCCGTTGATGTCTACGTTCAATGGAAGGAAACCGACTGGACGCTGTCCTCAATTCAGCCGAATGTATGCTGATAGGCGTCTCTTCAACATTTGTTGCCCGGGAATTGATGATTGATCGTGTTTTTCAGGGCAATAGGGTGCACGCTAGTGGGAAATGGAGTTCGACCACAGGAGCGCCCCCACGGGCGGTCCACCTGGAGGAGATCAAGAACAGGCTCACTCCGATTGGCTTGGATGGTATGTACTTTTTGCCTCCCTTGATGCAGCCCTTCAGTTGTGTTGACTCGGCGCAGGCTTGTACTCGTCGCCCCCCCTCACGGGATTTGGCCCGGCCTTCCAGAGGGTGACGGCACTAGCAGGCGGTTGGGAGGAAGTGATCGCGGAGATCGAGTGTAAAGTCGATCCGGAGCTTTCACACATGTGAGCTCTATGTGCACGTAATGTCGTTAACCAGCATCTCACGTCAGGCACAGTTCGGACTACATCTTCCATCCCGTGATCCTGGACTCGTGTTTGCACTTCGCGTTGTATCCTACGATAGCGCAGCCTGCGAGCCAGGATTCTCTCTTCCTCCCACGTCGGTTGAAGCGGTTCACGTATCACAAGTCTCCGCCAACGGAAGGGCCGATCTATTCTCACTTCAAGTTGGTTGATTGGACCCCTGGTTTGTTTCACCCGCCAGATCTGCGCGGCGTACATTAACTCACGGACAATACCCAGAGTCGAGGACTTACAACATCGATGTTTACGACGCCACCGGATCGGAGCTTTGTTCAATGGTCGGACTACAGCTCAAGGAGGTGTCAGGGGCGTCACCACCGGAGGTCAAGATTCGATACGACCTCGTTTTGCAGCCCGTCGTTATCGAGGGATCACCTCCGAGGCTCCCCGCTGCTGACTTCACCGGCCGGGAAGTCCAGGATGAGGTGTACAACTACCTCGATCGTATCGCCCAAGAGGTCATCCGGGATTCCCTTGCAAAGGGACCAGTTGTTGGTGAAGAGGTACTGTGTAGCCACGACCTCTCTAGGGACGAGGTGCCTAATTACCGTGTCAGGTCCACCGCCTGAGATACTTTGAGTTCGCTCGAGAGGCCGTTGAAAGGGTTCTCCCGCCCGCGCCACCCCCGGACAAGATCCCAGAGTTGAAGGAATCATCTCCGTGCCACTTCGAGATTACCCAGCGACTCCAGGAAGTACATGAGGATATCTACTTCTCCCCTGCGGTACGGGAGCATCTTCCTTGCCTTGAGCCCGAAACTCACGAGTATATAGGCTGCCATTGAAGCCCTGTTCTCGGACGATATCATGGCGCACTTCTATACTCGGCAAGGCTTTGCCGGTCGCCCCCTTGAATACCTCACGGAAGCGTTCGAAGATGTCCTCAACAACTTCGCCAGCCGCGGGAAGGGTGCTTTGAACATACTTGAGATTGGCGCAGGTGAGAAACGTTGGGATTCGCCTTTTCCGATATGAGTTAACGTCGTTCCAAAGGTACTGGCTCTTTGACAAGGAACCTTACGAAGGTTTTGAGCAGAAGCAACAACCTCATCGGCCAATACGTTGTGAGCGACGTTTCTATCGCCCTCGCAAACGCCGCCGCGCGCTCCTGCGTGTATCCTCACGTCTCCTCATGCGCTTACGATATTTCTAAACCTCCGGAAGAGCAAGGAATCCATGCACGGGGCTTCGATGTCATCACTGCGTTCTACGTCGTTCATGCAGCACCCGATATAGCTTTCACCTTGGAATCACTTCTTCAGTTGTTGGTTCCCGGAGGGTGCTTACTCGTTTGCGAACTCGACGCTTCTGCATGGAGACAGACCCCTGGTTCACTTTGGCATGATATGGTGTTCGGATCTTTTGCGGAGTGGTTCGGCAGTACCGATGGTCGGGAGCACTGTGGTTTGCCCCCTATAAGCTGGGTATCCGCCCTCGAAAGCGCGGGCTTTACCGACGTTCAGACAGTTTCCGACCCAGTCCTCACGAACCTGGACTTCACGTTCGTCGCACAGAAGCCATACGATTCTTCGGCCATCGCTTGCGTCTCCCCGAAGATCGAGCCACGCTTCTTCTCGTACAGTTACGGTGACGAAACGAAGCTACAACAGGTCCTCTCCAACCCGGAGGCAAACGCTTCCACACCCTTATGGATCCTCGCGGCGGAGGGGATCGATGGGGACGCTGGAGCGGGGCTCGCGTACAGCCTCGTGAAGGAGTTCGGGGGTTGGCCCATTCACGTAGGGATTTTCCCTCCGGGTTACGAGACACAGAGCCAGATCGACACGATTTTGCGATACAATGGACTGTTGGATCTTGACACCGTGGTTCACTTCACTTCGGAGGGAATTCCGATGGTTCCCAAAGCAGTCCCTTGTCCCCCACCTGTTACCGCAATTTCCTTCGACCCTTCAGCTCCTTGGGTTAGCGACAAGACGACAATCAAACCCACTCCGGTGGTGTGCGCCGCTGACGAGGAGGTCATAGTCGAGCCATCTGCTTGGTCTCAAGAACTCTCATCGCTACGTGGTCTGGTGGGGACTGTCATCGAAAGCCGTTACAAGAACTTACCCGTTGGGTCTTTGGTTGTCGGTATATCAGACGCCAGTGAACTCACCAACCGGTTTGTCAGTGAAGGTCGCTATCTCGTGCAAGTTCCCGCGGAGACCGCGAACCCTGGCCTTGCGGGAGACCTCCTTTCGGTCCTGGTCGCTGGGCTTTTGCTCGACCGTCGTCACACCAGGATCGCAAAGAAACTTCGCGTGTTCATCCCGGAACCTAAAGCAATCGCAGCTGCACCACGTATCCTCGAAAAGTCCAACCTCCTTGGCTGTGTCGAAGTTGGAACGCCATCCCAAGATGATGGGTTCGACTTGGTCGTCCTGGACTCTGCCACCAACTCTGCACATCCAGAGTTCTCCTCGTGGCTGAATGAGGGTGGCCGTGTACTTACCTGGGACACTGTGCTTCACGAGGCAGATCGACTCGACCAGCTCTTTACGGCCGGACTGCGTTATTACTCTCCCACCACTCAAAACCACACTGGGGTCATCACCCCTGGAGATATCTTGGCCACCTCAACACCAATACCTGCCGAACTTCCATTATTCAAATCTGGCAAGGCATACGTCTTACTCGGCGGTGCTAGTGATCTCGGGGTGGTCACAGCCCTGTGGATGTATCAGGTGGAATCTGAGACCTTCCGCCGCGTTTTCGTGGGCTGACCGACTTTACCTAGAATGGTGCCAGACACATCGTCCTCACGTCAAGGAGAGGTGCCGCCTTTTTGGATGTGACTGACTCTGTTTCAACAAAACAGAAGTTCAGGTACCTCAAGAAGAGGAGCGATCTCGTCTTCCGGGTTGAAGCCTTCAACGCTACCGATGTTGAGTCGATGCGTTCCTTCGCTCAGACAGTCACCTCCCCGATCGGTGGATGTTTCCTCATGATTCTCCACCTCATCGATGGATTATTTATGGCCCAAACCCAGGACACCTTCCACGCGATCGCTCAGTCGAAGCTTAACGTATTCCGAGCATTTTCTTCCGTCTTTTCCCTCGGCTCGTTGGACTTTTTCATGTCGTTTTCGTCCATGATGGCTATCACTGGAAATATTGGTCAGTCAAACTATGCCACTGCCAACGCGCTTCTAGATGGGGAACTCTATAAATACCCAAACGCATTCTCCCTCATGATCCCCGGAATTTCGGGCATTGGGTACTTGGCTAGGTCCGCGGGAGACACTGAGCACTCTCGGCTGGACAGTTGGAGTATCACACCGGACAGTAAGCGAACTGTGTGGGTGCAGAGGGGCGTACTGATAACTGTTTCTTTTTAGTGCTTCTTGCGTGTATCAAGGATGGCCTGCGGCACCTCGCTGCAGGAACGAAGTGCTCATTCTATATTCCATATTCGCGATGGGACGCGGTTGAGAGGGACATGGGTCTTTCCTCGTCGTGCGCTCATCTCCACTCACAGGAACCCTCAGATCCCCTTGGGCGAATACGCGGCGGCAGCGAAACGAACAGCCACGACCACTCGGAGTTACTGAAGCAGGTTGTCGATCTGCTCGACATTTCCATGGCGGACTTTTCCCCGGAGCTGCCATTCAGTGCTTATGGGTTGGACTCTCTAGGGGCTACCAGGATCTCACAGGTGGTCCGACCATACGCTAGTGTCTCTCAGATGCAGCTGTTGGGAGGCCTCAGTTGGAAACACCTCGAGGAACGGGTCAAGGAGCAATCGATTGGATTTGGAGAAGATTCCGTCCTCAAACGATCACCGATTGATGACGTCCTCGAGATGATGGCACAGTATTCGAAGGAATTTACTCCCCACACCGGAATCGATCCCCTTCCTTCACACGACGTCGTACTCGTCACCGGTACTACCGGGACTATTGGGAGCAATGTGCTCGCTCAACTCGTTGCTGACCCTAAGGTTGGAAAGGTGTATGTTCTCAACAGGGAAAGTTCGACACCCTCGGATGTCAGGCAGCGAATCGCGTTGAGGGATCGTGGCTTAGACCCGTCGATTGTTGATTCACCCAAGGTTGTCCTTCTCGAGGGAACAGTTTCTCACCCGAAGCTTGGTCTGGCCGATGAGTTGTACGAGGGGCTTCGAACGTCCATTACCCACGTGATCCACATTGGTAGGTTTTGCGATCACACTACATATACGCTGTGTTCATGAACGTCAAAGGATGGAGAATCGATTTCAACATGGGGCTTGCTGCCTTCGAGGATGATATCAAGGGCGTCCGTAACCTCATCGACTTGGCCCTCTCTTCATCCCTTTCGCCGCCGCCCCACTTCCTATTCCCTAGCTCCCCCGCAGTCGTACACAGTACGTTTTACCTGTTGCCTTCTCCCAAGTTTAACTCGTTGTTCATTCTCGCAGACTATCCCGGGCCAGCGCCAATGCAAGAGGTAGCCGCCGACGTCGAAATGGCGCTCGGTACCGGCTACGGTGAATCCAAATGGATCTGCGAGGAGATTCTCGCAATCTCGAGAGCGGAGACCAGCTTACAACCTGTAATCGTCCGTATCGGACAGGTTTCGGGGTGTGTGAACGGCTACTGGAAGCCATCAGAATGGATCCCATCGATAATTCAGTCGATGGCAGTTACCGGTTGTCTCCCATCGTCGGATCGAGTAAGCAAACCACCAAACGTGCTCACGAACAGAACTGATCGCGCCTGTGTTTAGGGCATTCATTTACTTCCGGCTGAGGCCGCCGCTGCTGCAATTGTGGATTTGCGATCATCCACGAAAGAGTACCTGCACGTATCGCACCCGCGGCCGACTCCATGGAACACGGTGATGGGATACGTTGCGCGGAAGTTCGATGTTCCGTTGGTACCATGGACGGAATGGCTCGATCGACTCGAGAAATCAGAGGCATCCACGTTCGGGAATGGGAACGCGGCTCTGCGTTTGCTCGGGTTCTACAAGGCAGCGAAGGTGGAAGATGACTGCCGTGACGCTGGCGGCATTGCTCGGTATGACTTGAGCATTGCAATGGCAGAGACCACGATCCTAGACCCAGGAAATCTAAGCGACATCACCCCTGACGATGTGCAGAAGTGGTTGAATTTCTGGGAGGCCATCGGTTGCATTTCTCACTAGATCTGGACTTTATTTCCCACAAGTAATACCATATACCACATCGGACTCTATGACCACAGATTTAGCGGATTTGTACGTTTCTACCCACCCCGAGGCTCCAAACGACATGGGAATCACACAATGGAAACCCATGGTCCAGCCTCACAGGGTTCTTCGCCTAACGCGGTTGAGTGCCAACTGCGCATCGCGATATCCACGAACTTGTAGTGTGTTTTCACACTGCGGAACCTGTACAACACAACATAGTTGGTACATCGACTACGGTTTACGCACAGCTCGGGTGTTTTGCAGGCCCTCGCCGAGACTACTTTTCGTAAAAGCCGGTAGTGATAACGTTTAAGGCAAAGTAGGAGTGTTCTCAGCAAAATACTCGTGACTGTCGGCATTGAGGATGGCCTGGGATGGGTTATTGATAGCCAGTGCCTTGGCAGCAGTCTGACCGTAAGCGTAGTCACTGGTGCCACCGTTGTTGGTAAAGTGGGAAGCCTCATGAATGAGCGTTCCGGCCCTGGAATCGATACCGGTGTTGGGGGCGACCCAAAAGGCGCCGCACAGGTAGATCGCTCCGAATTGGTCAGGGTCTGGTCAAGAGAATAGTCAGTGGCTGAATAGCAACCTCATGGAGATATACGCACAGACGTAGGCGTAGGCGTTAGCATCAGTGCAGGTGCAGTCATAGGTGAAGCTCGAGAAATCATCAACTGGAAGTGGTTCTGGACGGTGCTCTTGCGATCGTCAACGTAGGTGCCGAACCAGGTAGTGAACCGGGGCGTGTCGCCGGAAATACCAGAAACGTAAGAGTAAGTGTCGGCAGCATAGCCCTTGGCAACGGCGGCGGCGTCGTTGATTTTGGGATGCTGCTCGTCCGAGCAACCGTTAAAATTAGCCCGCTTGTCGTGGACACGGGAGACGGCCAGTTTACCAGAGAGATTGACCTCTGCAACATCCCCAACAGTGGCATAGATGTTCTTGGGGGAACCGTCAGCATCGACGTAGGTGAAGAGGTTCAGTGGCTTAATGGAGTAGTCTCCAGCGCCAGATCGAGTGAAGTTGTCGCGGTGGAGACTATTGGTGACTATTCCATGAGGTGATGCACAAGCCAAAGGTGATCAACGCGATCCCACTTACGATCATGAATAACATCGATAGAAGCTCCAGGAGCGAGAACGGTGGAAACGCTGGGATCACCAAGGCCAGCGACGTATGTGGGGCTGAACTTGGCCTAGGAGGGGAAACCGAAAGCGTCAGCACACTACTTAGCAGGAAACCAAATGCGTGATTCACTTTGGCACCGTTGAACGATGGGCGAGAGCCAGCGGTATTAGCGATGCTGAAGGTATCCTCGGGGAAGGGGTTCAAGACTCCGCGGGGATCGTTGAGGAGTTTGAGGGTCTCATCACCAGTGTTGGTGATGGTCGCGGTGACCTTCAAGTTCTCCAACCCATCGACGTTGACGTTAGGGATCGAGGTCTTGAGGGCTAGGCTGGGGGCAGCAGAGACACCAATCGCAGACGCAACAAGGACAACGAGGGAAGCACGGAGGGAGGAGGAGAACATTGTGAGAAGGCGGCAAAGGCGGTTCGCGAGACGACTCCGACGAAACCTTATGACTGAACGAGCCTGGCTTAAATAACCTCACCGCGCATGGGTGAGGCAGGGGTTTACCAGCGCAACGAAGACCGTGGCCCGTTGTAAGCACGGCCGGGGAGCGATTCGCTCTGATCAGGAACGCAGCCAAGGCGATCGATTGACTCTACCTATGTGGATCGGAGGAACACCATAGGTGTCCCGAAGGATTATCCGGAAGCTAACCGCGGTCAAGGTAGCGATCCACCGCTGCAACGCAGGCAGTGACCTGTCGCAAGCATGGTATCCTGGAGGTCTGCGGCACTGATCACGAACCCAGCTAAAGTGATGGAATTCATTCCGTCCACGTGGCAAACTCTGGTGTATTCAGGTGACCGGCGAAGGAGAGTGGGAACGGCACAGCCTGTAGTAGCCATGTCCCGCTGCCGGGGCGGGTTAATGTCAATTGCAGAACGAGGGTAGCACCTCAGAAAGAATTCCGAAAGGCTTTGGGCCTGCTCCAACGTTGTGATAGCCAGCAGTGTGACGGTTTCACCGGAACAAACGTTGAGGATACGCATGGCCCACTATTCAACGTGTAATGTTCATCAGCGAAATAATCTACGGTTGGTGCAATTCGTCTGAAATTCAAACGAGAAAACCAAATGCGTATTTGGTGACGTGTTACATGTCAGCGGCCAGTGCCGCCCGCTGCATCAGGTTATGGGGATCGGAGACTATCATCTGCAAGGCAAGATAAGACCATAGAGACGGATACCCCTCGTAGGGGGGTGGCAGCACTGACCGAGGTTTATTTCCTGGTATCTAAAGCCCCCACGTGGCGCAGGCTGGTGGGGTTGAATATTTACAGCAAAACCACCGTAGCATCGCGGTTCTAGATGTCCGGTTGGAGGTAATGTCCACGACCCCGACACAACAAGCGGGGTCCTGGCGGTCCTCCTGTTGACCCTTACTGAAAGGAACCCAAGTAATACGCCTACACCCCGACTTCCTATCTTATATTCCGCCCGATTGACTTGCATGATCACAATGAAGACCAACTTCAGGACGATCGACCCTCCCTTCCACCCGATTGCCGCGTTGTGCGATTGGGGTGTACTCGTTTCTAATAGGACGCTGCACGGATGTTTGCGAGGGAGCGTGCGCCTGCGTACTTACGCCCATTCATCGTCTCCGCCCTCCTCGAGTTACCGCTTTTTCGTCAGCAGCCCTACACCTGCGGCGAGCGGATTCAATGGTCTGCATCCATAGTTGGCATTCTCGCACGGAAGTCGCTTTCAGGCTGATTGTGCCCCCTCCGCGTGGATATGGGAGAACGAGGTGGAAAAGTTGATCATCTTAAAGGCGGAATCAGGCATCGAATGCTATCCAGGATTACACGGGCACTCACCACGAGCGGGTCCCGAATCTTTCACAGTCAGTTCTGGGAGTGGGACAGGCTGGGGGTTCCGAGAGATGTCAGGTTCAAGAACGTACCCTCAGGCCGCGAACGAACCATCCTGTATAGCGCCTTCGCGTTCTCATCTGTGAGGACCAAGACATCACTGCAAAGGAAAGCACGAAGACGTTTTCCACTCTTCTTCATCACTGCTCCCTCCTTCAGAAGTTTCCTTGGTCCCATGTTCCGGGTAGGCGCAGTAAGGTCCAGTCGGCTGTAAGCCCGTAAGACGGATCAGAGCTGAGTGAGAGAGAGTAGTCCGTACCCTTGTCCAATCCACAAATCCTGCGATATTGTCTTCAGCCGCTCATGACCCTCTTGTTCTCGGATGGTTTCGTTGATGTGGGCCAACAACGACTCAGCGACGCCTAGTGAAATTTCAATGTCCCGCCGGTCCTGGCTCGCCTCAGTGTGATGCAGGATCTAGTAATGGAATTAGCAATGTGGTTCGACCTGTGAGGCATCGTCCTTACCTGTTTGATTAGTAGTGGGTATCGTGTGATTCTTTGCACTGTAGAGAAGGTTCAGCGAGCGTCGGGTGACAACACCAGGGCTATTCACTTGGTACGAGAAGGTAACTTGAGAGGTCGAGGTTTCGGACGGCAGGGTCTTCTCGAAGGCGCTGGAAAAATGTCAGCCACGGATCAAGGTTCCAGAGGTGGACCCTACATTGAGGTGAGCGGCGAGCTCTGGATTCTGCATCCGCAAAGCTTGGAGGAGCTTGATGGCGGTTCCTTCGTTCACGCAATATTCCTATCCGCCGCGTAAGGGAGAGAAGCAGCGCGGGGAAGCGGTAATGATACCAAATACATGCCCATGTTGGGTATGTGTTGACGCAGAATGTCCCCAACAGTATCCATGTAGAGGCGACATTCCTTCTGTCGTTCTTCAAGAGCACTTAGGAACGCCTGGAGAGGATGGTCACTAGTTGATTGTCTGCGGTTCTGTGACACCACCTTACAGTGTTGGTCAAGAGGATGTCCTCGATGTTGGCGAATACGACCTTAACCGCCTTTTCGTCCAGTAAAGGCATGGTTTTTGAGTAGAAGATCTAGCATGTTCTGTCAGCGACAGCAGGATCCAGGTGAAAGCTGAATCAACCGGACCTCAACCACGAGCTGTAGATCTCGGACGTAAGAAGTCTCAGTAAGGATCAGCTCAAAGATGGCCTGCCAAATTTAGTACGCCGTGGGTTCCACTCGAGGCTCGCAAACCGACCTCTTGGCGTTTCCGTTCGTGGGGAGGAATTCCATCCAGCGCTGATTTATCCACTAAGCTTGCCCAAGACTTCGAGAGATGAGCGGACGCGTGGACGGCAGAACTTCAATCATGACTTACCGCCCCAAATGGTGTCGTACACTCGCTCGCCACGGGGGAAGGTTCTCGAGTGAAGATCGGACCGGAGATGGTTAGGGCAGTACGACGCTCCTCTGGTGTCTTGCTTCGTCCCAAAAAGTCCCGCAACTTATCAGAGAATCTCCCCTCACCGGAGTCTGCCTTCGACATAGAAATCGCCACAGATAATGTTGGGGAGGTTACAGTCGGAGAAGGGGTGATTTCGAACGAGGACGCAATGGAAAGGCGGTTGTGTTGGTTCTGTTTGAACGCCTCGTACCTTTCATATGCGTCGTCAACGTACATAATGTTCTCCGCATCATCTTGCGGCGTTGGCACCGAAGGAAGTTCTTTATCTTTGTCACTTGTGGGTTCAGTGATGACGGTCAGCCGATCTGGAACAGCGGGAGGAGGCCGATGTTTACGGGGGATCTTAGGAGGGGGTCGACGCTCATCCTTTCTAACGATGAGGCCAGCTGCTTCCAAGACTCGTTGGCGTTCAGAGGCTCTGGCTTCCCTCTCAATCCGACGTTGTTCCTCTGTTTCCTGATGACCCTCATCCGAGTTGTCGAACGACAAATACTCTGAGTCGGAATCGTCAGAACCGTCAGAACCGTCACTAACTTCTGTAGCCTCCTGTGGAGGGGTTGGTCCTTGTCTCGGCGTAACAGGAGTAGACTTCGTTGCAACTTCCTCCAGTGCCTCGCTAGACCTCAGTAGCGTAAGGCCATCACGAATTGGATCTGAATAGGTGCATCATTTATTTGAAGCATATACGGGGGACATAAGAAAGAAGGATTTTAGCCTGTTTGCCATCGCACTGGAGGTAAACAGGAGAAGCTCAGGAAACGGGGAACATTACTGACCCTCAACCAATGCCAAATATCCGGCGGGAACGATGAAAACCAAACCACCCTGCTCAACCTTCCACCAGTCTGCATCCGAACGATCAATCACGGTGAGTGAGTCTCCCTCGGCGAACGGGAGCTCATCCGGGTTGTTGCCAGTATATGGATACAGGGCAGTAGCTTTGACTGTACCGAATGTCATAAGACGATAGAGATTGAACGTCAGGAGATTCGCACCTGTCTCCACACGCTCAACGTAGGCCTGAGGGAAGAAACCAGACTTGTTGTCACGGACGGGGGTGCCGTACCACCAATCTCCGCCGCTCTTGGAAGGATGCGCCGTGAGGACCACGTTTTCGGGGAACGCTACACGTTATTGAGTAAACATAACCTTCAGCGAGAGTGGATAAAGCCTACCAAGATCCTCGGGGCGCTGACCCTCGTATGGGAACAAGGTACGGACTCGATATTCTTTGGGAGGTGTGAATATTTTTTCCTCCGCGTAATTTAGGCACACTAACCAACTGAGCGGTTAACGTCATCCATGAAGTCCGCAGGCTCATGCTCGCCAGTATCTTGGATGTTAAACACAGGCTGTGGGGTGGCAGTACCTGGGGCTTCTTCTTCTTCTTCTTCCCTCGTCGACGTCAAGGTGGGGGTGCGGCTCGCACCATGATCGGCAGCCAGACCTGCGTACCAGTCAACAGACAATCTATGATTGCTCTTCGTATCTTCAGATAACATACTTGGAGGGTTGAAAGTGTCCGGGAAAGAGTGGGCGGGTTGGGGATCCAAAGCTATGGCAGGTGCTGGAGGCAGAGAGGGTAGATTATTGATATGAACTGGTGGGGCAGTGTCTCCGATAACCCTGCCGGAAATTGCGCTGCCGCTGCGATCATTCGTGACGGCCTTCCTCAATCTTGCGCCACCCTGGATAGCACCGAAGAGGGCGTTCCGATCCTCTGTTGGTTGGGGGGGTAGAGCCGAGGCCTGCGCCGGGGGTGGCGGACCAGGCGGGGGCGGGGGGGGTGGACCACGTGGTGGAGGAATGCTGTCAACCGGAGCGAAGATGGGTGGCGCAGGGGCAGGAGGTGGTGCGGGTGGAGTAGCATCTGAGGTAGTGGCAGCATGTACAGGAGTACGTGGAGATTCTACAGTTCCCGGCCCCGCAGACTGCGGTCGCACTGGTGGCAATATGTTTCCAAAGATTTTCTCAGCAAGGTTTGTCCGCTTGACCCGAGAGCCTGTGAACTCATCATCGCTACTATCATCTTGATCCTTCTCGACGGCCTCTTCCCACTCCTCGTCAGTATCGTCGTTAGCTGTGTTGTAATATAGCTTGGGTGCTGGAGAGGTGCTTGGAGGAGGGTCCGGGGCAACGGGTGGAGGGGCTGTCTGACTTCTGAAGAAGGGATTCGTACTCCCGCCACCAGTCGTTACAGGCGGCGAAGGGGCGGTTGACGTGGAAGGTTCCTCCTTCTTGATACGGCTGAAAGGGTTGAAGCTCGGCTTCTCGATCGGGACACTCTTCGGGGGCTCTGGGGTAGGAGGAGAAGCTGGAACAGGGGGAACAGGAGCCCGTACCACGGGTTGCACAGGCTGAGGTGGTGGCGGCGGAGGTACGGGCGTCGAAGGTGATTCAATTGGCGTCCTGCTGGACAAAGCCTGGCGTCGTTTTTCGATCTCTGCTTCGGCCTCCTTGGCGAACACCTCTTCTTCCTCCAAAGCCCGAAGCCTAGCTTGCATCGCCTCCCTCCTCTTCCGAGATTCCTCTTCAAGGCGTTTAATCCGCTCTTCCTCGGGATCCGGTCGTGGAGGGGGAGGGGGTTCCGAGATGACCGGGGCGGGCGACGCGGGTGTCGGCGGCGCCGCAGTACGAGATGGTTTGGTGGGGGGTGGAGGTGGTCGCGCGCGTGTTTTGGGAGGAGGGGGTGCTGGAGGTTTTGCCGGAGAAGAAACAGAAGGAGTAGGAGCAGGGACTGGTGACGGCGGGCCAAGACTCTTTCCTTCCTTGATCGCCTTCTCGTTAGCGAGCCTCTCTTGCCGTGCGCGGGCACGTTCTTCTTCGGCTTTCTCGGCAGCTTTCGTCTTCTCCTCTGCTTCTCTCTTTTCCTGAGCAAGGCGGTCGGCAACGCTGCTGTCAACAGAGGGAGTTGATGCCGAAGTTGATGCCGAAGTGGTAACTCCAAGTGCCTTCATCCGCTCCTGGATTTGTCGCTGAGCCTCTGCTTTGATGTAAGCCTGCCTCTCCTCCCTCGTCATCTTAGACATGTTTGTGGGAGTGGAGCTGGGAGGAGGGGGTGCAGGAGGGGGTTGGCTGATAGAATTCGACGGGGGGTTTGGAGGAGGAGGTGGCGGAGAACGGGTGTCCTGTGGTGGGGGTCGGCGAAAATCTCTGTCCCTGTCTTCGTCTCGGCTTCTATCGAAGTCCCGGTCCCGGTCTCTCCTATCGTAGTCCCTTCGATCGTAGTCATCACGAGGGCGGTCTCTCTCCCTGCTGCGGTCCCTGCCGTACGAGCTTCGGTAGCGATCCTCGTCATCGTAGCGTCTTGAATACTCGTTGTCGCGGTCGGAGAACCTCCCAAACCGGTCGTTCCGTCTGTCGCGGTCCCTCACCTGCTCTCGCTTCTCTTTGTCTTTCCTGGCTTCGTTTTCTTCAATCCTCTTCTCCAAGTCTGGCAGCTTTTCGTGCATAAAGTGTAAAAGTTCTCGTTCCAGTTTCCGTCTCTCGTCGTCCTTCGCGTATGACCTCGGGCCCCGGGAAACGTAATCGAGGTCTTCTTGCAAGCGCTTAATCCTGTAGCGTAGATCAGACATCTCGCGC
>Ga0307516_10001422_pt1 | contig 33061 bp, 31 predicted proteins | sample 19_EM_MG_FD_203310 | JGI IMG/M metagenome (GOLD analysis project Ga0307516, IMG submission 203310) | Populus trichocarpa ectomycorrhiza microbial communities from riparian zone in the Pacific Northwest, United States - 19_EM | ecosystem: Host-associated > Plants > Roots > Unclassified | place...
TTTACCACAAAAACCATACGGAGCCTGCTTCTCAGACCAACAACTTATACAGCCCCCTTGTGTATAAACCCACCTCAAAAACTGAAAATAGAAAAAGGGTGCCTCAATTACTTTTGAGACACCCTCTTTTTTGGGAAATATCTCTTAAAAAGAACAATTTAAGAGTGGGTATAAATTTTCAGTTTAACATGAAATATATTTCTCAAGGTTCAACCGAAGCCCTAATGTCATTTGGGCAACCAAAGTCAGGATCCTCACAAATACCAGTTGGAGGATCGACCGTAGTAGCAAGAATTGATTTCTGAAACAAAGTTCCACTTCCACTTAACATATAGTTGTGATTTGGATCAATCAGTACGCATTTATCGGTTGCAAGATTACACCTATAAAGCTTTTGAAAAGGAACAAAGGCTTTAAATGCTAAGGATCCGCCAACAATTGCTATTACAGCCATTGCGCTAAATAATAGTTTTACATTTTTCATAATAATGTTTTTTAACCTAATTTATAAATTTGCCTACTCTTTTCTGATGGTTTTCGGCTTTCCCATGAACACTATCTTAGTATTAGATGCATCAATAATATTAATGACAGTGAATTTATTTAGAACATCATAGTTACGTAACGCTTCAATCATGTACTTCGACAAAGTATATCAACTTAAATGGCTTTTTTAAAAAAAGTTCATATTTCACTTGCTCGGAATTATACAATTCACTAACCTTTTTTGTTACTGTTCGGGGCAAGCACGTACCCCTGGACATACTTCTTCACAAGTACCGACTGGAGGCTGATTATATAAGCCTGCATTAGGGATAAACGGGCAGTTGACACCTGCCCTGTAATTGTGTGTTGGGTCAGTTATTACGCATTTATTTGTATCAAAATTGCAGGTACAGAGTTTAAAGCCCGGAACGAGAGCCTTAATGGCCAAAGATCCACTTACCATTGCTATCATTGGAATAGTCAAAATAAACAGTTTTGTTTTTTTCATAAAATGGTTTGTTTTTTATTTTACGAGGGAATGGAATACTTTTAGTGCTCTACTACTCTTTCTGCTTCGACGTAATAAAATCAGTTGAGCTGTTCTAGTTTTTCAAAATCTTTCGCAACCGCTTTACCCGGGATTACGCTATTTAATTTTTTCTGGCTGGTATAAATGGCATTAAATGGTACGGTTTTTATATTAAAATAGGATCCAAACTCAAAAGAATTATCTATTGCGACGTTAATATTTGGGTAATTATTTAAATGATATTTTGAATAAAAGTCTTTCATAACAGATATACTTGCTGTCGTCAATATATAAATTCGGAAATTTTGAAGAGATGCGATATTGGTTTGAATTTCTTTAATTTCCGCCCGACAGTAAGGGCAAGTTGGACTCAAATAAAATAGAACGATCGGCTTACCTGAAGGGATATTGTTTGAATTAAAAGATGTACTGTCCATGAGAAGAAAATCAAAAGACGGCAATGATTTTCCTTCTAACCCAGTTTTTACTGGAGGCACTCTATGGCAAGTGAAAAATATGGTTGCTAATAAAATGGAGGCTATTTGTTTCATTTTTATATTGTATAATTTTATAATCAGCAATTGACATTTTATACACTAACCTGCTAAAGAAGCTTGATTCGAGTTTTCCTTATTGTATTTAGGTTTCTTGTTCAGAAAAATAGCCAACGCCGCTAAAGAAGTGAATGCGGTGTTAAAGATCAGATGTTGATCCCAGGACATTTCTTGCAGTATCCCACCACATGTGCATGGTAATTCTTTATTATAATTCAAAATATAAAGAACATACCCAGTAAAAAGTATCATTAGCGCCAAACTTAATGTTAGACCTTTTCTCCTTGTTGACGGGATGAATAGTAATAATGCAGTTAAGATTTCAAGTAATGGAAGCACAATGATGATTACTCCCGCCATCGGCGCCAAAATAGGGGTTGTCGCAATTTGCTCCCTAGCAACATCATATTCCAGCCATTTGCTGATGCCAGTATATAAGAAGAGGATTATAAATAGAAAGGCAATGATTTCAACAATCGTAGATCGTTTCATTTGGATAAATTAAAAGAATGATCAATTTAAGCTCTTGCCATTGTTGGTGTTATTCATAACTTTTTCTTATTGAACATAACTCTTTACTCAAGCCTTGGCATTTGCCAGCCTATGGCGCAATACGAAACCAATTAGGAATTCAAGATAAAAACAGTGAACTGAGGCTGCCTGCAGCCCATGCGATGTTAACTATCGACACTTCTACGGTGAAGCATTTCACCAGTGATTGTCTTATTAAGACTTGAAATCTCTCAGCAGTCAACCGGCCCGGGCGACCTGCAAACTCTCATGTGAGTTGGCTATAGTTTGCAGGCCAGCCACTACCGGTCGTTGTAAATATGGATGCTCTAATCAGGGATGCCTTATGCCTTTTCAAAGTTTGTACAGTCCAGGATTGATTATTTCAGTATTGTTGGCATGATGCCCAACAACTAACATGATCAATTTGGAAATGCCTTGATTCTTGGCTCAAGACCAGGCGACGATTGCTAAATTTGGGATTTATAGTTTTAATGTGACTACCCTACGATAAAGTTTATATGATCTTAGAAGTTAGAGTCTGCAAATCTAATCCATTTCTAAATTTACTTTTCGCTTAATGGCTCATCAATTAATCTGTATGCAAGGTAGATCGGCCCATTGTTCTAATCAATCTGATTTTTGTTCCAATCGAACTTATTTTTCTCTTGGTTATATCTTACCATACCACTAAGCGTATTTATTTATTGATTGTACTGAAGCCTATAGGAGACAGGACTTTGCCCAGTCAATTTTTTAAATACCCGGGAGAAATGGCTGTTATTCTTGAATCCTGTTTTTCGTGCAATCAGCTTAACCGGATTATTGGAATCAATAAGTATTTGTTTTGCTTTTTCGATTCTCACCTGGAGAATGTATTCATGCAGGGTAAAATTTGTCTTTTGCTGAAAGCCGGCCTGGAGCTTTTCTTTTGTGAGTGAGACTTCGATGGCCAGGTCATCCGGACTGACCTTATCGGCATAGTGAGTTCCAATATAAACAATGGCTTTGTCAATACACCGTAGGTCAAACGGAGTTAGACGGAGAAGGCTTTCTATCCGCATAGGAGAGGTTTTAGTAACAACAAGATCAATGCTGTTACTAATCAGAGATAACCCAAGAGTATTTGGGGGCTAATAATCGGATAAACAAAAATCGGAAGCATTCAGAATATAAAAGTAAGGGCTCTTCCATATCCGACCTATATTTTCCTCGCCGTATCCAAATAATAATCCCACTTGGACACCTGGCTGGAAGAATTGCTGCAGGCAGATTGATTTTGTATTTAGACGGAAGTTTATTTGAATTTGTTTTGGGAGCCTTTATGATGCCTGGTCATAACATTATCTTGCCGGTGTACGCCACCCGTCCATTGATAAATAAGGATACGATCTTAAGGCTCTTTTGCTGCGCTTTTGCTGCCGGAAGATCGATGCTGTTTAACCCTTTTAATAGTTGAACATTTCTTTTCTGCAAGATCTGTCCCGACAAACTATATAAGACTATAATGCCCTGGGCTTCCATACTGCTGTTGGCAACCAGCGTCATTCCCGAACGGGGGTCATTCATAGCCAGATAAATGCTTTGGAGTGCGTTCGCATTGGCGAATATCGTAACCGTTCCTGAATAAAAGATCTGACCGCCCCTGGCAATAGCTTTGATCCTGTAGATGTTGCCTCCCTCGTGCGGATGGTAGTCTGTGAATAAAAGAGGGGTCCTGTTGCCCAGGTCATTGTTGTTAGTAGTAGAAAGTGTGCCGATGGTAATGAACTCGTTATTACCCGCGAGCTTTTCGATGTCGTAGGATTCAACGAGGTTTTGATTGAGATCGTTCCAATTAAGGATCATAGAATTATTGGCGTATTTCCCCCGTAGTTGCAGGCCATTGGCCGATAGAAGGATGAATTCATATTCACTTACTGTTCTTATAGCAGTATCCTTGCATCCGTTCCGTTGTTCCGTGACGATAAGTTGGTACATGCCCCAAGCGGTATCGGGGGTAGCAGGATTCTGCAGGGTAGAAGAAAAACTATGAGGGCCGGTCCAATTCCATAATAAACCTTGTGAGCCGCCAAAGGGAGTGGAATAGTTGCTGGCCACGGGATCGCCTCCGTACAGCTGGAGGTAAGCATAAGCAACCGGCATGGTTATGATGATGGAAGCCACGGGCGGGAAAGTGTCGATAGGGATGACTACCGTGTCTGTCCTGGTAGCAGGGCAACCTTCTGCGGGTGAGGCGGAAACAATATAAGTGCCCGGCTTATTGATACTGATCTGAGAACTGTCGGCATTGGTAGCGGAAATGCTTCCATTCGCAGTATGCCAGTTGTAATAACCAGCCGTCGTATTATTGGTGATCCGGATCGTCCCAACGGGCCTGTTGCAACGCAAAGTATCCGGCTGCAGTGAATAATCCATAACGGGCGGGCGCAGGAACACAAGGGGGGTGACAAAATCTTTCATGTTGGATGTGAAAGAATTGGACGCCCTTGATTTAAAGAATATGTTAGCAAATAAGGATTGGCAGGCACTGTTACCAAGCGCCGTATAGAGCGCCGGGTCCACACCTATCCTGCTCAGATTCAATCCTACTTCTATAAATTGCTGGGTTTGGTATTGAGTGCTCCATCCTGTCGTGGAATGGGTTCCCCAGGGTGCTGCAAGGGTTGTATCCTGCGCAGCGGTAGCGGAATAATTCGATATGCCGGCTCCAAATGCCGTCGTCCCCGTCTTGGAGACGATCGACGCATAACCGAAAGATGGCGTTGAGCCATCAAAATTCGCATTGAAATTAAAATAGGCCGGTATGACGCTGCTCCAGGTAGTCTGGCTGACCCAGATCCGCACATCCACCACGGGCGCCGACCCCGGGGTAAAATTAACGGCCACGATCATATCACCCGTTTGCAAAAGATTTCCACTGGCGTCAAAGATCCATTGGGTATGCCCCGCGTCCGTGCCGGCACTGGTGAAGGTCCCTGTGGCCTGGTTGTAGCTGAAAGCGTTTTTATATAACTCCACATCGAAATAGGAGGATCCGGTGGTGCCATAGGTGGAAACGCCGGTGAAGAACCATAAAGAGTCATGAACGGTAAGGCCGTCGCGACGCATGTGGGCATAAACGTCCACCAGGTCATTTTTGTTTGGGAAGGAGGAGACGCCCCCATTCCAGGTGGTTGGGTTGTCCCCATTTTTGCAGGCATTGGTAAAGGTGGTACTATCCTTTAATGCTGCCGCTGCTATATAATCTCTCCCATAGGTAGCATCCAGCCATAGCTTGCCATTCAATTTTGTGTAGAGCGGTACGGCCATCCTTTTACTGAATGAAATATTTGAACCAGCCTGCAGCAAGGAAAGATAAAACGCCGCGTTGGAGGTATCCAGAATCCCTGTGCCGGAAAAGCTGGAAAACCAATCGTCGCTGGCCACCGTGCCCATTATGGGCCCATATTTCATATAGTTGCTGCGGGTATCTGCATCCACCCCGAAATTCGCGTATAGTCCGCCATTATTTAATTGGGAAAAGCCTGCCATGGGCAAGAAGCATACCACCGACAAGAATAGGGTAGAAATGGGTTTCATAGTAACGGATTTAGTTCTCTCTCCAATACAAGACAAGAATAAACAGCCCTGGTCCTATTGGGCTGGCCCTATATTCTTCGATTTATTTTTAAAGCATTGATTGTCAAAACTTTAGACTGTATGTAATGCTGGGTATTACGGGAATGAACGGCACTTCTTTGGCTATTATCTGCCGGGTGGATGGATCGATGGTCCGATATACGAAGGAACTATTTTGGCGGGCGTAAACATTATAAACAGAGAATATCCATTCTGTTTCCAGCATTCTCCGCCCTATATTCCTGCTTTTTTTATAATGGATGCTCAGGTCAAGCCGGTTGTATGGGCTTAGCCGGTAATTATCCGCTTTGATGCCGAAGGAGGTGGTATCCTGCCGGTTCCTTCCCCGGCCCAGGGCCCGGCCTCTTCCCCGGTTGTTATAAAGTGGGTTGTCGCCGGGACCTGCAATGGAGATCGTATCTGTGTCCAATGTAAATGCACGACCGCCGGCCAAAAGGAAATTCAGGGCAACCTTCCAGTGGGACGTGATCGCGTAGGCAGTGGAAATATTTGCTATACGCCTTCTGTCGTAGGCAAAAGGAAAGTTCTGGCCGAGGTTCAGCGAATCGAAATGTTGCCAGGCATAAGCAAAGGAATAGGACAGCCAGCCGGTCCACCTGCCCCGGTTCTTCCGGATGAAGGCTTCGGCGCCATAGCTCCATCCTTTCCCGAATATAAGAGTGCTCTCGATATTGTTGTCGATGGTCGGGGTCGCGCCTCCGCCGAATAACAATTGATTGTCCAGGCGCCGGTAATAAAATTCCAGGCTCGTCTGAAAAATATTCTCTTTAAAGTTCTTAAACAGCCCTGCGGAAATCTCATGGGATGCCTGCGGCCGGACGATGCTGCTGCTGCCTATCCATATTTCCGCGGGAAAGGACGAATTATAACTCTGCACCAGGTGAATGTACTGGTGTATATTAGTATAAGAGAGCTTTACGCTGGTGGTCGGGTCGATCGCATATAAAAGGGACAAGCGCGGTTCGATATGGAAATATTGAACCCCTGGCTTGAAGTAGAAAGGGACTCTGAACCCCAGGTAGAGCTGTAAACGCGGTCCCAATTTCATATCATCGCTGGCGTACACCGCGGCTCGTCCGGATGTCTTGGGAGGTATATCGGAGGCAATGATCGCGTTGGAAGAATCGGTAGGAGGGATCTTTCCTGATAGGGTTGCGGGATACAGCGTCTGGTATAAATAGTCAGCCCCCGCGCTGAGCTTATGGGTAGGAGAGAGATAATATGTGAGATCCGTTTTTGCATTTATATCCCTGATGCCTGAATACAATTGGGCAAAATAACCATTCTGGGTAGCTGAAAGGAACTGGTGATAGTGGTTATATTCCAGGGAGGTAGTAGAGAATAATTTCGGTGAAACCTGGTGGTTCCATCGCATGGTGAAGGCCGTGTTGCCAAAATGCATGGAATAATTGATGCCGGTGATATCCGTGGAATCCGTAGAATAATTGTCATTATCCCTTCCGCTGTAAAAGCTGAGTAAGAGACGATCTTTGGGAGACAAGGTAAAGTTCAGCTTGGTATTTATATCATAAAAGTAATAGTTGCTGAAATAGTTGTGATGAAGGAAGGGTTGCAGCAGCAGATCGGTGGTGCTTCTCCGGGCAGATAACAGAAAGGATGATTTGCCGGGTTGCAGGGGGCCATATAAGGTCAGACCGGATGAAATGCTGCCCATATTCACGATCCCGCCGGATTGCTGATTGCTGCCGTCTTTCATGACAACATCCAGGACCGAGCTCAGGTGGTCTCCGTAGGATGCGGGGAAGCCGCCCTTCATCAGGCTGGCGCGTTTGATGGCTGCTGTGTTGAAAATGCCTACCAATCCGAAGATATGACTGGGATTATACAGGGAGGCGTCATCCAGCAGGATCAGGTTCTGTCCGGCATTTCCACCTCTCACAAAATAGCCCGGCGTTCCGTCTATCCCGGCCTGAACCCCGGGCAACATCTCGACAGCGCTGATCATGTCGCCATTGCCGCTGACAGAAGGGGCGGATGCGATCATATCCGCAGACATTTCGACCAGGGCGGACTGATTTTTCTTTATATTGTTTTCCCTTTTGTCATTGGCCACCGTCAGTTGGCTGATCTCCTCCCGCTCATCATTGTGCTCCAGTTCAAGGGAGAGTGTAAGATCGCCGAGTGGGACGAGTTGCCTGACAAGAGTTTTATAGCCCACGTAGGATATTTCCAGCTTCAGCGTGTCTGAAGGAGGTATGGTGATGGAATAAAATCCGTAATTGTTGGATACGGTACCCATTCCGGTACCCGGAAGGGTCATGCTTGCGCCGATCAGGGATTCTCCCGTCCGCGAATCCTTTATATAGCCACTCAGAGTAATCGCAGGAGGTAGGGCGATGCTTTGCAGGACGAGCTGGTGGCCAATGACATGGTAAGTAAGAGACCTCCCCTGCAATAAGATAGTCAGCAGTTCCGGCAGGGCCATGTTCGTCGCGACCAGCGATACATTTTTTTGTTGCCGGACCAGGTCCGTACCATAAGCAAACTTAAAAGGGATCCTGGATTCAATGATGATTAATGCCTCCTGAAAGGATCTGTCTTTAAGGGTAATGCTGAGATGACAGTCAGCCAATGGTTTTTCCTGGGCAGCGGAAGGCTGAAGGATACAAAAGGAAAAGAAAAACAGCAAAGCCGGGGCCAGGGGCGGCCATGAAACGGAATATACAGTAGTTCGGTTCACTTCACGAAGTAATTTGGCGCTGGTACAATATCCTATTAACGAGAATGAAAAAAAATTATTATATATAAATAGACATTAATGGCCAGGAGGTATGCTATCCCTGTTCTTTAAGATATAAACAGCATCTTTTTCCATGTAGTCCAGGTTTAAGGAAGCGCATATAATTTTTATCGCATTGTCAAAGGATTCTCCTTCCAAATTGACGGTTATTCTTTTCTGTCCGAGCGCCGCATTGTCCAGGCTGATGTTCTTCCCAGATGTTTTTTGCAGGGTAGCTATCACTTCAGACAAGGGAGCATTCTCAAAACGCAGTTGGGAGGGGGTGCCAAAACGGTGTTCCGCGATATAATAAGTGAGTGAGCTGCCGGCGGATAGTTCCCGCGACTCCCCCGTCTCTTTTTTAATGAAGGCGACCTTGCCGCCGGATACCGTGACTTTTATACTGTCTTTCGATCTTTGCACGGTGAACCCTGTACCTATATCCTTAACGCTGACGACATCTGCGTCTACAATAAAGGGTAGCTGGGCCTGGTGAGCTATTTCAAAATGAGCTTCCCCCGCTGCGAGGATCACCGTCCTGCCGGCTTTATTATACTCACGGGCGACCTGGATACGTGTTTGAGGATTGATGACGATGGTCGATCCATCCGGGAGGGATACTTTTTTCTGCTCAAGGGCGGTCTCATACAGCATAGGCGCGTTCCTACCGGAGAGAACCCACCATCCGGCCCCTGCCGTCAACAACAATACAGCCGCCACGGCTGTCCATCGTTGGATCATCCTTACCGGCCTTGCAACAGAGACGGAGGATTGGGCAACGCCTTTTGCGCTTCCGCTGATGGATCGATGAAGGACTTCCCATGCTTTATCTTCGTCCGCTTCCGTGTAAATGGTATAGTCGGCCATTCTTTCCTTCCAGATCTGCTGTAACTGATCATATTTTTGCTGGTTGTCTAAGGAAATGGCCAGCCATTCCCGGAATTGCCGATCATCTTCCGGTGAAAGGGTACCCTGCAGGGCAGATACGATCAGTTCCCAGGGCAAATTGTTATATGAAGGCTGAGGATCCATAGTTTCAAGGTTAAGACAAAAAAAAACAACCGGAGACCTAGTCGCACCCTTAAAATAATTCTCTTATCACACAGATCCATAGCGGCAGCGATTGCCAGTCAGCCAGGACCTTGCTGAGTTGTTTTAACGCATGTGTTATATGATTTTTTACTGTTTTGATAGAAATACCGAGCCGGTCGGCAATCTCCTGTTGTTTTAATTCTTCAAACCGGCTCATCCTGAAGACTTTCCGGCATTGTTCCGGCAATTGGTCAATGGCCTTATAAAGGCTGACCTTCAGCTCATTTTCTTCCATCTCTGTTATTTCGAAGCTGTTTTCCGGCCGGTGACTCAATTCGATCTGGTGTTGCTGGTCCTTTTTATTTTTGTTCAGCTCATTGAGACTTCTGTTAATAACGGCCCGGTAGATGTAGGATCTAAGGGAAGACTCGATCCGGATGGCAGCTGCTGTTTCCCACAATTTTACAAAGACATCATTGATTATTCCCGCCGCCAGACCCGGGTCTTTCAGGTACTTGAAGGCCGCCAGGAAAAAGTATTTATACTGCTCTTTATAATACCTTTCAAATGCCTTCGGGTCTTTCTGCTGTATGGATCTCCATATTTTTTCTTCTTCGGGATTCATTTTTCCTATAAGCGTATTTTAACCCGGATAACCCGCAGATCTTCCTGCTTAATTTTTTTTGAAAGGAAAGTAGGACCATGGCCTTTTTTTCCTGTCTTATCCATGATAAATGTGAATTATTTTTCTATAAAGTACTTAGATTATTTAAATATAGTTCATTAAACATTTAAAATAAAAAATCTATGAAAACTATGAGATCCTTGTTCCTCTTTTTGGCAGTATTGGCAAGTGGCAGCCTTCTATTCCTGTCCTGTAATAAGAACAACAGTAGTAGTAGTGGTTCCGGCCATCTGCAGGTCATGTTGACGGATGGACCTGCGAGCTATGATGCCGTCTATATCGACATTCAGAAAGTAGAGGTCAACGTCTCTTCGGATTCCGGTACTAATTCCGGATGGCAGACCGTACCTATTCTTCGCCCGGGTGTTTACAACCTGCTCAAATTTAAGAATGGCATCGATACGCTGCTGGCGGCGGCGGATCTGCCTGCAGGCAAATTATCTCAAATGCGCCTGGTCCTCGGGAATAATAATTCTGTAGTGATAGACGGTCAATCCTATCCTTTGAAGACTCCTTCGGCCCAGCAGTCGGGGTTGAAATTGAATATTCATTCCACCTTGACGGCGGATATCGTATACCGTCTCTGGATCGATTTCGATGCCAACCGGAGCATTGTTACCACGGGCAACGGCGGATTTCTGCTGAAACCTGTTATCCGGACCTACACCGAAGCCATCGGTGGCAGCATTAAAGGAATTGTACTGCCTTCTGCGGCGAAACCCCAGGTATGGGCGACCCTAGGTACCGATACCTTAATGGCATTGCCGGATTCCGTAACGGGCTATTATTTCTTTGGAGGCGTGAATACCGGCAGCTACAACCTGCTGTTCCATGCCCGGGACTCGACCTATAAGGACACGACTTTTGTTGTTGCCGTGAGTACAGGCGCGGTAACGAATGCGGGAACGGTGATCTTGTCAAAAAAATAAAGAATGATAAAATTGAATTATGAAAAGTAGCCTTGTAATCTTCTTGTCAGTTATCGGAATTATTTGCGCTGGCAATACACACGGCCAGGTGCGGGTAAATGTTCATGTCAATATTGGCTCTCAACCCCAATGGGGACCCGTGGGATATGATCATGTAGAGTATTACTATCTGCCGGATATCGATGTTTATTATTCCGTGCCCCGGCAGCAGTATGTCTACCTGGACGGAGGCCGTTGGGTGTTTGCGGCGGCTTTGCCGGAACGGTGCCGGACCTATGATATTTACCGGGGGTATAAAGTGGTGGTGAATGAACCCGAGCCCTACCGGCATGGTGAAGATTACCGGGAAAGATATAAAAACTACAGGGAGCACTACGGACAACAGGTGGTGATCCGTGATCATCGTCATGTCCAAGGCCAGGATGACCCCTATGATCACCCGGGGCGTAATGGCAGGGGGCATGCCTATGGCCATCATAAGCATGAGCGCGATTGATGAAATTGAGCAGGATTGATGAAATCTTTCATAGCAGGTCAAATGAGGCCCTTCCGGAATGCCGGGGGGCCTCTTTCGTTATATATAGGCCTTGACGATTCTACTATAAATCAATAAGTAAGAAAAAATGAAAAAATATGCACCTATTTGGGTGCGTATGCCTATATTTGCACCCAAAAGGGTGCGAGTTATGAGAAGAGACGTATTTCAGGGAATTGCGGATCCGACCCGGAGGGCGATCCTGGGACGACTGGCAAAAGAGCAGATGAATCTGACGACCCTTGCGGACCACTATAATATCAGCAGGCAGTCGGTGACAAAGCATATCAGGATTTTGGAGGGCTGTGGGCTGGTGGTACTTGAAAAGCAAGGACGTGACCAGTATGTCAAGGCTAAGCCCGAAAAGTTGAGCGAAGTGACGAAGTGGATGGAACAATTTAGTTCATTCTTTGCCGCAAGCTATGATCGTTTGGATGATTATTTAAAGACTATAGAATAAAAAACAACAACTATGAGCAAACATCAACTTCAGGTAGAAGCCCAGGGAAGCACTCTTATTCTCACACGATCGTTCGATGCCCCGCGTCGGAAAGTGTTCCAGGCCCATACGGACTGCAAACATTTAATGAACTGGTGGGGCCCCAGGGAATGGCCCTTAACCTATTGCAAGATAGACTTCCGTGTCGGAGGCAAGTGGCATTTCTGTATGACAGGCCCGGATGCAATGGAAGGGTGGGGATTAGTGATCTACAAAGACATCAAGGAGCCTGAACTGATCGAATACGAAGATTTTTTCTCGGACAAGGAGGGCAATAAGAACCAGGAATTTCCCTCTACCGTGGTGAAAACAGAGTTCTTTGAGAAGGATGGTAAGACTATCATAAAAAGCACGGCGATCTACGCCACACCGGAAGATCTAAAGAAGGTCACCGAAATGGGCATGGTAGAAGGGATCTCACAGACGCTCGACAGGCTGGAAGAACTGCTTGAGGCCGGGAGTCTTTAATTCAACCATTTCGGCCATTTCCCCGGAAATTAGGCGCCCCCGATAAAATAGCTTACCTTGTAAGCCTTAAATTAATATAATGCAACAAGGAACAGTTAAGTTTTTTAATGAAGCCAAAGGATTTGGTTTCATAACACCGTCAAATGGCGGACCAGACATTTTCGTGCATGCTTCGGCCCTTTCGGGTGAACTTCATGAAAAAGACAGTGTCTCTTTCGAGGTGGAAAATGGTAAGAAGGGATTAAATGCAGTTAACGTGAAAGTTATCTAATTTTTTATATCTTAATCATTGAAAGGGGTATGCTGAAAGCATACCCCTTTTTTATTGTCTCGCGATGAGAGATGGGCGAGGCATTTCAGGTGCTCCTGGAGAAGTAATCTATTTTTGAAATACCCAGTTTCTTCATTTTGGAATGAAGGGTCGTAGAAGGGATCGCTAAAAACCGGGATGCTCCGTCGTTGCCTGCTATCTTACCGTCATATCTTCTTAAAATTTCAATAATATAGGAACGTTCAATATCCTGGAGTGTCTTATGAGAAAAGCCAGGTTTTTCGACTTTACCTTCGTTCCGGGTTTGTGGTAGCTGTACTTCGGTCAACACGCTCTCCTGCGTCAACAGGATACTTCTTTCTATCAGATGCTCAAGCTCCCTGACATTCCCGGGCCACGAATAACTCTGTAATTTCCTGATTACGTTGGAAGATATGGCCAATACCTTCCTGCCGATATTCTTAGCGTGCCGGACAAGAAAGAAATTAGCCAGTGGCTCGATATCTTCGAGCCGTTCCCTCAATGGCGGCAGATGGATAGGGAACACGTTAAGCCGGTAATAGAGATCCTGCCGGAAACGTCCCGCTCTTACCTCTTCTTCAAGATCCCGATTGGTAGCTGCTATCAACCGGACATTGACTTTTATGGTTGCTCTTCCTCCAATCCTTTCAAACTCACGTTCCTGGATGACGCGCAATAATTTCACCTGCAATTCCAGTGGCAATTCGCCGATCTCATCCAGGAACAAAGTGCTATTATTCGCCAATTCAAACTTGCCGATCCTTCTTTCGCCCGCGCCGGTGAATGCGCCTCTTTCGTGACCGAACAATTCACTTTCAATAAGGTTAGCCGGCAAAGCCGCACAATTTACCTTTATCATCGATCTGTCCTTTCTTGGTGATCCGGTATGGATCGCCCGGGCGATCAGCTCCTTTCCTGTACCTGTTTCTCCCAGCAATAGTACTGTCGAATTTGAGCCTGCTACAAGAGACATCATCTGATATACTTTTTGCATTTCGCGTCCGCTGCCGACCATGTCATTTTCAAGATATTTGGGAAGAGTCATCGTATGAGTTTTAGGAATTTGATCAAAAGATTGCTGAGTAAGTTGATGGGCTGCCAACCTTGTGCCAGAATCCTAATTATTTGGTTTGTAACTTATTAATATTCGTGATCGAAGAAAATTATTGGTATATCGGCAATTATTGGAAAAACGTATGGCGAGGCCTGTTAAAAAAATCCATTTATGATTTGGAGGAATAACTTTTGTAAATTTATTGACGAAGTCTAAAGGGAAAGACAACCTAATACCCTTAACATGAAAGCAAAAATATTGATTGTCGAAGACCAGTTTATCGAGGCGAAGAGTCTCAACGTTATACTGACGAATGCAGGATATTCCACCTGTTCCATTGCAAGGTCGGTGGAAGTGGCATTGTCGGTACTGGAGAGAGAAAAACCGGATCTTGTATTGGTCGACATTTTTTTGCAAGGCGAAGGCACCGGCATCGATCTCGGCAAAATACTGCATGAGAAAAATATAGCCTTTGTTTATTTATCAGCCAATTCGAACAGGCAGATACTGGAAGCAGCAAAACCTACAAAGCCCTATGGATTTATGGTCAAGCCATTCCGTGCAAAGGATGTATTGATTATGTTGGATGTAGCCTTGTATCTTCATCAGAACAGACTAGGGGAAAGGATCAGTCAGGTCTCATCAAAAAATTCTTCACCTGTCCAACTGCCCGCGGAGTTCAGTCACCTGGTTGGCAATAGTCAGAAATTCATCGAAATCCTTGAGCTGGCTAAAATGGTTGCACCCATGGATACCTCTGTGCTGATCTTAGGTGAAAGTGGTACGGGAAAAGAGTTGATCGCTCATTCCATTCACAAAGTTTCTTACAGGCGGTATAAGCCATTTGTCATTGTCAATTGTGGTACACTTCCGGCAAGCCTGATCGAATCAGAATTATTCGGACATGAAAAAGGTTGTTTTACCGGCGCCATCACCAAACGCCAGGGAAAGTTCGAGCTGGCAGATGGAGGGACTGTCTTCCTGGATGAGATCGGCGAATTGCCACTTGAACTGCAAGTCAAATTCCTAAGGGTATTGCAGGAAAAAGAAATTGAGCCGATCGGGGGTAAGCCCAGAAAAATCGATGTCCGGGTCATCGCGGCTACCAATAAGGATTTGGAGGAAGAAGTCGCCGCCGGGCGCTTTCGGATCGATCTTTATTACCGGCTTAATGTGTTTCCGTTACTCTTGCCGGCATTGCGGCAGCGAAAGGAGGATGTACCGTTGTTAGCCCATTATTTTATTAAAAAATATACGGAGGAAGGAAGACCCGTTTCGGTCCTGTCAAAAGAAATCATAGATGCGCTCATGCAATACGATTGGCCGGGGAATATCCGTGAATTGGAAAATACTATCCAGCGAAATGTCGTTCTTGCAAAAGGCGGAGTTATTGAATCGCTTGAACTCCCACCATCAAGAACAGCCGGTTCTCCCAATGCCGGCAAGGATGGATTTAAGACCATGATAGAAAATGAAAGAGATCATATCCTGGCCGTCCTGGAAAGCTGTAATTGGAAGATATCCGGGAGAGGAGGGGCCGCTGAAATTCTCGACGTAAACGTCAATACGCTCAACTCCCGGATCAAAAGGCTGGGCATCCAGAAAGAGATCAGGGTCCGAAAAATTTAAACATTATAAGATCATGACCAGGTTGATAGCGATAGCGGCGTTCCTGTTTATGACGGCAAGTACTTATTGCCAGGGAGTCTCTAAGGAGGAGGCTTACTCCCTGTTGGAATCAATAAGGGAAGGCACAACGGATGTCGATCGGATGAATATTTACTTTAAGGCGGCCCAATATTACATATACAAATCCGGGGAGTATAAAGTCGATCTTGATAGTGCCACCGTTTATATGCGCTATGCAGCCCTTCTAAATAATAAAATAAAATCGGAGGATGCCGATGCTTTTCAAATTTTATTGGAGTCGCTGCTTGTCAGGGAAAGGAGGGGGGAAAAAGAAGGAAAGGGATTGGCAGAAAAAGCGCTTAATAAACTGAGTGAAAGTAAAAACAGGTACTATGCAGGGACCGCCTATTTCTGTTTGTCCGAATATTATGGCTATAACAACGCAAGCGAGGGCGCCGAAAAAAGACGTCTTATTGAACAGGCTGTTCAGTCCTTTCAGCAATCAGGCAACGTAGAGCAGCAGGCTTATTGCCTTAAACTTCTTGCCGATCTATACGCGATAAATGATGAAAGGGCAAAAGCACTCGAAAAGCTCCATCTCTGTTTACAGCTCTATGAATCCATACAGTATACAGCACTGCAGGGTGTGTATGTTCTATATTCAAACATCTATTATACCGATGGCAATTACAAGCAGGCGCTGAAATATGGTTTAATGGCCCTGAAGAACGCCCTAAGTGGCCATGATAGCAGCATGTCGCTGTGCCAGATCAATAATTATATCGGAATTACTTTAGTCCGGTTACAAGAACGGGAACAGGCAACCGGTTACTTCCAGGCTGCCCTGCAAATTGCAGAGCGATATAAGGAAAACGACGCAGTGTTGGAAGTGATGACTAATATCGTCAACAACTATATCGAGTTGAAGATGCCTGATGAGGCATTGACTTTTATGAGAACCCTGCCAAAAAGATTACTGAAGCCAAAATTGGAAGAATTTTACATTTCTACCCCTTTATCCTATTTAATTATCTATAACGAGCTAAAGAAATATCCTGAAGTGGGGGTTTATTGCAACGAGATACTGGACCTGATCAAAGTTCACCGACCATCGGATAAGGTACTGCATGATTTCTATCTTATCCTGATAGGATATTACCTGCAGTCCGGGCAATATGCTGCTGTGAGCGTGTATATCAGAACAATCGATTCATTAAGCAGGAAAATTGCCGACCCCCACCGGATCCAAGAGAATTTTTATCTTAAGTTCCGGTTGGATACCGCCCAGGGCCGTTATAAGTCGGCGGTGGACAATTTGCTGGGATACCAGGAACTGAATGATTCACTCTTTAATGAAACAAGTATCCGGCAAATAAAGCAATTAGAAGTTGAATATGAAATGGAAGCAAATAAAAATGAAATAAAAATAAAGGACCAGGATATCCTGATGCTGAATCAAAAGAATCAACTTCAGCAAAACAATCTCGAAAAGGCCAACCTGATAAGAAATTTTACAATCGGTGGAATTGCCTTGCTGTTTATTATTTTGGGGCTGCTCTACAGGCAATACAGGCATAAACAACAAAACAGTACTATTATCTTGCATAAGAACGAACAGCTGCAGCATTTCCTGACTGAAAAAGAGTGGCTCGTCAAGGAGATCCACCACCGGGTTAAGAACAACTTCCATGTAGTAGCGAGCCTGCTGGAAATACAATCGAGCTATCTTAAGAACAAGGAAGCCTTATCCGCTATTAAGGAAAGTCAGCACAGGATACACTCCATGTCGATCATCCATCAGAAACTTTACCAGTCGGAAACCTTTTCTACGATCCATATGCCGGAGTATATTTATGAACTGGTGGAGTACCTCCGGGAAAGCTACGGGATACGGGAGAATGTCATATTTACCCTTGATATCGAAAGTATGGAACTCAACCATGCGATTGCCATTACCCTGGGGCTTATCCTTAACGAAGCCATTACGAATGCGATAAAATATGCCTTTTCGGACAAGAACGAAGGAAAGATCTTCATTTCGTTAAATCATATTTCGGATGCGCAGATCTTGTTGAGTATTGCGGATAACGGACGCGGACTGCCTGCGGATTTTAATAGTCATATCGGAGCTACGATGGGCATGGAACTGCTGCAGGGACTCACGGACGATATAGGAGGCAGTCTTAGCATCAAAACGGATGGAGGCACCCACATAAAGATCATTTTTAGCGACCAGTCAAAGCTCAGCGGGAACCAACAGTAATGCCCTGGCCATTCGCCAAGGCATTTTCCCGAATCCGGTTAAATTTAGTTCTTAGGCGCGGATTGGCTGATCCAGTCTTCGAAACGGATGGACCCGATGCGTGCGTTGGCGCCGGGAACGAGCGATCCGTCGTTCAATTCCGCGCCAAAATATCGTGCATGTACGTCCGGGACCAGTTGGCGTGTGTCTTTATTTGTTCTCAGATATATGTTGACAAATTTATCGAGACCTATCTTTTCCGGGCCGCCAATTTCGATCGTAGTGTTCAGAGGCGCACCAAGGGCGACGTCAGCGACGGCAGCAACTACGTCATCCGAAGCGATCGGCTGAAAAAGGGCAGGCGATATATGGACCTCTTGTCCGATCGTAGCTCCCTGGGTAATGGAGCCTGCGAATTCGAAGAATTGCGTTGACCGTACAATGGTATAAGGAATTCCGGATTCTTTGATCAGGCTTTCCTGGGCCATCTTTGCCCGGAGATAGCCACTGTCCGGAAGGCGGTCCGAGCCTACTATCGATAACGCAATATGATGTTTCACGCCTGCCGATCTTTCTGCAGCCAGCAGATTATGTCCGGAGGTCTGGAAAAATTCCAATACCGCCTTATCTTCAAACGAAGGGGAGTTAGCCAGATCAACGACTACCTCTGCGCCTTTAAGCGTTTCATCCAGTCCTTCGCCGGTGATGGTATTTACACCAGATGAAGGTGATGAAGCAACTACTTCGTGTCCAAGCTGGCGAAGCTTGCTGGCGAGCTTTGATCCAATGAGCCCGCTACCGCCGATGATTACGATTTTCATACACTTTGTTTTGTGGCCTTTGGCATGACCTATGGTTAAAAAAATGGTTTATGTCTCATTTGCTTACTCCGGTAGCGGCTGCTTCAATTACTTCCGCTACTTCTTTCGGATGTGATATGAACACAACGTGGCTTGCTTGAATCTCAGTAACTTTGGAACCGGCGCGCTTTGCAAAAAAACGTTCCGCATCAGGTGGAATGGTTTCGTCCTGCTTTGCAACTACGAACCAACTTGGTTTGGTTCTCCATGCCGCGTGGCTTATAATGCCGCCGAAAGCTGCAACTGCAGTGGGCAATTGGGAATCATACATGAATGCGGCCTTTTCCGCACTCAAGTCGGCACAGAAGCCTGCATGAAATTTTGCTTTGTCATACCAGAAGTATCCATTTTCCGGAGCCCCGACCCCGGATTTTGGCGCAGGCGGCAAGGTCGGAAGTAGTGTAATGAGCGACTCTCCCGCATCGGGTGCAAAGGCCGAAATGTAAACAAGCCCGACAACATTCGCCTCATTTCCTGCCTCTGTTATAACGGCTCCGCCATAGGAATGACCCACCAGGATAACAGGCCCGTTCTGCCGGGCAAGAACAAGTTTGGTTGCGTCTACGTCGTTGGCCAGGGAGGTGTTGGGGTTTCCAACCACACTCACATGGTAGCCCTTTTTTGTAAGGATGTTATAAACGCCTTCCCAGCCTGAGCCGTCTGCGAAGGCTCCATGTACGAGCACGATGTTCTTTACTCCTTCCTTAGACTGTGCATGGACAGGGCTGCTAATGATCAGCAACCAACCTATGATTGCGCTGATAAATTGAAATTTTACTTTTGTGAAATTGATTTGCTTTTTCATTGCCTGTTTTTTTAATTTTGGATTAATTGTATCTGTTGTTAGCGTATGATTTGTTTTTATTATCATAGGCAACCGACATGCCATATTGCAACTGTTTGTAAGTGAATAAATAATGGAAGAAGGGCACTTTGTTTTCCACTTTATTTCGGAGAATGGCGATGCATCCACTATATACCGTGCACAGACTTTGGTCATGATCATGCCAGAAAGCGGTATGATAGTTGTGCCAAAGGGGGTAGGAAATAAATAAAACTGGTAGAAATGGAAATTAAAAGAATTGGTTCACAGCCTTCCGGCAAAGGCCCGGCTGACTGGTTTAGCGGCACGGTACGGGTAGATCCTCTTTTCCAGGCACCCGATCCGGCAAGGGTAGTCGGCGCAAGTGTTACCTTCGAACCAGGCGCCAGAACGGCCTGGCACACGCATCCCCTCGGTCAGACCCTTATCGTAACGTTTGGCTGTGGGTGGGCACAAAGGGAAGGTGGTCGGGTGGAAGAGATACATCCCGGCGATGTGGTTTGGTTTCCGCCCGGGGAAAAGCACTGGCATGGCGCCACACCGACAACGGCCATGACGCATATCGCCATCCAGGAGCAGCTCAACGGTAAGGCGGTTGACTGGATGGAGAAGGTAAGTGATGAGCAGTATATTTGGCTGTAACTATATAAAATAGTATACCTACCCGTCTGCTGGAAGAACTGGAAGAAAGCGGGTTTATTACGCACAGCCTCCCGTTTGAAAAAAAGATACGCAGCGGTCTTTATCGGCTTACGGATCAATACTCACTTTTTTATTGGCATTTTATGAAGGGTAAAAAAGCCGGAGGCGAAGGCTCATGGATAAGCCGCATCGACAGCCCTTCCTGGCGTTCATGGAGCGGCTATGCCTTCGAAAATATTTGCCACCTTCATATCCACCAGGTCAAAAAGGCGCTGGGGATAAGCGGCGTTTATGCTGAGACCAGTTCCTGGGTGGATAATAACCGCGACGTGCAGATCGATATGCTGATAGATCGCCGGGATCATGTTATCTCCATCTGCGAAATAAAATTTGCGACCGGGGTTTATACGATTGCTAAAAGCTATAAGGCGAAATTGGAAAGAAAAATAAACGTCTTCAAAGAAAATACCGGGACAAGAAAAACGATATTCCTGGCAATGATAACCATCTTTGGAGTTGCGGTAAATATAAATTCTACGGGCCTTGTCCAGAACGAGGTAAAAATGGATGACTTATTTGCTGCCTGATCTTTCCTGTGAAATGTTCCATGTACACGATTTGAATGAATTGGTTGAAAAGGGGATCCTGGAAATCCGTACCAGGATATCTACATCATAAGAGCAGAAATGTCCATAGGAGGGGAAGGGATTTCAGCTTACTTTGAATTATGAATGTCGAATATCGTCCCAATGTCGGTTGGGTTACCTTTTTACTCGCCGTGGTGGCCGGTTTCTGCGATTCGGCCACGTTTGTCGGCGGCAATTCCATTTTCTCAGCTCATGTTACGGGAAACTTTATACTTTTTGCAGCCCAGTTTGTTACCGAGAGTAGAAATGCAGGCGGCTGGGCAAGACTGCTGACCTTCCCGGTGTTTGTAATAGCAGTGATGACCGGTGGATGGGTGGCGGCAAGGGCCCGGCGTAAGCAGAGCATTTTATTGATCGAAGGGATTGTGTTGACACTGGCTGGAATGGCAGCTATTTTACTTCCTGTAATAAAAGGACTCGATACGCAGGTGATCATCTACCTGGTCGTGCTGACTACGACTTTTGGAATGGGATTGCAAAACGCCTTTGGAAAATTATTTGCCAAGGCAACGTATGGGCCAACTACCATGATGACAGGGAATGTGACCCAGGCCGCCCTCGACCTGAGCAGTCTGATCCGGGAAAGGGGAAATGCAGATGAAGCATCACGGACAGGCTTTAAGAAGCAACGAGTTATTATTGGCGCTTTTCTTGCCGGCTGCGTGATCGGAGCAGCGCTGTCACACCGGCTGGGATTAGGCATTATTATTATACCTGGTCTGGCCATTACCTTATGCTATTTCCGGGAAGCATCTCGCCGTGTGTAAAGTGTGAAGTACCACTAATTGGCGACGTAGTTGTTACATCTTCGTAAATTGAGGGTAAGAACCATCATAGAGAACATGAGGTTGATACCCCTGATTATATTTTTGTCCGGATTTTACGGAACAGATGCCCGTTGCCAGCCAACGGCAGGAAGCCTCGACGTACCAAGGGCAGCCGATACCTTGCCGGTCCTTTCTTTATTGGCTCGCGTGGATCAGTTGCAACAGGATACGGTAAAATTAAAAGTACTCATCGAGTTGAGCAGATACTATTGGCATGCGGGAAAGGGCGAAAACCTGGATACCTGTCTTTATCTTGCCAGGGCTGCCGAGAAGCTGGGCAGCCGGTTGGAAAACCTCGCCGGCGCTGCTGAAGGCGTATTTATGCAAGCCAAGGTGCTGGCTGAAAGAAATGAAATGCCGCAGGCCCGTAAATTGTTGCCTCGTGTGGTGGGAGAGTCGCGGGTACGCCTGTTGCTGGTGCTAGCCGAGCAATATATCAACCACAAGCCCGTCGTCATATCCTGGCTGGATAACGCCATACCCTATGCGAACGATGCACTGGAACTGAGCGACTCCATCCGCTCGGATCGCTGGCGTAATGAGTGCCTGTTGCTGATGGGGAAATATTATTTCGAAAGGGGGGATTTAGAAAAAGGCGAGAAGTCTATCCTTGCCATCATCTCCTTTTATCATCGGTCAGGAGACCGGTCCGCAGAAGCCCACTACTGGAGCGAACTGGATCTCTACATGCCAAAGATCGATTCTACCTACCCCGCTCATCTCCGGGCCTGCCGCAACGCCTATGAGATTTACCGGCAGGCCGGGCTGCAGGAAGACGCCCTTTTTGCGCTGCGGGACTGGGCAAGGATGGAACTGGAGTATGAACATCTCGACACGGCGGAGCGTCAGTTTCAGACCGTGCTCCAGCTGTTCAGCAGTCTGAAAAAGAAGCCGACTGCGATGACCTTGCTTTCCATGTCGGAACTCTATCTGTACAAGAACGATATGGGCAAGATGTCGTTCTATGCATTTCAAGGCCTTGAGGGGCTAAAACCGTCTGACCAGCATCTTCGCATGGCTTTTCATAATATCTTAAGTGAAGGTTCTGGCCGCCTGGGACAGACGGACAATCTCCTGCGGGAGGCCAGAATATCCATGGATATAGCGGTAGCGAATAATTTCCCCAATATGTTCTTCGTCTGCAGACTGATCGTAAATGGCTTGATAAAAAAAGATTCTACCCTGGAAGCCCTTGGGTACCTCCGGCATTTCACGCTATCACACCCGCCGCAGTCCACCCAGCAGAGCTGTATGATATACTACTGCTATGCTACCATTTATGATCATTTGGGCGAGTTCAACAAGGCTGAACAATATTTTCTCCACCTGATCCGATCGGAGTCGGAAGTCAGGAAAGAGCAGCGCCAATCCATCTTCGGTTCTATTTATATGACCGGCGCAGAAGCCTCGGAGAGCGTCGGAAAATTTTATATCCGATGGGGAAAGAACCTGGAGGCGATACCCTATTTGCAAAAGGCCATCTCCGATCCGCCAATGATGAAACAGTCCGAGGATAGGCGGATGCTCGAGCTGATGTTGTCTCAGGCTTATCAGGCCATCGGGGACTACCGGTCGGCCCTGCTACATCACACACGCTATTCCGACCTCAATGACTCTATTTTCAATGTAGAGAAGGTCAAGCAGTTCCAGAGCCTGGAGGTCCGCTATGAGAGCAGACAGCGTGAGCAGGCTTTGAAACTGCTACAACTGCAAAGCCAAACGGACAGGGCGCAACTGCGTGAGACAAGCCTTCAGCGAAATATCACCCTTGTTGGAGCCATCCTTCTCTTCCTTCTAATTCTGCTGTCTTATCACGCCTATCGGATCAAACAAAGAAATTTGCGTCAGATGAAGTCCCAGCAACTCATGATCGAACATCAGAACCAGATGCAGCAGCAGCTTCTCGGCGAAAAGGACAAGCTACTAGTGGAGAAAGATCTCCTTATAAAGGAGAACCATCATCGGGTGAAGAACAATCTGAACATCATCGTCAGTCTGCTCGAATCCCAATCCGAATACCTGAAGAACCCGGCTGCACGGGCGGCTCTCGGGGACACTCAAAACCGCGTTCACGCCGTGTTCCTGCTGCATGAAAAATTGAGCAGGCTGACTGCCGGCACCGAAGTGAATGCAGCCCGATATGTAACCGAGCTGATCGACCATTTAAACGAAATGTTTGATACGGCGAATAATAGTATTGTTATTACACAAAGGATCGATCCTATGGCTATCGATGCCGGTGATATGCTACCTCTTGGCCTCATTATCAATGAGGCTGTCACCAATGCGATCAAGCATGCGTTCCCGCCCGGCAGGCAAGGCGCTATTCATCTTCGACTGAACCAGGAAGCATCAGGACTTATCCGTCTGCAAGTGAGGGACAACGGCGTGGGCCTGCCCATCGAACTTAGGCCGGATGAGGATCATTCGCTGGGATTCTCCCTGATAAACGGACTCGTCGCGCAATTGCGTGGCAGTTGGACGATTGAGAATGATGGGGGAGTAGCTGTAACAGTGCAATTCTCAAGGCACCGATCGATCGACTATTCCGAAGCAGAGAAGAGCCCAGCCACTATTTCATATTAGTTGGTTTTCCTGAGGGGGCTAACGGCCGTCTCCTTTTTGGATGGTTGAATGATCATCCGAAGGGACTGATCCCTGGTGACATAGGCAATGAACCAATTGAAGAAGGTGGTGATCCGGTTCCTTCGGCGCATTAGTGAAACCAGGTGTACTCCCAGCCAGGTCAGCCAGGCGATCAACCCCTGAAAGTGGAAGTCGCGGGGAAGATCGACAACGGCTTTGTTCCTGCCTATAATGGCCATGGAGCCCTTGTTGAAATATAGAAAAGACCTTTGTTCGCGGCCGGCCTTTAGCCGTAGATTATGCGCCAGGTTCCGGCCTTGCTGAATGGCTATCTGAGCCATTTGGGGATGACCGTGCGGATATTTGCCTTCGTGCGTTTGCAAACAGGTGTCGCCAATTGCATAGATATTGTTTGTGCCGATGACACGGTTAAAGGGATCCACTTTGATCCGGCTGCCAGCGCCAAACACGTCGACAGGAAGTCCTTCAAAACGTTGTCCGGCTACGCCGGCCGCCCATATGAGGGTCTTTGTTTCAATAACCTCGCCATTGCTGAAAATCACATTTCCATCCGTGTAGTCTTTCACGATCAAACCGAACCGGATATCCACGCCCATCCGGGACAGGGACTTAAGACCATAGTTGCTTGCCTGGCGGCTCATTGCATTTAATACCCGGGCATTGCCGTCCACCATGATAATTTTGGGAAGAGTGGTGCTCCCTTTTAATCCGGGATGGTCCCGGTAAAGAATGTCCCGTTGCATATTCGCAAGCATGCCTGCCAGTTCCACACCGGTAGGACCACTGCCGACGATCACCACGGTCAGGTATTTTGCTCTTTCCCGGTCGCTCAATTCCTCCGATGCCCGTTCTACCTGTTCGAGCAGATGATTACGCAGCCTCAGCGCATCGCCCAGTGTCTTCATGGGAAGAGCAGCCTCCCGGATGTTATCCATCCCAAAATAATTGGTGGCGACGCCGGTGGCAATGATAAGATGATCATACTTCAGTTCGCCGGTGGAAAGAACAACAGTATCCTGATCCGGAAGGATACGCAGGAGTTCGGCCATCCGCACCGTGATATTGGGGTACTTCCGAAGCATCTTCCGAAAAGGATAGGATATATTGGATGGCTCGAGAAAACCGGTAGCTACCTGGTACAACAACGGCGGGAAAAAGTTATAATTATTACGGTCCACCAATGTAATCCTGATCTCTTTGTCTCTGGCGAGACGGTTGACGAGGTTCAAGCCGGCGAACCCACCGCCAATCACAATGACATGTTTCATACTCATTAATTTAGAAATGTTCCTCTGGTAATGTTTCGCTCATAAAAATAGTGCATCCTACTATTGCTTGTCAGATCACCTAAGAAATCTACCACAGGATGTAAGAATTCACCATTGTTACGTTTGAAAGCGGGCTGTAGTTTTACAAATGGAAAGCATTATTAAAAAGAATGGATCTTAACATGAGAGGAATTTACGCATCGCTGACAACCCTCGGCTTTTTATTCTTCCACCTATTGGCCCAATCCCAGGATAGCCTGCGCAATCATGCACTGACTATCATGGAAGCCTGTCGCCTGGCTTTGCAGAACAGCATGCAGTTGAAGATTGCCCATACCCACACGCTGCTGGCAAAACAGGAAACGGACATCCAACGACTGGGAAAGTTGCCCGAGATCTCAACGAGTCTCGATTATGGTTATCTGAGCAACGCCGACGTATGGGATCCCGGCTTTTCAAAGCATTCGAAAGCAGGTCTGCCGCATCCCCTCACCCTTTTTACGGTAACGGCAACCGAGACCGTATTCGCAGGATCGAGGGTAAACAATTCAATCCGCCTGGCCGCGCTGGAGGAACAAATAGCTTTCCTTCAACAGGAAAAGAACGAGACGGATATCAAGTTCCTTGTCATTGCCCGTTATCTGGATATTTCCAGGCTGCTGAATCAGCGCAACGTCTATATCAACAATACCAACCTTGCAAAACAGCGGCTAAAGAATATCCTCTCCATGCGCAAGGAGGGAATGATAACCCTGAATGACCAGTTACGCACCGAACTCATCATCTCGGACTATGAACTCAGCACGCGAAAGATCGCGAATGGTGTGATCGAGTTGAACAATCAGTTGAACATGCTCCTGGGCCTCCCGGACAGTGCCCGTCTCCAGCCTGATACTACCTTGTTACAACCCTCTTCGGCTCAAAAGACGTGGAATGAATTCCTCGACGACGCCTGGCGGGAGAACCATGAATTGAAGATAGCGGCGAGGGAGAAAGAAGTGGCGGAAACAAAGATCAAACTGCTCAAAGGGGAACGGCTTCCGGAGATTTATCTCTTCTCGCAATCAAATCTCCAACGGCCCTTCCTGAACGCACTTCCCTCTATCGATGTCTATTATAATGTCTGGCGCAGCGGGGCAGGCATTCGCTATGACATTTCCTCGATCTACCGGTCGCCCCGGAAAATAAAGGCAGGGATGATCGGTCTGGACCTGGCCCGGCAGCAGGATTCGCTACAAAGACAGAACGTCCAGGTCGACGTGAGGAATGCCTTCATCAAATACAACGAAAGCCTGGATGAGCTTGATACCCATAGAAGGGATCTTCGCTCTGCCCGGGAGAACTACCGATCGGTCGAAAGACGATATTTCAATCAACTGGCCTTACTCACCGACCTTATTGATGCCACCAATACCAAGACGGAAGCGGAGATAAAACTCGTGAATTCGGAGATCGGCGCCGTCTATAACTATTATCAGCTATTGAGAACCATTGGAACACTCTGACCTATAAAATACCTATTATATGAGCGATTTGAAATCCTCGAAACGCAAGATCATTCCCCGCATCGTGTCTGCCCTGTTGTCGGTTGCCATCCTTGTCGCCATTGTCCGGATCGTGAGGATCTACTACCGCCTGGACACAGACATCTATAGTGACGATGCCCAGGTGGAAGAATATATCAATCCTGTCAATACAAGGATACCGGGCTACTTAAAGGATATCCGGTTTACCGACCATCAGCGGGTGCATAAAGGCGATACCCTCGTTACTATCGATGACCGGGAATACCGGATCGCGGTGGAGCAGACCCAGGCCGCCTGGCTCGCCGCACTTGCCTCGAAGGGCGTAACGGCCTCAGCCGTCTCTACCGTGCACAGCAACCTGCACATCACCGATGCCAATATCCGGAGCCTGGATGCCCGTATCTGGAATGCACAGCAGAATATGGAACGGTTCGACCACTTGTTGAAAGAGGATGCGGCCACCCAGCAGCAATACGACCAGGTGAAAACGGACTACACTTCGCTGGTGGAACAGAGAGAAGCGCTTTTCCGGCAACGCATGACCACCGATCTTTCCACGGCTGAAGCTTCCAGTCGCATCCCGGTCAACGAAGCCGACATCCGGCGGACGCATGCGGTCATGGACCTGGCCAGGCTGAACCTTTCCTACACGATCATCACTGCCCCTTATGACGGGGTGACCGGTCGTCGCAATATTCAGGAAGGCCAGGCAGTTGCCACCGGCCAGACCCTTCTTTTCTTTATACGGAGCGACAGCAAATGGGTAGTAGCTAATTACAAAGAAACGCAGGTCACTCATCTTCATATAGGCGAAAAAATGCTCCTCACGGCCGATGGGATCTCCGGCGTGCAGTTCGAAGGACAAATAGCGGCGATATCCGAAGCCACAGGATCCAAATATTCCGCCATCCCCGTGGACAACTCTACCGGCAACTTCGTCAAGGTGAGACAGCGGATACCCGTACGGATAGAATTTACTGCTAACAATAACAAAGCGGATCTCGACCGGCTGATCGCCGGGATGAACATTGAAGTACGTGTAGCAAGAAAATAAGCCAGCCATGGAATTAAAGGATCTGTTTTATAAGTGGGTGCCGGTGTGGATCAAGCTCCCCGTGCTGTTCCTCTTCTTCTTTGTCGTGTTGACGGCGAATGGAGTTTACCTTGGGAACTCGACAGATATGTACAGCGGACTGGGAGTTTATTCCGAGCCGTTCACGGCCGCCTATAATGCCGTCTATATCGGCATGGGTCTGGGGCTGATGGTGGAAGTACGGTTGAAACGCCGTTTCTCCAGCAAGACGCTGCTGCTATGGGGATTTACCATGATGCTGTTGATCAACTGCATCAATATGAATACCGACAGCCCTGTACTCATGATCCTGGACTGCCTGATACTCGGCTTCACGAAGATGGCCGCCCTGATGGAGATCTATATCATGTGGCTGGTCATCTGGAGCAAGAAGCTGGATACCAGCCGGCTTTATCCCTTCGTATATGGGCTGGCCCTGGGTGGCACCTATTTTATAACCTGGCTTACGACCCACCTGGCCAATACTTATAACTGGCGATACGCCTATATGGCGATGATCGTCATGATCCTGATCTGCCTCCTTTTGGCGTTGGTCTTTGTCGAGAACAACAAGCTCCGCCGGGCGCTGCCGCTGTACCAGATGGATGTTTTGGGGCTTTTGCTGCTGACCGGCTTATTAATGCTGATCAATTACGTCGCGGTCTATGGGAAGGTAGAGAACTGGTGGGAGTCCTGCAACATAACGGCCGCGGGTATCCTGATCCCGGTGATCTTGTTGGCCTTTGTTGTTTGGGAACTCATCGTTAACCGGCCGCTGCTGCCCTTCCGGCAATTTAAAAAGAAGAGCTTCCTGAAAGGCCTTTTCTTCTTTTTTGTACTGGGTATCTTTCTTCCCTCGTCCATCCAGGGAACTTTTACGGCGGGGGTCCTTGATTTCGAGAGCATCCGAAATGCAGAACTCAATCTCTACCTGATCCCGGGAGTCGTGGCGGCCGCTGTGCTTTGTTTTTTCTGGTATTACTACAAACGGAACACAGAGGTATTACTCTTCATCGGTTTTGCAGCCTTTGTTGGATATTATACGCTCCTGTATAGCAAACTAGCCTCCGGGTTGGGCATGGAGGATTTTTGGGTCATGTCGATATTAAAGGGCTTCGCGACGGCGACCCTTTACATCGTGATAGGCCTTTATGCAACCTCCGGGTTTCCGCTGAATATCGTCATGCATGCGGGTGGATTGATGATCCTGGTCCGTTCATTCCTGGGCAGCGGGATCATCACGGGCATATATTCCTACCTGCTGTACGCGGGCCGGATCAGGCATCTCGATATCCTTGCCGGCAATGCGGATGCGGACGCCGGTTATCTTTTCCGTCCGGCCGATTATTACCGCAATATGCAGACGCAGGCAACGATGGCCGCTTCGAAGGAGATGTGTGGTTTCATCATCCTTGCCGGACTGGTGATCCTTGCCGGTATCCTGTTCAGTCATTTTTACCGGATAGCCACCCATCGAAGCCGTATCCTTAATTGATCCACTAATAAAAAATAAGAAACATGAGTACATCTAAACTGGCAACCTTGCCGTTGCCGAACTCGGACTTCTATCAGATCAGGGATGAGCTTTCGGAAACAGAATGCAAAAAGCTGGCGGAGGTGCGGGCCTTTGCTATATTTCAATTGTTCCCGGCAAGTCCAACCAGTAGCTTCGTGTCATTTAAATTCCTTCAATCGAACTAATGAGAAAAAAAATTGCAACGATCTTATTTCTTTCTTTTTATTTCCACCATGCGACTGCACAGGGACTGGATCTCGATATCACAAAATCCATCAATCCGCAAAATCCCCGGTCCACCTATTGGAAAGCCACCAGCGCATCGACCTTTTATATCAGCGGGGCTGTGCCTCTGAGTTTGCTGGCGACAGGATTTATAAAGGATGATGCCTGTCTGAAAAAAAGAGCTTATGAAATCCTGGGTTCCGTCGCGCTCGAAATAGCCCTGTCCGAAGCCATGAAAATAACGATCGACCGGCAGCGACCGGGTGAGCGACATCCCACCCTCATCTTCCCCTACAAGCATTTAAAAGGCCAATCCTTTCCTTCCGGTCATACCTCCCTGGCCTTTGCTACCGCCGCCAGTCTGTCACTCCAATACCGGAAATGGTATGTGACTGTACCCGCTTATCTCTGGGCCAGTTCGGTCGGGTATTCAAGAGTATACCTGGGCGTACACTATAGTTCGGATGTGCTGGCAGGAGCTGTCGTCGGGATTGGCAGTGCGTACCTGGCCCACTGGCTGAACAAAAAACTGTTTCCGGCAAAACGATTACGGTGACGGAGATTATCTTTTTTACTGATCCGATGCGGTAGGCAGCTTTTTGTCGATGCCAAGCTTTTTCATCCTTGACCGGAGCGTCGAGGAGTTCATCTGTAGCAGTTCGGCGGCGCCTCCTTTCCCATGCAATTTCCAATGACAGCTCTCGAGTACGGAGATGATATGATCCTTTTCCTGTTGGGCCATGGATTTCACCTGGGATTGGACGTTCTGCAACCGATCGTTGCTTGTGCTGACCGGCAGATCGCTGGTGATGATGGTGGCCCCTGTGGTGATCAGGACGCTGCGAGCAACGAAATTCTCCAGTTCCCGGATGTTTCCCGGCCAGTGATGGCTCATCATTGAATGCAGCACGGTTTCGGCAAATCCGTTTATTTGCCTCCGCTCTTGCCGGCAGTATTGTAGTAGAAAATGCCGGGCCAGCAGGGGGATATCTTCCTTACGCTGTCGCAGGGGCGGGATCCTCACGCAAAAGACATTCAGCCGGTAATACAGGTCCATCCGAAACTTCCCGGCTGCGACTTCTTCCTCAAGGTTTCTGTTGGTGGCTGCGATCACCCGGACATTCACCTTTTTGTTCCTTCCGCCAAGGGGTTCTATCTCCCTGGACTGGAGCACCCGTAGGAATTTGGCCTGTAGGTTGGGCGGCAATTCCCCAATCTCATCAAGGAAAAGGGTTCCACCTTCGGCCTGCTCGAATTTTCCGATCCGTTTGGTATAGGCTCCGGTAAATGCGCCCTTTTCGTGACCGAAAAGCTCACTTTCGATGAGGTCAGCAGGAAGCACCGCGCAGTTAACGGTTACCAGGGGTTTGTCTTTTCTGCCAGACATGCGGTGAATAGCCTCGGCTACCAGCTCTTTGCCCGTGCCATTTTCTCCCAGGATCAGCACCGAGACCTCTGATGGTGCAACGATCCGAATGTTATTCAGTACTTCTTTGATACCCTGGCTTTCTCCGATGATGGGAAGCACATCGTTATCCGGTGGCGGTATGGAGGCAGGCAAGGATTCTCCCATATCTTTCCTTTGCTTGTGTAAATAGAGGGCTACTTCCAGCATGATAAGAAGGTCTTTCTTACGAAGCGGCTTTACCAGGAACCCATAAGGCTCCGTTGCTTTGACTTTGTCGAGGGTGTCTTTATCGGAATTTGCGGAGAGATACACAAAAGGTAAACCACGGCTCTTCAATATTTTGGCCAGGTCGATACCCGACTGTTCCCCTTCGAGGATAATGTCAAGGAGTACGAGGTCGGCGGATTCATTCCGGAGGATCTCCAACGCTTGAGGAACGGAAGCGGCCAGGGGGAGCACAGTATATCCCGCTTCTTTAAGCATCAGACGAATGTTATTGGCCTCGATAAACTGGTCTTCTACAATAAGTATTTTAATTTTCACGCTAAGGCTATTGCTTGGTGAAATTACATCAATTCCGATAAAGACCAACAATAGCCGCGGAGGGGTAGGGGAAAACCCGGAGGGTTGTATGACTGAAAAGAGGCTCGATAAGAGAGATCATTCGACAGGCAGGCCCTTGAATAGGGAGAACTATTTGCAGACCATGCGCAGCCTCTACGGGTCGAAGGCTCACCTGACAATGGGCGCATGACTATGGGGCCACTGTTTACCCAATGCCTTTAAGATGGCGATCTGCCCCTCCTCTTTTTCCTTTTGGAGATCTTCTACCGGTACGCGGGCATAGCAATCGTCGGATTGTTTTCGCAAGGTTGTCCTTGTTTCGACGTCGAATTGTTCAAGGAAATGGGTAAGTCCGTTTGGGCTGTCCAGAGCAAAGGATTTAAAGGGGCCGGCGGCGGCCAGGCAGGGACCCAGCGAAGCCCTTACTATTTCATCCAGCTTGTCTACGGTGATGATGCCGGATCTAACGAGGTGAATGCTTTCCCGTAGCAAGGCGAATTGGAGGCGGTTGGCAACATAACCAGTCGTTTCCTTTTGTACCAGCACGGGATGTTTGCCCAGGCGCCGATAGAAGGCCATTGCGCTGTCGATATTTTTTTGGGTGGTCTTTTTTCCTGGAACTAATTCGACCAGTGGAATGAGGTGAGGAGGATTGAAGGGATGGCCCACCAGTACTCTTCCGGCATTGATCATCTTGTGTGTGATCAGGGAAGCCGGAAGCGTAGCGGAGGAGGATAAGATCAGCGCGGATGACTTGGCAAACCTTCCCAACTTTTCATAAAGAACCTGCTTTGCTTCCAGATCCTCGGGAATACTTTCCTGGATAATATCTGCGTTGCAGACAGCCTTATGGAGTTTCTGTTCAAAGGAAAGATGACGGGTAAACTTCTCAATTTTATAACCCAGCGATTGTAATGCACATTTGATGCCTTCCAATCCGCTTAGTGCCGCCAGTTGGATGTCCGGACGTTGGTCGTGAATGGTGACCCTTAGACCGTTGGCGAGGAACAGGCCCGTCCATGAAAGACCGACTGCGCCGGCGCCGACAACGGTGACGTGGAACGATGCGGAGTGCATATTGGGGAAGTTTTCCATGCTGCTAATTTCCTCTATTCATACAGACGCGGCAATGGTGAAATGGTGTTTTATCTGGTACGGATCGGGAGCAAGAGAAATATACATCAGCTAGTTCGATTTCACCATGGTTGCGAGGGTATGCATGGGATAACTTTGATGCATTAAATAGCAAA
>Ga0307516_10001423_pt1 | contig 33057 bp, 19 predicted proteins | sample 19_EM_MG_FD_203310 | JGI IMG/M metagenome (GOLD analysis project Ga0307516, IMG submission 203310) | Populus trichocarpa ectomycorrhiza microbial communities from riparian zone in the Pacific Northwest, United States - 19_EM | ecosystem: Host-associated > Plants > Roots > Unclassified | place...
ACATTCCCCCAAGTTGCTGGTTCAGCCGTTAGGCTATTGACCAATATTCCCCACTGCTGTACTATACGTATTGGGGTTTTTTCAGACCCAATGTGATCGATCGACCTCTCAGCCTCGACTACGGAATTTTAAGCTAGTTAAACCATTACTTTAACTACTACCTATCCGAAACATTAATTGTCCTCTTAAAGCGGAAGTTTAGTTCCTTTCATTGGGTATTATAAGGCATTTATTAACCTTACTCTAAGGCAGCCAAAATGTTATATACTCACCTGTACACCACTTCTAATGAAATAAATGAAACAAATCATTAATTAAAATAGACGTTCGATTAGCATGTGTCAAGCACTTGGACAGCGTTCATTCAGAGCCATCATCAAACTCAACATATAGGTATAGCAAATATAAATTTTCACTATTTTAAATTTTACATATCTATACCATTACTAATATATCTTGACTAAATTTATAATAAAATTAATAAAAAAATTTGATTATAAATTTATTATTTTTTGGATACTTTTAAGCCGGATCCTGTGATAGTTATTAGTCTATACTAAGGCCTAACGTCAAGCTTGCGATCTCATTAATACTATTTTACTATATAGATTTTTTTTTCTTATGTTTGTGTTTATATTTTTTTTTTATTATGTACTTTTGTTTATTATTTTCTATACATTTACCTATAGTTATTTAAACTATAGAAAGATATTAAATATTTTCTATAAAACACTCAAGTTTTTACCCAACACTCATTTTTTTAGGTGTTGACATTTAATAAGCACCGGACTTTCCTATACTATACTACATATAGCACTTGTACTATTAGTATCACAAAAACATACTTTATTATTTATCTTGCTTCGTTAGCACAGAATAAAAATGAATAACCACGATGTATTATATTATTAGTATATTATAGTTTAATGTAAATCTAAAGCATCTTTAACATAACTACTAGTTAAAACTACAAACACTTGAGCTTGTATAAAGGCAATACCTAATTCTAAACCTGAAAAGGCTATTATAAAAGCTAAAGGTATTAATCCTAAAAAGAAAAATATAAATCCAGAAGTCATAATGTTATAAGTAAAACCTGCTAATATGTTTAATAACATATGACCACTTAATATATTAGCACCTAATCTAAGACCTAAAGAAACATTTCTAGATAAATATGATATGAACTCTATTAAAACTAATAATGGTAATAAAGCTAAAGGACAACCTGCAGGCACTAATAAAGAAAAGAACTTTAAACCGTGTTTTTGGAAACCTAATATAGTTGCACCTAACACTACTGTAAAACTAAGCGCGAATGTAAATATGAAATGACTTGTTGAAGCAAAACTGTAGGGTACCATACCTATTAAATTATTAACTAAGATGAATATAAATAAAGTATATATAAAAGGAAAATATATTTGTCCTTTTGTGGTGTTTATTTGATTTATTACTATACTATGTATAGTGGCATATATTGTTTCTTGACTTATTGATCAACTATTACTTATAACTTTGTTATAATTAGTTGCTAAAACATTTAATGTTAATACAGAGAAGGCACCTATTGTTAAGTATAAACCTATGTTAGTTAATGATATATGTAAATTACCAAAAATAGGGGCATCCAAACTTAATAAGTTTCTAATTTCAAACTGATCTAAGGGACTTGTTATAGCTGTATAAGATAGATTAAACATTTGCTACTGTGTTTTTATTTATATTGATATATTTTAACTTAAAACTTTTTATATGATATAAGGTTAAGAATTTAATTATGTGTAACTCTATATTTGTTATAGGCTAAATTTGTTATTTATAAACCTATATATGGGAAGTATAACGTTAAACATAATTAAAGGAAAAGATATTTGATATTAAATATTATAATTTACTTATAAATATTCTGGTAATAAATAATCGAACGAATCTTGGTAGTATAAACTTAGAAAAGACGTATATCATAATTGCAAGTAATATAAAAGCAAATGTCACTTGATTTATAAAATAAAATGGAACTAATTGTGGCATATCTTGTTTTTTTTTATTATTTTTCAATGTTATAGTTATAATATTTTACATTATTACATAGTCAAATATAAGAATTATCTGGGATCTCTATAAAAAAAACCCTAATACTACTGTAAGTGATATGGCACCATGAAAAGATAAAAAGAGTTCTGTATTACTAAAACTGTGCATTGTTAATACACCACTAGTTGTTAATATTAATAATGTAATACAAGTATATACTTATATAGTACAGATTAAAGAGTAAGTGATTCGAACACTTATCATACCGTATTTAAACCCGCGGCTTTGTTATTCACCTACCTCCTTTTTATTTAGAACTTTAGATACTACAAATTCTATACACTTTATTTAATTTTTTTTTATTAATTATATAAAAATTTAGGGTCATTATAATTAGTATCACGTATAATCCGTTATATAAATAATATCTAAACATTGATTTGGTTAAAATTAATAAAAAGTCTATGTATATATATTTATATGTTTTCAGTGCAATAATTGTATATTAACACATATTTTAATTAAGTATAAAAATTTATCTATATATGGTTAATAAAAAAAAGGATATACATGTTTTTACAGCGAGTAATAGTTTTTATTTAACATTAATGTTAAATAATAACTTTTTCGTTTAAATTAATTTTATTTAATTTTAACTATTATATATTAAAGATGAAACAGAGTAATGTAAACCGTCTAATATAGGAGCAGGGTATATACCTAATACTACAGTAAATAATACTAATGTAAGTAATATAAAAAATTCTCGTTTATTAACATCATTAATATTAGCTTCGAAAAATTTACTAAAAGAACCTCCAAAAGCTATTCTGTTAAACATATATATAGTATATGCTGCAGAAAACACAATAGATGAACTAGCAAATACACCTAATAAAGGTAGTCTTTCAAATACACCATAAAGAGACATAAATTCACCGACAAAATTTAAAGTAAGAGGAACCCCACAATTACCTAAAGATAAAATAAAAAATAAGATAGAAAATAATGGCATTATTTGAGCAATACCTCTGTAAAAACTAATTAACCTAGTTCCAGACCTATCATATAATACACCTCCAGCACATATAAATAAACCACTAGAAACAAAACCGTGTGCTAACCCTAATGCTATACCACCTTCTATTCCTTGTATAGTATTACTAAATACACCAATAAGATAAACTGCTGCATGCGATACAGAACTGTATGCTATAAGTTCTTTAATATCTATTGTTCTTAAAGTACTAAAACTAGCATAAATTATAGTAATAACACCGATAAGATATATTATATAAGTATAATCTAAAGAAGCTTTAGGTAGTAAAGGCAAAATTAATCTGAAAATACCATATAAACTTAATTTTAGCACAATAGCTGCTAATATAATACTACCGCTTAAAGGTGACTCAACATGAGCTTTTAATAATCAAGTATTTAAAAAAATAGTAGGTGTTTTTACAGCGAACGCTATAAATATTCCATAAAATAAAAATAATTGTGTTGAATAATTAAAATTAGTCTTATATAATGCATCAAAATCTGTTGTACCCATTATAGAAGACATAGCTAATATAGATAATAATAAGAACAATGAACCAAATAAAGTGTACAAAAATAGATAGAAACTGGCTCTTACTTTATTACTTGATCCGAATAGACCTATTAGTATAAATAACGGAGGTAAAATACTTTCGAAAAAAATATAAAACAATAATATATCTAAAACTAGAAATACTGCTAATAATAACGATTCTAATAATAAAATTATTATTACAAATGACCTTACATTTTCATTTATAGAATTCCAATTACTTAATAATGCAATTGGTGTTATAATAGTTGTCAATAAAACAAAGTATATGGATAGTCCATCTAAACCTAGATAGAAATCAAAAGAACTAATTTCATGATATTCTTGTACAAACTGGAACTGGTTACTACTGAAATCAAATAGTATAAATATAACTAAGGAGACTATAAGGTTTACGATTGATGTGGCTAATGCGATTGTCTTAATACGTTCAATATTTAAAAAAGATAACTCATACGACATACCTGCATATATAGTAAATACACCCAGCAAGGGTATTAATAATAAAAGTGTAAGTAACATAATTTATATAAATATAAATAAAAAACATATTTACCTCAGGATTAAACAAATTGTTTAATCTTTACTAACACCATATACAACTATATGGTAAACCGCGTAATTTTTACTAACACCATATACAACTATATGATAAAAACATAATAAAAAAATAATTTATTTTACAGTAAAAAAATGTTACTAGGTATAATTTCAAAACTATAAAGTATACAGGGAACAAGTATAACAAAAGCAATAACTATAGGTAACAATATTGTTCAACAAAAAGACATTAATTGATCAAACCGTATCCTAGGGAATGAAGCTCTAGCTCAAATGAAAATAAAAATCATTGTACATGATTTTACACCTAATGTTAAACCATATAACAATCCTTCGATTAAAGGACCGGAAAATAAGCTCTCATTATGTAAATTATTTATATAATATTCAAAATTTATATACTGCATTAGTGTAAACAATGGTAAGTAATCGTATAAATAACCACCTAAGAACAAAATACTAGTTAAAATACAAATTAAAACAATACTACCATATTCAGCTAAGAAAAAGAATACGAATACAACAGCAGCGTGTTCTGTCATAAAACCACTAACAAGTTCCGATTCTGCTTCGGCTAAATCAAAAGGAGCTCTGTTAGTTTCCGCGATAGATCCTATGAAGAATATAATAAATACCGGAAATAGGGGTACTATAAACCATATAGCTCTTTGAGCTTCAATATTTACAGTAAGATTTAGACTACCTGTTAACATAACAACAAGTAGTATAGCTGAACTTAATATTAATTCATAACTAATTAATTGTGCAGTACTTCTAAGTGAACCTAAAAAAGCATACTTACTGTTAGCACTTCAACCTGCTAGTAATATACCATATGTAGATAGAGAAGATACGGCTAACATATAAAGTATACCTAAATTAAAATCACTTAAAGATAGACCAGGTCCATACGGTACAACTAAATAACCCAATAATGAGAATATTAAAGTTATAACAGGCCCAAGGAAAAATAAACCTAAGTTAGCTTGTGTAGGTGAAACATATTCTTTTAGTAGTAGTTTTAAAGCATCTGCAAATGCTTGTAATAAACCATAGTATCCTACTATATTAGGACCTAATCTTCTTTGCATACTAGCCATAGTTTTTCTTTCGGCTACAGTTACATAAGCTACAGTTAACAAGACAGGCACAGTGACTAATAATACTTCTAGAACGGATATTAAAGTTGGTATATATAACATTGTTTCATTTTTGATGTTCTATATCTAATCTATATAAAATGATAAAAAAAAAAGATTTTATTAAATTAAAACATAAAGTTAAAAATAAATTTTTCACCTAGTATAAGTAGTATTTACCTTAAAATTTTTCTTTTTATACTTAGCTACAATTTATCCATTATTATTTAATATATTATATATAACTATTCTTATCTAAGACTTGAACTTAGATCTAGATATTAGAAGTATCCTGCTCTACCATTGAGCTAATAAGAGATAAATCAGTTATTTTGCTAAACATTAATTTAAGCGTAATTAAATTTATAACAAGACTATTAATACCACCTAAATAAAGAGTTTTTATAAAAAGATATTGCTATATTATTTATACAATAAAAAAAAAATTTTTTTTTGATATTATAAGTAAATAACATTACGCATATGTAGACTAGTAACACCCCCTCACCAAAAAAGAATAATTATAATGCTTAAATTATTAAACATGTTTAGTTCTTTAATTCTTATTTAATTTAAACCCCTTAATAAAAAGGGATATGGAGGAATCGAACCCCGTATTTAAGATCTGCAATCAAAACGTAGAACCATCTACTGCATATCCCTAATATATATAATATATATAAGTTGCCCCCCTCAATCATATATATATAAATATACATCAACCTAAATTTTTGTACAAACTAACCCAAATAAATATTTAAAGTTATTTATAAGATTTCAAATTAATTTTTATTGTTATTATTATTACTTTGAGCTTCTATAAATTGTATCCTAGAATTAAGTAGAGTAGCTCTGGCTTCTGACCGTATTTTTTCTCTATTTAAACCTTCTAGATCTCTTTCTATTTGATTCTTTAGTTTAAATTCATACTCCGTTGTAGGTATTGTAGGTATACTTGTATATACCTTTTGTGCATAAGCCATTCTTTCGTCCATTATTCTTGCAAAATTTAAATAATTATTTCTTTGTTCTACAGCTGTTTCTAGATCCATTTTTTTGAATTGATTAAGTATATGTGAGTTATAATCAATATGTTTACATATTTCATCTCGTATAGGTACTTCACCGCCAGGAACATTAAACCCAGGACCAACATTAAATCTTTTAGGTAAGAATATAGACGTGGGATTTCAGCCACTTACGAAAATACCCGTACTTACATCCCTATTATTATCGTAATTGGGATGTAATTCTTTATCTACACCTTTACCTTTATCAGGCTTTTCACCTGAGCCCGAATCTGGGTCCACATCCATAGCATTATATAACTTAGGTTTTATATATTCAACTGAAGATTTATCACCTAAATCCATAGTATCCATACCAAATAAAAATTGTTTTAAATTAAAATTAATACCCTTTATACCTAAATATTCCGTCAATCAACCTATTATACCTGTGTTAAGGGTTCAACCTAATAGTCCCATACCTATATTGTTGAAAAAATCACAATATTCTAATTGAAAACTACCTGAAATTAAATATTTAATTGTTGCTAAAATTGTAACCGTAAAAATAGCTCCACAAAATTTGGCTAATGTAAATAACGCCGATGTTTTTTTTACTATTAGATATATTTTTGTTTTCATGTTTTTAGTTGTAATGGTCTAGATATTTTACATATCTAGACCATTACTAATACATATTGACGAATATGTTAAAAAAAATTTGTAAAAACTAACTTTTTAATATTAATATTCTTATCTAAGACTTGAACTTAGATCTAGATATTAGGAATATCCAGCTCTACCATTGAGCTAATAAGAGTTTATATTATATTCTATATTTTATAAAAATTAACATAATATAGTATATTTTTTAATATAAATATAATATATAATTGCACCTTAGAATCGTATTAATGAATTAAAGTAGCTGAAAAACTTTGTAAAGGTAAACTTACAAATGCATGAGGTTTAGGTGGACTACTTAAAGCTCACTCTAAACTATTATAACTTCTATTTAATAAAGTTTGTAAACTATCACTATAGAATTGTGGAGTTAATCAAGGGTATCTACTGGCAGCTTTACCTTCAACTAACTGCACGTAAACTATGTATAAAAATAATCATGTGGCAACAACGCTAATGATACTACCAAAACTACTAATTAAATTTCATCCTGCAAAGGCATCAGGGTAATCACTAATTCTTCTAGGCATTCCTTGTAATCCTAAGAAATGTTGAGGAAAGAATGTCACATTAACCCCTATGAAAAGTAATCAGAAATGTACTTTACCTAACATTCTATTATAATCTAAACCTAACATTTTAGGTATTCAGAAGTATCATGCACTAAATAAAGCAAATACCGCACCCATACTTAAAACGTAGTGAAAATGCGCAACGACGTAATATGTATCGTGGAATGCAATATCAAGTGAAGCATTAGCTAAAACAACTCCACTTAACCCTCCAATTGTGAACATGAAAACGAAACCTAATGCAAATAACATTGAAGGTGTTAAATGTAAAGATCCCCCATAACATGTTGCTAATCAACTGAAAATTTTAATACCGGTAGGTACGGCAATAATTAAGGTAGCAGCTGTGAAATAAGCTCTTGTATCTACATCTAAACCTACTGTATACATGTGATGACTTCAAACAACAAAACCTAATACACCAATAGACATCATAGCATATACCATCCCTAAATATCCGAACACACTCTTGTTAGAGCTAGCAGATATTGTAGTACTTATTATACCGAATCCAGGTATAATTAATATATAAACCTCTGGATGACCGAAAAACCAGAAAAGATGTTGATATAAAATAGGGTCACCACCTCCTGCTGCTTCGAAGAATGATGTATTAAAATTTCTATCAGTTAAAAGCATAGTAATTGCACCGGCTAATACAGGTAACGATAGTAATAATAATACTGCTGTAACAACTACAGCTCACCCAAATAAGGCCAATTTGTGCAACCTGATACCTGGACTTCTCATATTTAGTATAGTAGTAATGAAGTTTACAGCACCTAATAAACTACTTATACCAGATAAATGTAATCCAAATATAGCTAAATCTACACTAGGTCCACTATGACTTTGTACTCCACTTAAAGGAGGATAAAGAGTTCAACCAGTACCTACACCATTTTCTATACCACTAGCAAATATAAATAATAATAAACTAGGTGGTAATAATCAGAAACTTATATTATTAAGTCTAGGGAATGCCATATCTGGACCCCCTACTAGTAATGGTAATAAGAAATTACCGAAACCTCCGATTAAAGCAGGCATGACCATGAAGAATATCATCAAAATAGCATGAGCTGTAATGATACTATTATATAGTTGATTATCTGCAATATATTGAACACCTGGTCCACTTAATTCTAATCTTATAAGAACAGAAAAAGCAGTACCAACTAATCCAGAGAATAAAGCAAATATTAAGTATAGTGTACCAATATCTTTAGCATTCGATGACAAAAATCAACGCTCTGTTCATAAAGATATACTTGAACTTAAAACAGAGATATTTGACCAATGTGTCTCCTCAGGCTCCTGTCCTGATATCTTATCATTATATGAAACATTGTTGGCATGGAGATGGGCAGCAGGCAAGCAATGACTCCATTACGCTTTGCTTATATTGTAATAAAATTTATTACTAGCATTAGGTAGGTTCAATATTTAAAATAGACTTTTTAAGATCGTTGAATACGATCTTAACAGACCTAAAAGATTAGCTATTTAGGGTTTATAATTTTTAGTGCTTTAGGTTTTATTAATTTTACAAGTTATATTTGTTTAGACCAGTAAATTTAGACACGGTAAAAACGATTTATAATTCTATTTTTCCTTATAGGATTTGAACCCATATCTTATATACAAATATTATTGTAATAAAACAACCGACAGGAAATAAAACCCCCAAGCTTATTTATTAGAGTTTTCATATGCAATTAAGCTACGGGAGGTAAAAGAAAAACCCTTCTTTTTATACCTATAACTTTACAAAGAAGTCCAAATATATTTAAACAAAAAGCAAAAGTAACTATGACTAGTATTTATATTTTAAGGATATAAATGTATAATTAAATGATAAATACCTAAACCCATAGCAAGACCAACATTACTGCAACCTAGTAAAATATTTTCTGCATTTGGCCCAAGGATATTTGACATAATATCAGTACATGTTGTTGTAGCAATTGGAACGGTAGTTGCTCCAGATATACCTGCAAAAATAACAGAGCTGTTAACGCTACTTTTTAAAATAACCATACCACTTTGGTTATTCGAGGAATAGTTTTTAGTTGTATTTAAATCTATTAAACTATTTTCTATTAAACTTACCACAGGTACTATTATTAAGAAGTGAGAAAAGTATATAACTGTACTTATTTGTCCAAATTCTATAAATGGTGACTCAACATGTTTAGCACCTAACACCATTAATATTAAGAAATTAGCCACAAAGATATAAAAAGCTATTTTACTTAAAGGTCTAAATTGTATACCTCTAGATCTACTTAAATCAGTAAATGGCATAGCTAATATAACTAATATAGCACTAAGCATAGCTATAACACCTAATAATTTGTTAGGTATAGATCTTAGTATAGCATAGAAAGGTAGTAAATATCACTCCGGAACTATCGCAGGAGGTGTTTGCATAGGGTTAGCTACTACGTAATTTTCACTATCACCTAACACGTTTGGCATAAAGAATACGAATAAACTTAAGACAAAAATAAATAAAAATATAGTAATTAAATCTTTGAATAAAAAGTAAGGAGCAAAAGGTAATCTATCGTAATTACCTGAAACACCTAAAGGATTACCTGACCCTGCACTATCATGTAAGGCTATTAAGTGCATTAATACTAATGCAGCTAATATAAACGGTAATAAAAAATGTAATGCAAAAAATCTATTTAAAGTTGCATTATTAACAGAAAAACCACCTCAAATAAATTCGACAATATCTTGTCCTATTCAAGGTATAGCACTCATAAGATTAGTTATAACTGTTGCACCTCATAAAGACATTTGTCCATAAGGTAAAACATAACCTAAGAATGCTGTAACAATCATTAATATAAATATAAATGTACCTATAGTTCATACTAATGTTCTAGGTGCTCTGTATGACCCATAATATAAACCTTTACCTATGTGTAAATACACTAGGAAAAAGAAAAAAGATGCTGTGTTACTATGTAAGTAACGTATTAATCAACCGTTATTTACATCACGCATAATATGTTCTATTGAATTAAACGCTTCTAATATACTAGGGTTGTAATGCATAGCTAATGTTACACCTGTAACAATTTGTATAGCTAAACAAAAAGCTAATAAAGAACCAAAATTTCATAAGTAGCTTAGGTTAGAGGGTTGTGGTGAATCGATTATATAGGAATTAACCAATTTTAATAAAGGATGACTCTTAAATATTCTCATTTTTAGTTAAAGTATTGTATTTTCTTTTATCTAGAAGTTAAAAAGGAAGATTAATATCTGTTTAAAATATAAACAGATGTATATTATTGCTAATATAATACTCTAGTAGTTAAATTAAACTATATAATTATATATACACCTTTGTTTTCAAAAAAAAAGGGTAAGCAAGCAATGACATTACTAATACAAACTAAACCTTGAATTAACAGTAAAGATATTAATCTTTTGGTTAGTAGTATATATTAGATTGTACACCATGACTTTGAAAAGATTAAGAAATTAATGAAATACCTTAGAAGTGTAGCTACCGTTTGTTCTCTTTTAGGTTTACCTATAATATGATCATTAGCTAATGGATTAGTGGTAAAACAAAGCTACTTAGAAACTAAGTCCACTTCTATCAGACCTTTCTTGCATAGTAAAGTAAAAATGAATTTACAAGTTACGGATAAATGAACATTAGATAAGAGTAAACAAATAAGGGCATTAATGCCTAATCTAATACACTCATTAGATGCTACATCATTGACATTATTACATAGAGAGTTTAGTGAAGTATACGGGGATATAAATCCCCAATTTCTTGCAATTCATGACTGTTTCGGTACCACAATGGAAAAAGTAGAAACATTAAAGACAATTTTAACATCAGTTTACACCGAAATCTATGTAAGTGATTCATATCTAGATAAATTTGACAAGAATATAGTAGATTATATTTATAATTCAGGTAAAAATATTAATAAAGATACAAGGATAGTAGAGATAATTGTTAAGGATAAAGTACAACAGTATGAATTACACAACATAGAATGAGTACAGAATAAGAAAATTATAAACAAATAAAACAATCAACTATTTTTCCATTATTCTGATTCATTTGCACATTATCCTACTTAAGATATTACCTTCCTTTCCCCTTTAGATCTGTTCTTACTACATTAGGGTCTACCTTCCCCCCCCTTTTAACAACTTTTACTCCTTTACTATCAAGAACAGGTTTAAACCTATCCTTGCTTCCCATGAGTCTACCTCTAGCCCATTTAACAGCCCTTACACCCTTACTTTCAGGAACATCAACCTAAATATGAAGAACAGATTATGCCAAGCAAATTGAAAAAAGAGGTATATGAAATATAATCAACATTTATCAACTATAATATACACCAACCTTCAGATAATTTATCGGTTAAATTGTTCTTCATTATCCATAAAAAAAACGTTTGAAAATAAATTAACGCTTATTTATATATAATTGATTAATACACCTAAACCTAACGATTATTGAAAACTAAAAGGATTACCTAACCCTCCACGTATGTTAAGAGGCTGAACTATTGTTGATATAAAGTGATCTCAACCCGAATTGAACCCTCCACTAATTCAAATTTTAATAATCAAAATTATAGTAACCATAATTCAAGCTCTAAAGTCCGTTTTCTTTATATTAAATCCGTTTAATATAATATTTAAAGCTATACCAAAACAAGCAAAGAAATAAAGATGTATAATGGATATAGGCGTTAAAAATGCTACTATAACATTATCATAATTAAAATTTGAATCAGAATCTAAATTATAATATACTTTAATATAAACCATTATAGTAATTTTAAATATAGCTCTTGTAAATACATTAAAGTTAATAACATTAAGTATTAAGCTAAATAAATAACTAAAGATGTTGGAACTTAAAATAGTATTATTACTAGTTTTTATATTACTATTGGTATTTATAACACTAAATAATGATAATAATAATAATAAAAGTAAACTATTGTCAGCTAAAGATAAATAAGGTATTAATATATAGAAAATAAAACCTATTAAAATATATAGAGCATAACTTGTAATTACACCTGTATCTAAATTAGAAATATTTCTACTTAAAGTAATTAAACCTTTTTCTAGTCCAAAAGGACCTAATAATTCAACACTTCCTTTATCTATAACTTTAGTAGTTTGACCTCCTAATTTAAGAACTAGACCTGTAATATATTTATTATAAAATAATTCAATCAAGAAACGTTGGTTAAAGAATCCAAATATGTTATAACCTAATCTAGATAATTTAAAGCTTATAAGTATTTTAGGTAAGAATTCTGAAAGAATTATAGCTAAAACACTCAGAGATACAGTAAAGAATAGAGGTAATAATTTAAATAAAGTAGGTACAGCAAATTCGGTATCTAACATTATTTCATGTGTAGGATGAATAAATAAACTATTATCAGCAAAGAAACCCGAACCTAAACCTATAAAAATATCTTTAGTAATATAACCAAAGAATATAGAAAATATAGCTAATATAATAAGAGGTAAACTCATATATATATCACCTTCATGAGCATGTTTATAATTAACCACTGGTCCATTAGGGTTAGTTAAGAAAGTTAAATATAAAACTTTAACAGAATATAAGGTAGTGAACATAGCACCAATAGTTGCTATAAAGTAAACTACTGTACCACTAAAGTAAAACTGTCCGTAAGCAGATTCTAATATAAAATCTTTACTATAGAAACCAGTCATAAAAGGGAAAGCAACTAAACTAAGACTAGCTATTAACATAACAGAATATGTTAAAGGTAAAAATGGTCTTAACCCACCATACTTCCTAAAATCTTGGTTATCTGCTACTGCGTGAATTACAGCACCTGCACCCAAGAATAATAGCCCTTTATAAAAGGCATGATTAACTAAGTGAAATAAAGCTATGTTATATGAAGACAATCCAACAGCTATCACCATCATCCCTAATTGGCTCATAGTGGAATAAGCGATAACTTTTTTTATATCTTGTTGGAATAGACCTATAAGACTACTAAAAACAGTAGTTATAGCACCTAATCATAAACATAAGATTAATACTGTCGAACTATATTCTATTAAAGGACTTGTACGCATTAATAAATACACACCAGCAGTAACCATAGTAGCTGCGTGTATCAACGCACTAACAGGTGTAGGACCTTCCATAGCCATAGGTAATCAAACATGTAATCCAACTTGAGAACTTTTAGCCATAGCACCTATTAATAAACATATACCAATAATTGTAACAATGTTTTCATTAACAAAAGGAGCTAAAGAGAATACTGTACTATAATCAATATTACCAAATGATCATAATATAGCAAACATACCTATAGTTAAAAAACAATCACCTACTCTGTTAGTTAAAAAAGCAGACATAGAACTTTGATTTGCAGCTATTCTAGTAAATCAAAAACTTACTAAAAGATACGAACAAATTCCTACACCCTCTCATCCAACAAACATTAATAAAAAATTATTAGCTGTAACAAGTATAATCATCATAAAAGTGAATAAACTTAGATAACTAAAAAATCTTTGATTATGAGGATCATGACTCATATACCCTATAGAATAAATATGTACTAAAGAACTAACGATTAAGACAGGTATTAACATAGATACTGTTAAACTATCAAAATGGAAACCTCATAGTACGTTAAGTGATTCACTATCTATTCATCTAAAAAGGTTTATTGAAACAGGTATGTTATTTAAACCTACTTCAAAAAAGGCAACAATTGCTAATAAAGTTGTGACAATTACACTCGTACATGTAATTAATTGGGCTCCGCTAACACCGACTTTTCTACCAAAAAACCCGGAAACTATTGATCCTAATAAAGGTAAAGTAATTATAGCTAAATACATTATTTATATTCTATAGCGATGCTTCCTCTTAATCTATAAAATGCAACTAGAATACCTAAACCAATTGCTGATTCTGCTCCAGCTATAGCTATTATATAAATAGCATATGTTTGGCCTAATATATCATCAAAGCTAAGTGAACTTATCAATATTAAGAACGTAATAGCTAATAACATTATTTCTATCGAAATAAGCATTAATATTATATTTTTTCTGTTTAAAACGAATCCTAAGATTCCTATTAAAAAAAGTATTAAGGATAAATTCATTGTATATATTTTTTTTTTAATTATAATTAAAGGTATTAACATAAAATATAGGCAAAGCCTATGTATTATGCATTATACCCTAATTTACGTATAGTCTTTAAGCAGTAAGATATAGATATATTTATATAACCAACTAATTACTTTTTTTTAAGGTATAAAAATAGTATTAAACCTATAGAGTTCAGACTAAAAAAGGCCTAAACCTACCTTAAACTCAGAATATTAAAAGAGTTTATAGTATTTACACTTAATGTTGTAAGGTTTAACTTACCATACTAATACCTTTATGTTAAACATAATAGTTTTTATGTTACTTAGACTTTTAATAGATTACGTTAAGTTTAAATTTAACCTTTTAAAATATGTATTGTTAAGTAAAAAATCCTTTTACGTTATAAGACTACAAATAACCCAGTAAAAACTACCAGTGCCTGGTTGTCCCGAACCTGAAGATGGGTTTGATATACCAAGGTTATTATAATCTTGAAATAGGTCTAAGTTTACTGTATATCCGGCATCGGCGCTAGAAGAAATATGAACCGTACGTAATATAGGGCATGCACTATTTTTTAATAATTATAAATATAATAAATCTATATTATTGTTCTTCAAGTCAACTAAGAAATTTTTCTATAGACACTGACTCTATAACTATAGGCATAGAACTGTGTAAAATACCACATATTTCTGAACATTGACCGTAGAAAGTTCCTTCTCTATTAATAAGAACTGAAACTTGGTTTAATCTACCAGGGTAAGCATCACATTTAATACCTAAAGCAGGACAGGCGAAAGAATGTATAACATCTGCAGCTGTAACAATAAATCTTACGTGTGTTAATTCCGGAAGTATAACTCTGTTATCTACTTCAAGCATTCTTAAAGCTCCATCCTCTAAATCTGACTCAGGTACTAAGTATGAATCAAATTCTATGAATTCATCCTCTGCATTTAAAAAATCTGGATATTGATAACTTCAATATCATTGGTGTCCCTCTGCTAATACAGACATCGCAGGATCACTAACTTCATCCATTAAATATAATAACTTAAATGAAGGGAAAGCTATTAATATTAATATTAAGGCAGGAGTAATTGTTCATATTAATTCTATTAGTGTACCGTGGTTTAAATATTTATGAGATATAGGTGATTTTGTACTAGTATAATTTCTTACAATAGATATCATTATTCAACCTACACCAAATAAAATTATAACTAAATAGAACATAATATTATCGTGTAGTTCAACTAATCCTTCCATTTGAGGTGTAGCACTATCCTGGAAATAAAGACCTCAAGGCTTAGGTGTATCACAATTGTTAACAATATTTGAAAATAACAAGTTAAACATATAAAATTATTTTTCGTTTTTTCTAATATAAATTATATATTAGAAACCATTAAACAGCTTATACTAGTATATATTTTATATATATAATATAAAATAAAGAAATATTAGCATATATTTATGTACTATAGGTTTATACTACCTATACTTTACTAAAAGCCTTTATTGTATATACATTTATTAAAAAATAAGTAAAAAAAAAGTGTATCGTAAAATTTACTTTAACATATTGTTACTTATTATTACTATATATATCCCTATTAAATTATTAGATGTTAATAATTATAATTTTATTATAGAATAAATCACATAGACAAAATATAGGCGTTTGCTTATATTTAGTTTTAATTTTTGCTACTTGAACCTTGTCCTTTACCTGTTTCAGACTCATTTGAATCAGGTTGTTGTAAGGACATTCTCATGGCTTTTTCAAAATTAGCCGAATCCGTGGATTCTTGACTTCTATTTGAATCGATAGAAGTTCGACGACTGCTAATACCTAATTCTGCGTCTATGTCTCTAGCTATTCTATTAATATCAACTATTCCCGTATGGATAGATTCCTGAAGCTTAACGAAATCTCTTTTTAATTGAAGGTATTCACCATGTTTTTTTTCTAATCCATTTAGCTTCCTATCTATTTCAGCAACACCTTCTAAAAAATCTATCTTAACTAATTTTTCCCTTTGTATAGTTAATTTATACATAGTTTTATCTAACCGATCGCTGGCAGCCATTATATCAGTAACTCTAGCCATATTATGTTTGATTCCAGGCGGAAAATCACCAGGAATGTTATTTGACCCTCGATCTATGGCCTTACCTTTGTCTAGGTTTTTACCTGACTTTGTATTTTCGCTGTCAGAACCGGGGTTTGATCCAAGATCAATACCCTTTCCTTTATCTAGTTTTTTACCTGATGAAGACCCTTCATCATCAGATAATTTAAAAGATGTAGTACTTTTAGTTTCTGGCAACTCATTACTACCTAATTTATGTGTATTTAAATTTAAGAATAAATGGCTAAGGTTTAATTTACCTTTTAGACCCAAGTACTCAATTAATCAACCTGTGAAACCGTTATTGACACTTCAACTCAATAAACCGCAACCTAGTAAGGTATATATGTCTAAGTATTTTTTTAATACGTTAATATCCATGTAGTATATAATTATTGTTAATAAACTAACAAGAAAAACTATACTAAAAAAAATGGATAATGGATATTTAGACATATTTCTATGTATAGAAAATTTAAAACTAGAAATATGACTTATTGTACTTAATTTAAAAATACTTAAATTAAGCATTTGTCTACTATCAATTTTAAGAGCATTTTTACCTAGCTCAAAAGCAAAACCTAATGTTAACGCTAAAAAAAAGATCAACATTATAGTTAAACCATATATACCATTTGTGTATGCACTAACTACGTAAGGATAAACTAAAAGAATCTCTAGATCAAACAATAAAAATAACAATGCGAATATAAAGAAAGAAATACTGAACTGTGTCCTATTTTGACCAAGGAATGAGTGGAAACCGCACTCAAACGCACTATCTTTTTCCTGGTAAGGATTATGTGGAGCAAATATCAAATTAACGGCCAATAAAATAATGGCCAATAAAGGTATAAAAACAAAGAAAAAAGTCGTACTTGTCATTTATTGATTAAATAATATCAAAGCTAAAATATTAGCTAAACTTAGTCATTCCTGAGGTACGAATATAAATAAAAGTATTATTAAAGTTAATACAGATATAGTAATAGTTAAATAACTAGATAATATAATACTGTTTGCTTTAAATGTTATTTTTTTAACTAATTTGTTATTTTGTATTATGTTACCGTGTAAAGTAAGATTGGCAGTTTCTGGGTTAATGGTATGCTCAGGTGCATCAAAGAATATTTGTTTAATGATGTTTAAGTAGTAAACACCACTAATAACACTAGTTAAGATAGCAACTAGTGCAAGGAAAATGTAACCAGCGTCTATTGCAGCACTCAGTACCATCTGTTTTGCAAAGAATCCTATAAGAGGAGGAATTCCTGCAAAAGAAAAGATTGTAATAGTTAAACTTAAAGCTAATAAAGGATTTATTTCAAAATATCCTTTAAGTTGACTTATTAATTGTATAGGTGAATTGTTTTTATCATCTAGTTGTTTGTATTCATTGCTCTCGTTTACGTAATAATAAAGAGAAAAACCTATACTGATTAATATAATAAATGCATTTAAATTACTAATAGAGTACTGCATTAGGTAAAAAATAAAGGCTTGTATAGACTCTATACTGTTGATACTTAATGCAAGCAAAATAAACCCTACATGTGATATAGTACTGTAAGCAAACAATCTTTTAATTCTAAATTGAGTTAAACCTACTACTGTTCCAACAATTAATGAAAGTAAAGAACTTACAAGTAAACTAGATGTCCAACTAAAACTAAAATTAAATAAAGAATTGCTTGTATAATGCACTAATTCTAATAGAAATACAAATATAGATATTTTTGCTACAATAGCTACAAATGTAGTCACTATAGTAGGTATAGCATCATAAACACCAGGAGATCAGAAGTGAAAAGGTGCAGCACTCACCTTAAATAAGAAACCTACGCTAAGTATAAGCAATGAAAAGTTAATATAATAACTTTTATATCAGTATAAAATGTTATTCCCACCTTCATTGGCCAAATCACTTAAACTAGTTATAACATATATACCGTCAAGATTAGTCGTACCTGAATTTGCATACAATAAACTAGTTCCTAGTAATATAAAACAAGAACTTAAACCCCCTAACAAGAAATAAGTTAAACCACCAGAAGTAGCTAATTCAGAATTTCGGTATAATGTACTAAGTAAATATAAACCGTAACTTTGTAACTCAATAGATAGAAATATAGAAACTAAATCACTTGTAGATACTAAGAATATTGCACCACTAACTATAAACAATAGTATTAAAGGGTACTCTATTATTTTAAATTGTTCCCCCATCTTGTTTACAATTTTAGTCCTGTAATATAATAAATTATAAAAAAGCATTTTATTTATAGAAGAATATGTAGTTGATCATATCTTTCTAGGATAAAAAGCAGTAAGTTGTAGTATTACTGCACTAATTAAAAATATAAAAATATGAAAACTATGCGTAATACTAGTTGCATGAAATAGTCCACCATACATACCAATACCTCTATCTAAACATGTGAAGTATAAACTCGTGAAAGCTAATATTGAAGAATAAATAAGTATTATAATAGAGACTCTACTATATAATATAGACTTATCTCTTCGTAAAGTAACCGCATTCGATAATAATAACTGTAGTATTGATAAAATAATCATTAATAAGTAAAAGAATCGAACTTTATTATTAATATATTTTGTATAAAAATATAGTTTTATTACATACCAGAAACTTATTTTTTTTTTCATTATTATATGCTATGAACAATTTCTACATTACTTAAAATAATTAATTAAAAATAAGGTTTTAGAAGGCATATACTAAACATGCGTAAAATTCAGATAAGTATTCTATACGTTAACCATTATTACTAGAAACCATACTGTAAAGCCTAACTATTACATATATATAGGTAAAAAAAAGTAATAAGGACAAAAGTAATAAAGATATTAATCCATAAATTAATATATTACTTGAATTAGTTTAAAAATATTTGCTTTATAATATAAAACAATACGCATATATATGTATCTAATATATATAACAATAAAAATAATACAAATATGTAGTATTAAAAATAGCCGGAGGAGAAATTTGAATTCTCATTCTTAATGCATGAAATTAATGTTCTAACCAATTAAACTACCCTGGCTTTTATTATAATTTTAATTAATAAAGGGTGAATACCCTGATTTGAACAGGGAACATATTGTGCCACATACAATCGCTCTACCTATTGAACTATATCCACCATTAAAACATAAAGTTTTATAAAACTTTAAACATAGAATACTAAAAAGTAATTATGTTGGAGTGATTCGAACACTCAATGGTAAATACCAAAAATTTATGACTTACCGATTAGTCCACAACATATATTTAAATATATCAATACATAGATAATTAATAAACTAATTATAAATTTACATAAGGTACATCCGACTTGAACGGATAAGATTTAAAAATAATCAAATAGGCCTAAGCTATTCATGTCTACCAATTCCATCACTACCTTTAAATTGCTCGAGATAAGATTTGAACTTACAACCTAAACATCTTCAGAGTTCCGCTCTACCAGATTGAGCTTCTCGAGCTACATATATTGCAGGTCAAGTTGGATATATACCACTCATAAGGAGATATATCTATACATAGAGGCGTAAAGTATAACTTGTTTTACAGAAAGCTTACCCCTATAAACAATACACGGTCATATAAATTAAGTTAAAAATATCATATATATATGTATTTTAACGCCTATTACATAGTCCTAATACTAAAGGAAAAAAAAGGGATAATGTAAATTTGTTAGTGCCTTAATAGTTAATTTGACTAATAAAAAAAGTTAAATTTAATTAATATAGCATCAAACATAAATAAATATTATTTATTTAATATATGCAGGCTGCATTAGGTAGTAAAAATATTAATTTTTCTAGTTCTCTAGCCGCTTATCAGAAGAATTTTACCTCAAGTGGAGACACCAGGACTCGATCCTGAAATAGCGATACGCAAAATCGCAGTTTTACCAATTAAACTATGTCCCCCTTTTTTGTGTAATAATAATAAATATTTATTTAAATATTATCATTTTAACTAATATAACATGTATATAGGCATTTTACGATTTTGTAAAAAATTAATTTGTAAACAAGCTTATATAGATCATGCTCATATAGATTTTAGATTATATATATTAAACATATATTTATATGAACTTTAATAGTAAAATAAAATATTTAAATAGGTATTTATATATTTTATAAACGAAAAAATTTTTTTTAGTATTTAATTAAACTATAACGTATCCAAAAGAGGACTTGAACCTCTACGATATTATATCAACGAAGCTTAAGTTCGTCCTGTCTACCAATTCCAGCACTCGGACGTATAATTTTGTTTAATTAAGCTAAGGCCAGAGTGAGTTGAACACTCATCTCAGCTGTCATGAGCAGCTTGCTTTACCAATTAAGCTATAACCTTGTTAAATATGCGGACAAAGGATTTGCACCAATGTAGACTGGACATGAGCCAGTTATGTTACTATTACATCAATCCGCATTATAATAATATATAACTAATTTATACTTTATTATTTTACGTAGATATACAAAATCGTATACACTAGTAGCCTCAGAGGGGTTTGAACCCTCGCATGTAATGACGAAAACATTATGTCTTAACCACTTGACTATGAGGCCTATTATGTATAAAGTAAGTCCAGTGCAAGTATCGCACTTGCTTCAGCTGGTTACAAAACAGCTACATTACTTTTATGCTAACCGGACTGAAGTTAATGTAGTTGTTGTATTTATTCTTATTTATTTTTATACATAAGAAGATATGTGATATCGGGTAAATTTAGTTGAATATAAAATTAGTACTTTATACCTAAAAACATTTAAATTCTTTCAGCTAAAGCCTATTGAGAGCAATAAAATTAATTACCTTAAGAGTAAATAGGATTTATTGCTAAATAAAAAAAAAAATTTTTTTTTATAACTCATTTCGTAGTATTCCACTACGTATATTTAAGAATATCTTAAAGTAAACTTCGTGCCTAGATGCATTCAGCACTTATTTTTAACTAACTTAGCGTTCCTGCCGTGCCTATGCTATAGAATTACTTAAGTGAAAGTAACACCCCTTGTCCTTTCATCTCTTTAGTTTGTTATGGGACTTTACTACATATATTTAATATTGGGCACATAAACAACAGGTAAACCAGAGGTTAATATACCCAGCTCCTTTCGTACGAGGGGGATATCCTTATTTTATTCTAATTTCCTCTAGAAGATAGAAACCATACTGTCTCACGACGTATTTAACCCAGCTCGTGTAACTTATTAATCGACGAACAGTCGAACCCTTCATGATTCCTGCATTCATGTGGATAAGTTAAGCCGACATCGAGGTGCCAAACTGCGCACTCAATTTGTACTTCCTGGCGCAATTAGCCTGTTCATTTATTGTTAATATAAAAGTAATAAACTTTTAACCTCCATTTTTTTCAAAATGGATCAGACTATTTCTTCATTTTTCTCTTTATTTTATAAAATTTGCAACCCGAAATTTGTAAATAAGGCTAAAAAAACTTTTTTATATTATTTAGCTTTTTTTGTTTACATTAATGTTAGAAGTAAGAGTAACAAATTTCTTACTTTTTTTGTTCAAATTAATTACCAATAAAGTAATTTTTATCTTTATTTACTACTTACTCAACCCTTAACACCATAAGCTCCGTTACGATTTTTACTATTAATAATAGTATATTGTACATTTGATTTATGGTAACCTCTTAACATAATAGTAGATAAACCCCTGAAAGAAGAATCAACATTTTTTAATCCTCCTAATCACTTCATTTTAAATACAGATCTTGAAGCAGTTGCTCGGCGGGTTAGGCGACCTTTAGCCTCTACTCTAATTCCTCTTAATTTTAAATGTTTTAAGTGATGTCTAATAACAAAGCCTTTTAAAGAAATTTTTTTGTTATTTGAAGAGGATCTTTTTTTTATATTTATTTCTAAATCATCCGCTGCAGGATAGAAACTTAATAACAAACTGTTTAAAGAATCTTTATCATTATTATCTTTAAACATGCAACTAATAATATTATTACGTATTCTATTAACAAAAAATTCTTCTTTGTTAGGTTTGCTTATTCTTTCACTTATTTTCCTTATAACAGGTAGTTTAATTTTACGTAAAGATGTTTTTAAAACTCTAAAAAGTTTATTATTTCTATTACGTAGTTTTAAGGAAACAACTTGAGTATAAATATCACTGTTTAGATGCATCTTTTTTAACTTTACAATATTGAACTCAACTTCTTTATTATATAATTTTTTTACTAAATAAATAAGCTTTGACATAAACTGATTAGTAAATTTTAAACTATTTAGTTTTAATAGATGATAAAAGTACCGTATTTTTTTTTCTTTAAAATGTTTTACAGTTTCAAATTTAACTTGATTAAATTTAAGATATTCTATAGGATTTCAGCTTGAAATTTTATTAAGAAACATAATACGTTTTTCATCTACTGTTAAAAGATTTTTTTCCACTAGACTTGTTAAATGTTCGTAATAAGAATTTAATAACTCTATTTCCGAATAATCAGCGTATTTGTTAATAATGGACATGGTATATATATCATAAAGTTCATTATGATCACCCTCAAAAAAAAGTTCTTCTCAACTTAAGGGTCTATTGTAATTTAAAATGGATTTACCTTCACGATTATATTTAACAGATTTTTTAAATTTATAACGAGGATAAAAAATTTCTTTTTTAGCCTTTTCATAATTTTGGGATAATAACATACCCTCTGTGTTAAGAACATAAAAGGTTATTAGTATTTTATGACTTGTATGCTTTACATCACCTCTACCTATAAAAGTTTTTTTTGTAGATACTCGCCTGAATCGAAGTAATAATCGCTTAGTTTTATTTTGCATTAAATTTAAGTTAAGTTGTAAGTTAAAAAAGCTTCTTAATAGACTCATAAGATTTCTATTTGCAACTGGCAATGTTTTTATATAATTAGTGTCATATGTGTATATACTATTATACCACTCTTGAGCTGCAGGTGTAAAGTGCCTAATTTTACCCGTATCGCTTTTAATATAACTCAAAGGCTTAGATATGCTTATTTTACTTTTTTTATCAAATAATATGGGGAAATTTTGATAAAAATTTTTTTCTTGAGTTTCATCAAGGTTTATTTGTGTTTTTAAGTCTTTTATGTTATTTAATATTATGTATATATTTGCTTAACATTTAATATAGGGTTAAGTCTATTTCATTAATATTATTATATTAATTATTATTTTGTTAAATTATTTTTAAACTAAATAGCTAATTTAAGATAACATAAAGTTTTTATAAAAGAGAAGAAAAATGTTGGATTCTTTTTTAGTCGTTGAACGTTTTTACTATTAAAAGTAAATTTCGCTTCAAGTGAACATTTTAAAGTCTTTCTTGAAATTAACCCAATTAATTCAATATTTATTTTATTAAATATTGAGGGACAAGTTGTTCTTGTTGTTTATCCCTAGCGTAGCTTTTTCAATTATCCAAGACCTTTCCTTTCTGCATCTTGTGATCATATGCCCCGCTTACGCGACTGATAGACGTGTAAGTCAAACAGTAAAGCAAGATTAAGCCATTAAACTTGACAAGTAATAAACATAATTATATTATTAGTAATTTTATTATTGAAGGAGATATGTTCTACCCACACACACTTAATCATTATAAACTAAGCCTACTAATAATATAACTAAAAACATTGGAAAATTAATAATATAGTACTTTCTTAATGTTTTAATTACAACTATTTTCCATATAGTTAAAATCTTACTTGGATAGAAAATATTAGTTCTAACTCAATAGATATATAGCTGGATTAGTTATAGCTTAAGCTATACCAAATAACATACTAAAAAAAAAAAAAATATACAATATTTGTATATTTAATTGTCATAATTATATGACAATTTTACAAAATTAACTTTGGATACACCCAGGTACTTTTTATGGGATCTGTGCCCCGCATAAACTGCCTCCTAGCAATTGTTCCTTCAAAGAAGGTTAATGATTATCTCAAATCTCTAGCAAAAGCAAGATAAGTTTGAGAGTTTCACGTAGAAAATCTACCAATATGATAAACTAAATAAAGGTGTTTCAATTGTGTTAACACTACCTTATAACTAAAATTCGCAGTATCATATTCAATAACTAGCAACAGTAAAGCTGCATAGGGTCTTCTCGTCTAACTAGAGGTAAACTGTATCTGCACAGTTATTCCAATTTCACTGAGCCAATCATTGAGACAGCTGTTGTATCGTTAAATCATTCATGCAAGACCGCATTTAACGGCCAAGGTATTCCGCTACCTTAGGACCCTCATAGGTAAGGCCGCCATTGATCGGGGTTTCCTTCAAAGCCAAGCTTATATTAGTCAACTTAGCAAATCCGTTAACCAGCCGACATCGGGCAGAAATCACACTCAATACTTTGATTTATTATCTTACTGCAGAGTGCTTTGTTTTAATTAAACAGTCGTACAACACTATTCCATGCTTCCTATTCTTAACCTAATATTAATTAGGAGGAATGGCTCTCCTTATCCCGAAGTTACGGTAGTTAGTTTGCCGAGTTCCTTAATGATTGTTCACTCAAACGCCTTCGTATTCTCTACTAGCTTACTTGGGGTAGTCTTTAGGTACGGTCGTATGCATAGTTGCCTAGGTTATCATGAAAATTCATCTACTTTAGTTTGTTTTAATCATGATAACTTCTATCGATGTTTTTCCAGAACCTTCTTCACTTTACTTTTTTTTTGTCCAAAAAAAAATGGTATTACAACACTAAAAGAAGGTTGTTACTACTCGATATGAGATTTTTGCTCATCGTTTAATCCTTTAGGTTTGTAAACTTAGAGGCCGTTACTTTATTAAAACCATAAGCTTTAGGCGAGGGTTTCCCCTTTTTCGTTACTCATGCCAGCATTCTCACTTGGGTTATCCTATATTTATTCTTAAAAAGAATAAGTCCTAGATTTACCCAACGTTCTGCTACCCCATTAAATATAATAATAAATTATTAATAAATATGGACAAGGTGTCGGTATATTGTTTAGATCCGTTAAATTTTCGGTGCAACTATCAACATAAATAAACGCAAGCGTCATTTATTAAACCAGTGCTCTGTTACGAGATCTTCAAAAAATGGACCGCTTCTAAGCCTATTTCCTAGTCGTATTAGATAGAAACTTCCTTAATTTCACTTAACAATAATTTTGGAACCTTAACTCTTGTTCTGGGCTGTTTCCCTTTAGACATACAACCTTATCGTACTATGTCCGATTATTCAATATTCATCATTGCCCTTCCGAGTGCGAATACTCACCGATAAAATCTTCACGATTGCCCGATATATGCAAAATTACCCTTTATACTATAGCTTGTCGGAAAGAACCTATAGAATAATAAGATAGAAGTTGCCTGAGATCACAGTTCTGTACCTGCTATGATGTACCTTGAATTACCTACTTATATAGGTTTCGCAGAAAACCAGCTATCCTAGTCAGTGTTGTCTTTCACTAACTTACCACAGTTCTTCGGATATCTTTACAACGATAACCCGTTCGGGCTTTTATAACCCTGACTGTAGTAAGATCACCAGGCTTCGGGTCTAATTTTAGATACTAATTCATTATTTCATAATTGGTTTATCTGGGCATTACTGCTCGCATCTAATATTAACTCGCTGACCCATTATGCAAAAGGTACGCTCTTACTTTTTATTTAAACTTTACTTGAGCTGCTTATAAGACTACTAATTCTAACCTTTCCTTCACAGTACTGTACGCTGTTGCTTATATATTATATTTAGCCTTAGAGGAAGGTTCCCCTTTATATTCAAACAGGTTTTGCCCGTTTTACTTGTTTGTATTACAACAGCTTATACTCGAAATTTTTTTTCAAATATAAACCTATATATACTTAGGCTCTTCTACTTTCATTCACACTAATCATAGAATCTCGTTTGATTTATTTTCCTGAAGTTACTAAGATATTTCAATTCACTTCGTTTATAATTTAATTTATCTAAGAGTTCATGTGTTTATACGCCACTGCTTTTACGCAGGTCGTTGAAGAACAACTATTATTACAATTTCTTCAAAATAACATCTTTTTTCAATGTTAAACCACAACACAATTTAATCTAGTTGCCCGTACTCTCTTTAATATATAGCTAGGTATTCCTAATAGTCTCTTTATATACTTTCCTATGTATTAATACATAGAAATTCGCCATAGATATCATACACATTACTAATGCCTACTGCTATGAAAAAAAAAAAAAATTTTTTTTTCGGATTATTATGATTCGAACATAACAGATCCTCAACCCAAATGAGGCGCCTAACCAACCTGGCTCTAATCCGTTTTATTTATTTTTACTCTTTTAGAGTAAAAGCAGAGAATATCCGATTTGAACGGATGTGATTTATTAAATCAAATAAGTTTCAAGCTTATCACCTTAAACCTCTCAGTCAATTCTCTTATTATAAAAATATAATATTTACATTTATTGTCTTACCATTAATTAATAATAAATTAATTTAATTAATTCTTTCAAGACTTGAACTTGAATAACATCCTTATCAAGAATACGCTCTACCAGTTAAGCTAAAGAACTTTAATAAAGACCTAATAAGACAATGAAAAAAAAATTTTTTTTTCCTCTAGATACTAGTATGAATGCACTAGTATAGATGAATAAATTTTAGTAAATATATCACCCCTTAAATATATGGCGCTTATCTAAAATAATTCTAATTTAATTAAAATTTTCATGCAAGAGCACTCAGATTTGAACTGAGAATGTGAAGTTTGAAGCTTCAAATTTTACCCTTAAACTATGCTCTTGTATTTAATAAAAATATAAAGGCTTTATACAAATACCGGAAAAGAGATGATTCGAACATCCAGGTGCATAACACAATATTTAGCAAATATCTCGCTTTACCAATAGCAACTTTTCCTTATAAAAAAAAAGTATAAATTTATATCTTTCTACTTTTTTATATAAAACACATATTTAATATATTATTTGCTGTATAACATTCTGTATTCTTATAGGGTTAGTAAATATTTTATAATAATTTAATACAGGTATGCCTTTATTCTTAATATTAAAATTAAATGCCATAAGACCAAAATAGACCGCAATCATTGAATAATAATAGTAATATTGATAAAATAATCATTAATAAATAAAAGAATCGAATATTCATGTTTATATATATTTACAATATAAAAAAAGAGATATATTGGTGTATATAAATACACCAAAATTTTTTTGTTTTAAAAAGACGGGTTTAATCAGAGAAATCTTTAAAATACGGCCAGCCGAATTCGAATCGACACAAATCGTTTGGAAGACGAAAGGTCTACCATTAACCTATGGCCGTTTATTTTATTAACCTTTAGTTAAAATATAAATTAAACCTAGTGTTTAAAAAAAAAAATATAAATACTATTCTTATAATTTTATGTTAAGCAACCATTTCCTTTATATGTTTATCTATGACAGGTAGTCAAGTATCTCTGGTGCACAGTCTAGGCTATTCTCAGCACCAGTCCCGGTATTACTAGAGCTATTATTTTTTTTTTTTATTTATATTTTTAATCATGTAAGACCTGCGGGATTCGAACCCACATATCAAAGATTAAAAGTCTCGAATTTTACCATTAAACTAAGGTCTCTTTAGAATTTTAAATATAAATTCTTTAATAATGCACCTAATCCCGTTTTATAGCATCAAAAATTTTTTGACTCATAATTGAAGGAGATTGCATAGAACTACTAGATACCAAACGGTTGTTTACAACTCTAGATTCGGTATTACCAGATGCGGTGTAGCGTTCCAAAAATTCACCTTTAAGGCGATCAGGTATAGTGCTACTATAAGTATGTCGTTCATGAAAAATAGGTTTAATAGTTTTACCACTAGTAACGTCATTTAATTGGTTACCACATATTTTAGTTAATTCGTCCTTATAGAACTGCTCAGGTAATACAGTCTTCAGAGGCGGTAAATTTTTACCCTGCGGACCATCCTTTAAAGATGGTAAACCATCACCACCCGGATCAAAAGGAGGGTTGTTTTTGGGTATTGTAGGATTATGTCTAACTGGAGGTAGTCCAGAATTCAAGGTATAACCTAAAGAAAAATCAAATAAAAGATAAACGAAAAAGATTAGACGTATAATAATATACAGGCGTAATAAGAAAGGTAAAGAACTAAATATGGCTCAAATTAATTTAATAGTATAGTATAAACCATTTTCTATACATTCATCATATATAAAATAAAGTATAGTAAAAGATATTAAGATAAATATTATACATGTACAAGTAAAAAAAAACAATGGTAATAATCAAAAAATATTTATTATAGTATTAGCTATTAAATACATTGAAAATATACTTACTCCGAATATTAAGAACCCCAGTAATAGATTGAAATGAAAAGAAATAACCATACCACGTCTACAAAATGTCAATATAAAATCGATGATTCCAACCCCAAATGATGATTTTCTGTAGAATGATAGGCTAATACTCGTCATAAACCCACGGCAATAAAAGCTGTACCTATCATAACATGAAGCCCATGAAAACCTGTACCAAAATAAAAACAAGATCCAAAGGCACCGTCACTAATAGTAAAAGAAGAAACAGTGTATTCTACACCTTGGAAACCTGTGAATATTACAGCTAAGATTACTGTAGCCACTAATCCATATAAAGCTCCACGTCTATTTCCATTTATTAAAGAATGATGAGCGTACGTTACTGTAACACCTGATGATAATAGTATAACTGTATTAAGTAAAGGTAATTCAAAAGGGTTAATTGCTTCTATACCCATAGGTGGTCATTGAGCACCTAATTCTACTGTAGGTGATAAGGCACTATGAAAAAAGGCTCAAAATATAGCTAAGAAGAATAATGCTTCTGAAACTATAAATAAAGCTACACCCATATTTAAACCTCTTTGTACAGCTAATGTATGGTTACCTAAAAATGTACCTTCACTTATAACATCCCTTCATCATAATGACATTGAATAAATAAGTGTTACAAAAGCTAAAGATAAAAAGAGTTCTGCATTACTAAAACCGTGCATTGTTAATACACCACTAGTTGTTAATGTTAATAATGTAATACAAGTAAATAAAGGTCAAGGAGACGGTGATACTAAATGAAAAGGATGAGCTTGAAAATTACTTCTCGTTAGTTTAGTCATTTACAACAATAAATTCATAAAATTATGTGTTTTAATATATCTAAAGCTTTTTTATTTAGAAAAATATATTAATTTTTGCATACCAGAGGTATATAATTTTGGCGTAATATATGTATATACATTAAGGATTAAGGAATAGGTGACTTGAACACCTAACCTACCGTGTGTAAAACGGTTGCTCTACCATTAAGCTAATCCCTTTTTAAATTATTATACTTACGGGCTAGGTCGGCATCGAACCGACATTTATTTTCTTGACAAGAAAATTTCATACCAATTAGAACACTAACCCTTATTAAAATATAACTTATGTTATTAGTATAACATTATTATAACATATATTACAATGAAAATAAATATATAAATAAAGCCATAAAAGAAATATCCTTTATTAATTTTTTTGTTTTATTGTAATAACGATAGCACCAACCATAGCCAATAATAATATAATAGAAGTTAATATTAATCATATACTATAACTAGTATACATAATATTACCTATGCTAGAAATATGACTAGCTTCGGCTAAATTACTGTCTCATATTTTACTAGTAACGAATGATATTTGACCGTTGTCTAATTCAGCACCATTTATTTTAAAAAATTTATTTAAACTATCACTATAATTATTATATCAAATATCGTTTAAAGTATTGTTTAAATCAACAGTATAACTATTAAAAGAGGCAACACTATAAGGCAATATTTGATATAAAGGATAGTTAAATGCTATGGTAATAAATATTGCTAAAGGTATGCTATTACTAGTATTACTTAATAGTTCACTTATTCTAACATTAATTAACATTAATATAAATAAAAATAAAATTGACACAGCACCAACATATACTAATAAATAAGAAAGACCAATAAAGTTTAAACCCAATATCATAAGGTAACTAGCTATACTTAAAAATAAACCTATTAAAAATAAAACAGAAACAACAGGATTTTTACTAATAATAACTAATATTCCACATAAAATAGCAGCTAATGATATGATATCTAATATCTCTGATCTATAACCATTAGTGAAAGTTTCATTTAAAATATAAAGACTGTTCATGTATAAACCAGATAAAAACCTCATTATATTTAACTATAATAAAAGAAATAACTACCTTTGTTATAAATAAATTATTTATAACAAAGTGAGAGGAAAGAGTAGTTAAATAAAAATAAAGACGTGTATAAGACTTGAACTTATATACTTGTGGCCGAAACACAGAACTTTACCATTAAGCCAACACGCCGTACATATTTTTAGTACCTAGCCCTTAAAGTGAATTGAACACCTATCGGAATATTAACAGTATTCCGCTCTACCATTGAGCTATAAAGGCATAATGTTACCTATATAGATAAAGAATTAGGAAGAAAAGGACTCGAACCTTCGACAGCATATTGCTATTGAGTTTACAGCTCAACCCGTCATACCAACAAACGGAACCTTCCTATATAAAATAAAATCTTATAGTTCGGGAGGGACAAACTATAAGGATATAATATATTGTATATAATATACATGTATTGTTAACATTAATCAATCCCGTGCAATTTCCACTACACGAACCGTATTTCGACTTAACACCAATCAAAGTCACGCATACGAAAATCTTCCATAAAAATAACTAGAACTAAATAACTAGAGTAAGAATAAATGAAAGACCAAACTTATTGCACACACTTCTTTCGGCGCCTGACGAGTAGTTAGTACCTATCTGAGATTAAATCCACCGTGACGTGGTGATTCACGATTACTAGTAATTCCTTATTCATGCAGTCGAATTTCAGACTACAATCCTTGTTATATCCTACTTTATTAGATTAGCTCCAATTCACATTATTGCATCATTTTGTATAGGAATATGTGGCACGTCTATCGCCCACAACATTTAGGCCATGATGACTTGTCTTGGTCCCTGTTATCATATCCGATGTGATGGTGAACTGCTTTATTTAGATTAAATCGCAAATAAAGCAAGGGTTTCCGTTAATTTAATGGAATTAACCAATATCTCACGACATTAACTGAAGACAGCCGTGCAACGCTTGTAATATATTCGATACTTCTTATTATAATATAAGACTTCCTTAATATAATATTCAAGTTGTGGTAAGGTTTTTCGCGTAACTACGAATTAAATAACATACTTCACTACTGGTTTCAGAAACGGTCTAATGATTTCAGTTCCTGCGTTGCCACATTACTCTTGAGGTGAAATGCTTACACTTTCATTTATAGACTAAAAAATTATCTAACCTATGGCATTCATCATTATCTGCTTGGACTACTAGGGTATCTAATCCTGTTCGCGACCCGAGCCTTCGTCCCTCAACGTCAGTTATTAGATAAAAGGTTGCTTTCGCCTTTACCAGTCGTCATGGTATCAAAGAATTTCAACTCTACTCCACAAATACTCACCTCCTCATATATAACTCTAGTATAATCGTTTCCTATTAAAGACTAATTATACCGTCTAGGTACCCTTTAAACCTACTAAAGATGAATAACACTAGTCTTCTACGTATTACCGCGACTGCTGGCACGTAATTTGGTCAAGACACATAGACAGGAAATTGTCATGATCAGTATCCTATCTAGAACTTTATTCGATAAAATCGATGTTACTTTGTCCACTGAAGTATTACTTCGACGCACCTTACGATGAGTGGTAAATTAATTGATCCCATCGGCGTTAAAAAAAAATCAAAATGAATAATCTCTTATATACAAAACTATAAGTTTTGTATATATTTAATTAAACAGCCAAAAATAACTAGCCGAAGCTATACATTCCCCCAAGTTGCTGGTTCAGCCGTTAGGCTATTGACCAATATTCCCCACTGCTGTACTATACGTATTGGGGTTTTTTCAGACCCAATGTGATCGATCGACCTCTCAGCC
>Ga0307516_10001424_pt1 | contig 33054 bp, 45 predicted proteins | sample 19_EM_MG_FD_203310 | JGI IMG/M metagenome (GOLD analysis project Ga0307516, IMG submission 203310) | Populus trichocarpa ectomycorrhiza microbial communities from riparian zone in the Pacific Northwest, United States - 19_EM | ecosystem: Host-associated > Plants > Roots > Unclassified | place...
CCCGCCCCCCCCCCCACCCCCCCCCCCCCCCCCCCCCCCCTCCCGCCCGCCCCCCCCCCCCCCTCGCACTCCCGCCTCCGGCGCGCCGGCCGGGGGGGGGGGTGTTTTTTTTTCTTTTTCGAAGAGGGGTAGTAGATGTGCAGATGGAGAAGGTGACGTGGAGGTTGACGAGAAAGAGGAGGTGGAAATGGAGGTGGAGGTAACGACGAGCGTTAAGGTAGGGGTGGAGGGATGGAGGAGAAGGGGGGGTATGGATGGAGGTTTGGTTGCGGAGGTAATAGTGACAGGTAGCAGATAGTGGGTAGTAGCGGACTGCGAGGTTGTCGGCCGTGGTTTTGCGATTTCAACGAGGCAAAGCGAGACAAGACCGGGGTAGGTAGGTCAGGTAGTTGTCCAGTCAGGTGTGTTCTGAGGGGCGGGGGGGGGGGGGGGAATTCAGGCCCAACCTGGAAATAGAAATGCGGTATGTAGATGGGCGGTGAGAGCGCGTGAGAGAAAGAGGGCGAGGGAGGGGAAAGAGGAGAGAAAGCGAAAGCGAAGAGGGTTGTAGTCACCAGTTTGTGTGCGGAGAGTTGACGCAGGGCCCAGGCGTCAACGGTGTTCACGGTCTACGGGCTGGGCTGGGCTGGGCTGGGCTGGGGTTGGGTTGAGCGCGAGACAGCGTAGCGGGTCGCGGCAGACGACGGCGACGATGGTGGTGATGATGAAGTCCGGTTGCTGCCGCTGGTGAAGCTGCCGGTGATGCTGGCTGCTGCTGGCTGCTGCTGCTGTTGCCACTGTTGCTGTGGCCGTTGTTGTTGGCACCCGAGCGCTGGATGGCTGGAGGATCAAGCCGCCGGGGCTAAGAAGCAGCAACGGGAGCTGTCGCTCTTTCTCTCTTCGCGGACGAGCAGACAGACGACGGATGGAGGACGGACAAGATGGTTTTCGCGGGAGGGAGCTAGCGGAGGAAGGAAGACGGGAAGGAAGGAGGGAAGGGAGAGTGAGTGAGTGAGCGAGAGCGAAGTGTGGCTGCGCACTTGTCTGCGTGGGATGCGTTGTGCAGCGGGAGTGGCAAGTGGGCTGTGGCAGTCTAGCAAGGGGCGTTGGAGCCTGGGATCGTGCGGGGGGGGAGGGGCGGAGGGAGTCAAGGAGGAGGAGGAGGAGGAGGAGGAGGGAGAGCGAGTTGGAGGGGGGGACTTTTTTTTTTTTTTTCGCTCGCGAAACGGGCTCTGGAGCTGTCGCTTTCTCTCTCACTCCCGGTCACTCTCAACTTCTCGCACTCCCAGCCGATAAGTGGAGGAGGAGGTGGTTGTGCCGGCGGGTGCTCGACCGGCCGGGGGGGCTTGCGGTTGGTTGCTGTACGGGTCCGCGGCATGTGTGGTGGTATGTATGTGGTATGCGAGTGCTATGGCAGAGGGCAAGGAAGCGGCAGCAAGATTAAGGGGGCGCCGTGCTGCGGCCAATCACGGCCGCGCACGGTGCTTAGTAAGCGGCCGGAGAATTCCACCATTGTTGAGGGGACACAAGACGAAAAGGGAAGCAAAGGGGAAAAAGGAACGAAAGGGGGGGGGGGAGAAGCCCAACGCCAGATCGGCAAGGTCCAACGCCGCACTCTGAAAATAATATGTAATAAAAAAAATAAAAAAATGAAGGAAAAAAAATGAAAATGAAAAAAGAAAAGAAAAGAAAAAAAAAGGCGAAGCAAAAAAAATAATAGCCAACACCCCAGCGCCACCTATCTCTCTGCAAACGAACGGACGGCGCCCCACAACGCTAATACATTCCCATCTTAATAATAATAATAATGCCGCCTCCGTCGCCACCACCCAACTGATACGATACGGCGCTCGTCAATCTCCCCGCATCCATATTGTCCAGCTCCCTCCCCTCGTCTCCTCAGTGGCCCGTCCGTCGCTTCGTCGCTTCATCCCTCTTCCTTGCACGCCGCCCCGCCCAACGATATCGCGGAAAAAAAAAAAAAAGCAGCAACCCCTCCCAACATCTGTCGAGACATATCTATGTGTACCGGCGGCGGCGGCGGCGGCGGGGACAGTCAAGGGGACTTTCGCCGGTCCGTTCCGGTCTGCAGTGTCCGGTGCTGGGTTGACCCTCGATTCCACACGCAATGCGTACATAGAGTGTTGCGTGTAGAGTGGATGGCATCTGTCACTGATATCCTGCTCTAGATACCCCAACCCCGTTTGCGCTACTGCATCTATGCATCCCGCTCCAACACCGAGCGCAAAGGAAGACCGTCCCAGCACAGGTCGGCGAGATGTTCTGTTTCACGGCGCGAGTGATCCCCCGTGACTGTGCACCCCCCACTGCACTCCCCCACCAACCCAGCCCCAGCCGGCTCGCAACTCCGAGATGTGGAAAGCCTGGCCCACTAGATTCCCGCCTCATCGGGCGTGCGGATGGGCTGCACGTGTGCGTGAGCAGACATCCCGCGGAAACGCCTCTCTGTTGGTAGTATCCCTCCCCCCCCCCCCCCCCTCTCCGGCTCCGGCTGCACCTACCTACCCGATGGCAGCTCTGCGGTTACGTACTCTATCATACTTACACATGTGCACTCAGGTAACATGGCAACAATCGACATCGATGTGTGTTCCTTCGTGCATTGCTATGTATCTCCTCCCCCTCCCCCCAAAGCTCTAACTCCAGTCTCTATATGTATCCCCTATATGCATATTTTCTTTGCAAAAACGATTCAACCGCAGCTAGTTACGATACAGTGAGCTCGTGCCATATCGGCACCGATGACCCCGCCGGATCCAGGAAAGTAAGTTCAACAGAGTTTGTATCCAGGAAAGTATGTACTGATGTGTTTACTCTTCCCCACCACAACCCCCAATTTCCCCCCGTCCCCTGGTGCCGTCCGTCTGCTCCCTCCTCATCCTCGCCCTCGGAAAGCCAAAAAAAAGAAGAAGCAATGATTCCGTTTTCGCCATAACCCAAAGCCAAAAGGCATCCCTAAAAAAAACCCCATGGAAAAAGAAGAGCAGCAGTAAGATGAAGAAGAAAAAAAGATGGAACGATTTAAAAACGCTCAGGGCAAGGGCAGCCATCGACACGGAAAAGCAAAAGCGTGCGGTTGATAAGGAGCCAGGAATCGAATATTCACAGTTGCGAGAGTGAAGACCGAAGACGACAACGATGCCGAAAAAACGGGATAACTTAAAGCCACTTTTAGGTGATCCATTCGCCGTTTCCTTTTTTTTTCTTTTCTTTCTCTCTTTTATTGATTGCTGCGTGTGTACTACTTAGTGGTCGTGGTGGTAGTAGCATGGTAGAGCAGTAGTGTAGTGGTATATCAGTCCGGGGCGGATGTGACATTCGTGCTGTTCCAGGACTGTACGGGGAAGCGTAACCAAAAAAAACTCAAATAAAAGAGCACCGAGACACTCCAAACACTCCGTCCCGAGATCATAGCGACATACGATCCAGCGACAGACGATCATATGATCTATGTCGTCTCCTGTTGCATGTGTCAGTCACGGCCCTGTTCGCACCCGGCGGATGGGTAAAACCTACACCGGCTGCAGCCTGTAAAACCTCTCCTGACCGTCCGAGTTCCTTCCGCCGATCCACCACTTCTCCCCGCTCGGCGGCTCCACGAACCCCTCGGTGGAGCTGCTGGAGCTCCGCCGGCCCCGCGCCGAAGTGAACGTTGGCTGCTGCTGGGCGTTCTGGTTGTTCGAGGACGACGTGTTAATGGGGGATGACTGTGCTGCGGCTGCGGCGACGGCGACGGCTTGCGACTTTGCCGCGGCGGTCTGGGACTTTGATGGTGGGTTGTTCGTGTTCTGCTGTGATGCCGGCTGGCTCGCGTTCGCGCTATGTGCTCGGAAGGCTACCAGTAGGTTCGCAAGGAATGGTCTGTTGGTCGGCATGACAGGAGTGGGAGCGTGGAAGCGTGGAAGCGTGGGTATGTGTATGGGATGAGTGAGGAGAGATGGGGACGGTTGCTTTGCCGAGGTTAGTTATCGCTGGAGATATCGAGGGAGCGCAGCGGGGGCGGTGACGTGGACGAGGGCGGCGGGGCGGCGGGGCGGTGCCGATAGTGGGTGCGGCGAAGACGGATGGGAGATGGAAGTGAATGAGCAGCTGCACGGGAATTGCGTCTCCGTCACAGTGGCGCCGGGGGGGCCGCGGATTCGTGGCCGTCGACGGACGTGAGGGGGGTTTGGGGGACGTGAAGGGGTGGGTGGACGGAGCCGAGTCGTAGCGGATCCTCGGAGCTCGAACTGATTGACTGGGCTGCGTGCTTCGGGCGGAGGCAGAGGCGGTGGTATGTAGCCGGCGGAATAGTGTGCGGCGCAGGTATCAGCCCAGTGAAGGAGAGTGGTGGTGGTGGGGGGGGGGGTGGTGGGGGTGGTGGCGGGTGCAGATGATTTTGCGGAGTAGCTTCCTGGGGTTACATGGAGAAAAAAAAAAGCTGGGGATGGTGAGTCTGGGAGCAGCGGTGACCTGGCTCGATGGGGCGGGGGGCAATAACGGGGGTGGGTGAGGAGTCTCGGCCAGGTGTCGAGTCTGGGGCAGGCAAGCAAACGTATGTACTTTGTCTGGTGGAACACGGCGTCAGCAGCAGCAATTTCTTTCTTCCTGATTTGCGGGCTTCCGGTTCCTTTCTTTTCCCGCGGTGCCGGGCTCTGCAGTTCCGTGTCTCGCCCTTCGTGCGGGCGAGCATTATTTATGGCGGCGCATGTAGTAGACGGCGGGCATGGACCTCGGACGATGGGTGGCTGTCGAAGAACGAATGGCAGGAAAGCAGCAGCAGACTTGCATCATAGGGCCAGACAAGCCCAGACAAGCCGGAACAAGACAAGGCAGGCTGGCGAGCCCAGCTGCCGGCTTCACGGCGGGAACATGAGGTGGAGCGGGCATTTCGCATTGTCCGGCTGCATAGATATCTGCAGCGAGACACAGCCCGACACAACCCACGTCGCAGCAGCTCCGCAGGGTGCGGGTAGATTACCGCACACCAGCCTGCGGACGGCGCTGATTTCTGGCGAGCGTGCTCTTTGGGGGGTGGTGGTGGAAGTGGTGGTGGGGGTGGTGGGAGTGGGAGTGGCGGCGGAATGGTGGCGGAGGTGTGGTTGTGGTAGTGGGGAACGATCTCGAACAACTGCAGCTGTCGGCTTACGCGGAATGGGAGGAATCTTCACGAAACACCCGTCACCACACACATACATACCTACGTACGCACATACATACATGCATGCGGGAAGCAAATAGCCGGCAGCGCCGCCGATTTCTTTCGTCGTTGCGTGCGTGCTTGGGCGAGTGGACAAGAGCATGCAGGGAGAGGACACTCCGTATTATTGCCGCCGCCTGCAGCCGGGCTGCTTCAGCAGAATCTGCGGCTTCGTGATTGGCGGTGGTGTTGGAAAAGATTTACACAAGTATGTAATATGCATAGATAGATACAGATAGATACAGATGGATGGATGTAGACATGTAGTGTGCTCTATCTATGTATATACCCCGCACCCACATGTGCACCCGATTGGAACAGCACATGTGAGCAAGAGGAGGCGTGGCGGAGAGAGGACGAGGAGAGTGGACGGATGGGACCGGCAGCCAGGCCGCGAGATGATGCTCGAGGTGCAAGTGCATGAGGGCTTCGGAGATGGCGGTGATGATTCATTGATCACGTGCGGCCCTATCGGATCATGGCGACGGCTTCGGAGACGTGTGCGGTGTCAACCGTGCATCTAGTTACTGGAGCCGAGTCGGTGACGCTGAGCAATCGTGGCGTTTGAGCCTCGACTGCGCCTCCCGCGCCACAGTGGTCGGTGAAAGCCGGAATCGTTCTTGGCGCGGCTTTCTTCCCATCTCGACTGCCCTCGCAACTCTCTCTCACCTAACGATCCACTACCACCCCCGCCCCGTCTCTGCATCGATACCCTCCGCTCAACCGAGGAGCAGATAACTAACTCACACATCGCACGCAATGGTCGGAGCCCCCTCCACGCACCGCGTCTGCCGGAGACTAACGAACCCGTAGGCTGGCTACACTTCTCCCTTCGGTCCCAGGTAAGTCCGTCACGTCCTCCTTCCACGGCCCGGCGGCGGCGATATCGGCTTTGCGTATGCTGACAGCTCTCTCCAGGATGCGGCCTCAGGCCAACATTGCCGGCCTGCCGCTCAAGAGCCTGATGTCGACGTATGCCCCTCCGTCGCGACCCCGCACCCGGACCATCGCATTGCTGACCAGCGGGACGTATAGTGGCTTCACCGCCGCCGCCTTCGGAGGCGTCGCCCTCGTTGCTGTCCTGTTCCTCGCCGAGGGCATCCCCCGTGTCCAGAACGACGTCCTCAAGGTTTGTCGAGAGCACTCCACGTGCCCCGTCCGGACCGACTTACCGATGCTGATGCCCCCCCCTTCCCCCCCGTACAGAGGATTCCCGTCGTCAACACCTACTACCTCGCCAAGAAGCCTATCCCCGCCTCCGACAACGTGCGGCCTACGCTCTCTCCTCTGAACGCTCCCGGGCTCTTGCTGACTTGGCCAACTGCAGCCTTTCTAAATCGTCGAGCATTTGCGTGGTTGCGTTGTTTGTTCCGGCCCACGGTTTCGACTCGAGTGCGCGGGCACCGATACCTATGGTGACCGGAAGGGAGCAGGAGTTGCAGGTTCGAACGATCGATTGGGGAGTGATAGACCAGCAATGTACAAAATGATATCCGGATGACGGATCTAGAATATAAATCTGGGTGGGGGGTTTTTTTTTGAACTGACATCGAGGTTATGTGTGGTCACACCTGTCTGATCGCTGTGGGCATGCGCGCGCTCACATCACCACCGCGGGGAGGTTCCTGACCTGGTTACCGGCACTGGCCCAAGATACTGGCCCGCTGTGCCTATCGTCCGACAGATCCTCACCATCAGTCCACGGCGGCAGGCAGAATCCTCCCACATCTTGCCCGACCCCCGACGCCCCCCAGGCCGTCCCTTGCATCCGACAGAGCAGCCTCAATCCGACAGAGCAGGCACGTACTGTTCTGCTTTGCGTGGAGACGGGTGCTGCACGTCTCCAATGTGCCATTTCTTTTGCTACTTCTCGCGTCATCCTTCGCTCCTATACGACCATGATCGATGCGGGAACTTCCTCCGTAGATATGGACCCATTCAATCACCGGCTGTCACGCTGGCCCGCTATCACACGGTTTCGAGGTCGATTTCCCCTGCATCCCATGAAGCGCTGAAGAGTGAAGACTGCCTTGCGCCGAGAAGTTTGATCGGGAACCATGGCCGTCGCCAACTCTGCGGGGCGTAGTTGCCTACCGTAGAGACCCAACCCAACTGCCCTCGTAATTCCTGGCCACTTTCATACATAGATAATAAGATGGGAGCGGAAGCATTCAGCTGGTGCTAAGCGGATACCAACTGGAGCCAGAGTCACAACCGAAGATCGACAGTTCTCGAACAACCCCTATCTACAATCGACCCCTCCACGCTCGCTGAAACCACGCATTCCTAACTGCGCAATCCTCGACCTGGGACCCTCTTGAAGCCTTTCCAGCCGCCGTCAAGAATACCCAGGATGGTGTGGCCATTGGCCAGTGAGCAGTCAGGCAAGCAACCAACCAAGCGGGAATCATCTATGTAGATATCCACCTGATCATGAGGAGACCTTTCCACAGCTCATCTGTCTGCCAAGCCTCGGCAATTGTCCAGTAAAGCAGTTACACACACGCACAGCCCTCACAACGAGGGCTGCAAAGCCGCACTCTATGTATGTACCTACTCTAGAGTATTTTTAAACGACAGAGCTTGGGTACATACAGATATTCCACTCCTCGCTTTACTCTACTCCCCTTCAACCCACCCGAGCAAGCGCAATACCTGGAGTTTCGTCGGAGGAAGAAGAAAAGCCAAGCCCAGATAGCCATGCACCATGCTGCTGAGCATCCTCGCCCACTCAAAGTCTGCGTCACGTAGCGACGACGGCGACGAACACACCGCCACCGTCGTCGAGAGGGGACGCGATCAGGCGGAGCCGGGGCCAGAGCCGCGGACAACGTGCCTCAACCGATCCCTCGAAACACTGTGTGAAGTCTTCCCCGGCAACGATATCGACGAGATTCGACGACTGCTGGCGACGACCGAGGAAGAGAGTAGACTATATGTCGTCACTGAGATGCTCCTGAAGCATCGAACCGCCAGCTCTTCTTCGTCTGCCGTCGCCGTGAGGAACGGAAAGGCCAAATTACAACCATGGGAAAAGTTCAGGACAGACGAATATCAAAACGCTGTCAAGAAAGCTCTGTGAGACAGCTCACCCCCTTCCCCCGAGCTAGCTACATATGAGCTCCAGAAAGTACTGATGGTTCTCGTTCGCGTTGTCAGGAGCAAAGAATTTCGCGGTCTCTCTAAATCCACCATCCAGGCGGTACTGGCAGAACATAACTTCCAGTATGGCCGTTCTCGCGAGACGCTTGCTGCCATCGCGGCACGATCGTGGCGCTTCTCAATCTCGAACTTCTTCCGGCGATCCCCTCGAAACTCGGCATCGCCACTGGACCCAAACATCGCCTCGACAGGCTGCAAAGAACTCGACGACGAATTATTTGAGCTCGGCCGCCCCGCGCGCGAAGCTCAAGTCGTGTCGGACCGCACCGTCGCCGTCCGCATAAACGAGGAGGAGCACGCGGCCGCCCAGTCCCTGCTCGAGTGCGAATGCTGCTTCGGCGACTATGCTTGGGAGGAGATAGTCGCGTGCACAGCGGGACACTTCTTCTGCCACACTTGTCTGCGTCGCAGCGTACAGGAGTGCGTGTTCGGCCAGGGAAAGAGTCTGATCCCGGAGAAGAACTCTGTTAGGTGTTTGTCATCTACCCCGCTGGTGCCGTGCGAGGAGTTCGTGCCTGCGGATATATTGCATGCCGTCCTACCGGAGGATATCTACAACTCCCTCGAAGACCGCGCCGCCTCCGATGCCCTCGAGAAATCGGGTCTCAAGCTCATCCGATGTCCGTTCTGTGGCTATGCGGAGGTAGACGAGCTACTACCGCACCGTATAAAGCCAGTCGCGATAGGCATCCTCGCACTGATTGCAGCCCTGGCGCTTACACTCCTCTCTAACCTCCCGCCGGGTCTTTTACTGACTCTCCTCGCAATCCCCACTTCCCTCCTGCTCACCTTCCCACTTGCAGTCCGGACACGCATCGACTTGGCCCTCCACGCGGTAGCTCTCCGCCGCCGCGGCACGCTCTTCAAATGCGCCAACTCTCGCTGCGCGCGCGAGAGCTGCATTACCTGCGGCAAGGAGTGGCTCCCATTCCACAGATGCTATGAGAAGGAGGAGGACGCTGCACGAATCTACGTCGAGCGGGCCATGGCGGACGCCATCAAACGCACCTGTCCGCTCTGTCATGTCTCCTTCGTCAAATCCGACGGCTGCAATAAACTTACCTGTCCGTGCGGATACGTCATGTGGTATGCCCTGCCCCGCTCTAGTCCTTGTGTATATCCCCCCTCATTCTTCCCAGCTAACAGGTGGAATAGCTACGTCTGCCGCGCCGACATCCGTTCCGTCGGATACAAGCACTTCTGCCAACACTTCCGACTGGTTCCCGGCACTGCGTGTGCCGAATGCGACGACTGCGACCTCTACGCGAACGAAAATGAAGCGGTTGCGATTCAGCGCGCCGCCAAGGCCGCTGAACAGGAGTATTGGAAGAAGACGGGCGAGAATCTAAGGGGCGTCGTCATCGAGACGAGGGCACTCGGCCGATGGGCGGATTGGTGCGATTGGATCATCGAGAGCTTGGTTGACAAGACGGTGATGTGGCTGTAGAGTAGGGGGGAGGGGAGAAGGAGAAGCTACTGGGGGGGTGTATGGCGTTTTGTTTTTCTTTTCTGTTTTGTTCCGGGACGTGAAGACGAGAGATCGGTGAAAGGCGGCGTATTTTGTGGGTCTGTTTTTCCAGATGGGCGTGAGCTATAGCGCTTAGTTAGGCGGAGTCAATCAATCGATCAGCTTTCCTCCCCCCCATCTACAATGTGTGATCGAATGAGGTCGGCCCGCGAACCACCGCAGGCATACCGCCCCCATAAGTACATGGGAACAGATTCCTCCACATGGGGTAGATAGACAGCAACCGGTTGTATTTCCGTTCCTTATACGTGCCTACCCAACCGCGCCATCCGTCCATCGACGAGACCGACCAAGCAGCTTCAAATCCGAAGTAGTCCACCCTATATCACCAGGACGGGTACACACAGCTCCCTACTATCCCCCATATTCGAGGCGCTAGATCATAGTATACACGTGTGTACTTCACCATGGGGGGGTTTTTTTCACCTGTCATCACTCGCACTAAAGTTCGAACATTCGTGATGACGTCTGCCCCCTCGCCCTCGATCGCGGGAGTCAAGGGAACCACTACCGTGCGCGGCCTTGTCTGGTGGGCAAATAACACTTATGCCCTAACTCTCGCAAACGGAAAGTCGTCTGACGCAAAACAGGGTTCTATCAAAGCCCCGCGGAAGTGTTAAGGCTAGCGACTCCAGTTCATTGAACTGGTTCAAGTGCCCCCTTTCGGTTCAATTGACTTTTGGAGAATCAGCCAGTATGCATACCGACCCGTTGGCGGATCCACGTGTAATGAGCTAGTCACTCCGAACTCGAAAGTCGAGTGAGTGCGCGTGAAGTTACAAACGTGCCCTAACCTTCCGTTCGCGACGCGTCTGCCCCCTCCCCCAGTAACATCCGCCCATCCGCAACAATGAGCGCTCCGACACACACACCCGCATTGACGCCACCACGTACGGACTCCTCCTCCGCTGCCCTCCCTGCCGCTAGCTGACCCCCTCCGCTGCAGACCGGCTGCAAACCATATCCCTGACGCAAGCGCTCTCGCAGCAATCCTCGCAGCACACGCGGATATCGACCGGCTCCCACGCACTCGATTCGCATCTGCACGGGGGGCTTCCCCGGGGACAGGTATGCGAGATCATCGGGCCGCCGGGGAGCGGCAAGACACGGTTTCTGCTGTCGGTGCTGGGCCAGTTCCTCTCCTCTCACGGGACGCCTCCTCCGGCGGCGGTGTGGATATCGTGCGCGACGACTCCGCGGCTGCCGGAGGCGGCAGGGGCAGGGGTGCGGCATTTCTCGGCGCCGACGCTGGCGCACCTGCTCGCGCTGCTGCCGCGGGCGGCGGCGGCGGCGGCGGCGACAGCGGCAGCGGTGGACGGCGCATCCGTTGGCTGCGTCCTCGTCGACGACGTGTCGGAGCCGTTCACGACCGCGTTCCCGCCGGGCCTCAGCAGCGAGGCGAAGCGGCGGCCGGCGATGATGGCCGCGGTCATGGCCGAGCTCGCGCGCATCGCGGCCACCAGGGGCGCCGTCGTCGCGCTTGCCGTCCAGATGGGCACGAGGGTCGTCAGCGGCGTCGGCGGCGTTCTGCAGAGCTCACTGGGCGCCCCGCAGTGGACCGGCGCCGTCGCCACGAGGCTCGTCGTCCTCAGGACTAGGGACGGCGGCCGCGAGGTCCGCGTCCTTAAAATGGACGGACGGGAGGCCGGAGAGGACGGCCTAGCGTCCGCGAGGGTGTCCGTCGGAGAGCACGGCTGGGCGGACGTCGACGGCTGGCAGCAGCTGGAGGAGGACGGGTTTGAGGCGCTCAGGGAGGCCGAATTGCAGCAGTCGCGGAGACGGAAAGTGTCGCTCCAGCTCACCCCGAAGAAGAAAGCTCCGCTACCGCCGCCGGCATCGGTATCGGCATCGGCATCGACATCGACATCGGCATCGGCTCCGGCTCCGGCTCCGGCTCCGGCTCCGGCTCTGGCTCCGCTTGCGTCCACGGGGAAGCGGAAACGAGCGGAGACGGGTATCGCGGCTGGAGTGATACCCGATAGCGAGGACGAAGACCTCGAGGACGGCCTCGGAGAGGAGGAGTTTGGGTGGGGCGACGATGGAATGTTCGAGATTGGGGAGAAAGGGGTTGAAGAGGAGGGTGAGGGGGAACAGGGGGAGCGCGCGGATGGGGCGGCGGAAGCCGAAGGGTCCGAGACCGCTGCTGATAGTGATGGGAATACAGCCGATGGCGGTGAGGTAGTGGATACACGGAATGATGGTGCAACGTGATACCTACTGTATACTTTTTTGTTCCCGCTACCAGCATCTGGTAACATCTCACAAATAGAATGAGCGGGACGAGTTCGCGGAGAAGGCGGCGAGTGATCCAGTGTGTACGAATTGAGGTTACATACCTCGGGTACATACTTGCTCAATGTTCTAGACCAATTTGCACATTCGGCCAGCCGTCCGACAAACGGCGACTCTTAAGCACAACGGCATAACTCAACGCCGTGGGGGGATGGGCTTATGCTCGCTTTTTCTACTCTATATGTTTCATCTAGGCAGGTGGAGTCGTGAAGGCATAAGAAACTAGCCTGATATGAGTAGACCAGCTTAGCCTAGCTGCGGCTCCGTCGTGGCATTTTAGCCAATTGTAAGGGTCTCCACCGAAAAAAAAAAAAGTGCCAAACTAGGTATAGTTAGTCCAATCCAAACCAGATATGTATTCAGCTTTTCAAAAACCAATCCCTCCCTCCCTTCCTCCCTTTTTTGCTTTCCTGCGGTCTCTTACTCTCCTCTCCCCATCGGTATACCATGGACCTAGAAACGCTGCCGCTCCCGGGGCTGGTACTCACAGCGCTTTTGGCCAGCGGTCTGCTCTGCCTATTCTCCTTCTCCTTCCCGCCGTCCCGACGTCGATCCACGACCTCCGTCACTACCACTGCTCCCGCTGCTCCCGCCACCGAGGAGGCAGGATGGCACGTCGCCGCGCTCTACGTCTATCCGATCAAGTCGTGCCGGGGGATATCTCTGCGCAGCTCCGCCGTCGTGGCCACAGGGCTACAGCATGACCGACAGTTCACGTTCGCGGTGCGGGAGTCCGGCGGGGACCCTGAAGGAGAGTGGAGGTTCATCACGCAGAGGCAGTACCCGCTCCTCTCGCAAGTGTCGACATCAATTGAAGGGGAGGGTGGAGGTGAAGGGCTGCTGTCTGTCAGTTGGCCGACTACGCAGCGGTGGTGGAGGGGTGGGGCAGCTTGGTTCAGCGTGCCACTGTCCGAGCCCCCGCAGGAGCAGGAGACGCTGCAAGTGCGCGTGTGGGTCGATGTCGTCTCTGCGTGGCGCGTGTCGGTGGACAAAGAGAAGCTGGCGGCGCTGAAGATGTTCCTGCGGATTCCCGCCGAGCTGGAGCTAGAGCTGTGCCGCGTCCGCGAGCAGCGCAAAGTGTTACGGTGCGCGCCGAGGAAGGAACAGCTCGGATGGCAGGTCGTGACTGGGTTCGCCGATTCCGTGAGTCACTCCCCCCCCTCCGGCACTTTCTCCCACGAGAGCTGACGGGGGAGAGGAACGAAAACAGTACCCACTGCACGTGCTCTCGCTCTCGTCGGTAGCTCACCTCGGCTTGCGTCCAACAGTCGCCGCTGCCCTGGGGAAGGACCTGTCGCCGCAGAGGTTCCGCGCGAACATCATCGTCGATGGGCCTCCAGCTTTTGACGAGGACTCTTGGAAGCGGATCGAATTTGGCGGGTCCGCTTACACGGCTGCCTGTCGGACGGTGCGCTGCAAGCTACCCAACATTGACCCCGACACGGGCATCAAGCACCCCGTCGAGCCGGACCGCACTATGCGCAAGTACCGCAACATTGATGCCGGCGCAAAAAACAGTGCGTGCTTGGGCATGCACATCGTCTGTGACCGCATGGAAGGGGCCACCATCGCTGTCGGCGATACCTTGAAGGTGCTGGAGAGGGGGGAGCACTTTTACATTCATCAGAGAATTTAGAGCGCGGGCGTAGAGTAAATGGGGCGCGGGTGTAGTTGCGGAGTTCAGCGGGTTGGCGTAGATACCATAGATTTCTTTTTCTCTCCGATCTGTTCGATTCCGGCTGAGACAGCAGTCCCCGGGGTGCTCGAACGTGACATGTTGGAAAACGAGCACTCTGGTAATATCTATGGTGTTTTCGGAATCCATAGAAAAATGGAAGTCTAGATATGCGTCAATATCTCGTCGAAGAGGGTCACCGCCAAACACTCGGTGCCGGAGGAGGCTAGAACTCAACCCATACACAAGTGATGAGCCAGCCACCAATGTGGTGAGTCACGAGGGGTGATACAGCGTCTCTGTCTTCCGATAAACGAAATACAGGCCACTGGCCTCCCAACTTCAGTACTTGACTCTTCATCCGACCTAACTGCAACGGCCCCCGCCGCTCACACCGACCGCTTCCGTGGGCTGGACGATCCACTCAACCTTCGTGAATTGGACCTAGTGGGGGGTTTTTTCTTTGGAGGAGTCTTGCAATGCTGAAATGTTTGTCGCTTAGCCTCCTCTCGCACAGTTCAGCAGCTGTACAGAGACCATCAATAAGAGACTTGACTAAGTAGGTAGTGTGATAATCCCTCATTTTGTGCATAATTACTTACTGAATGAGGGAGAGAGTATCTAACTACCTAAAGAGGTTTTTGAAGGAGAGCTTTCTTGTCAATTGAAGTCGTAAAAACCCCGTATATATGTACATATGTAGGAGACAAACCTACTACCTAGATCGTTGCATGGGTATTCGGACAAGGCTGAAAGGTGGCGCCTCTTAGCAGCGCCGAGACGAGGCTGAAGCGGGTCCGAGTTCAAGCCTCATTGTTGGTTTTTGGGGAGCAGCAATAGGGGTTTCTCCTTCCTCGCTCCTTCTGCTCCTGTTTGCCGGCGGTGATCACAATGCCAAAGCAGGTTCATCTTTGTCGGTGCCAGTGATGAAAATTAATCAATTTGGTTGAACAGGACCCAAAGTATGTAGCACAATCCGGACACTACCGACACCGACCAGACCTAACATCTTCCGACATACGGTGACAAGAGCAATGAGATCAGGAAGCTACCCACCATCATGCTATTTATTTTCTCTATTACTTTGTACCTAATTATTTCTGATGGTTTGTGGTTGGATGCCTCCTCCGATCGAATACGAAGGCGCTGACAAGGCTGAACCTCTGCTGGCGTCATTTTCAGCCTGTCCGAATACCCATGCAACGATCTCTAGTAACTAGACAAAAAAAAACACACATCTTTGGTCAGATGTTAAATTCCTCAGACTTTGTATCTGTCTGACTAAACCTACACTTCAGCTGGCAACCGATGAGGCGAACTGCTGTACATAGCCCCAAGTCTCCGGCCAACGTGTTGCCACTGGTCTGCAGTAGATTAGAGTTAGTGTGACCAAGGCACCTATCTGGCTTCTATGTAGATACTTGATGAATTTATTGGCTTCCCGGGCCCTTCGCTTCGGTCGGTGTGTTTGGAGTTTCTCCTACTTCAATCCTGGATCTTCTTCCAGGCTCGCCATGATCAGATAGTGGTCGCATGCGGGGTAGTGGATAGAAGAAAGAAAAGAGGAACAACGACTGCAATAAGACTGATATGAAAGACTGATGTGCTGGTGGATGGCCTCGTGCGCAGAAAGCGAGTCTGCAGTTGGTGGCTCGCTCAGCAAAGGGCGATCTGATAGACTCGTGCGCCGGAGGGCGGTCTGGATGAAGGATTCGCACTGCAGAGGCTGGTGTGAGACTCATGCGCTGGGAGAGGCAGGCTCGTAATGCCGCAGGGCAGCCTGGAGTGAAGGATTCGCATTGCGAAAGCTGGTAGGTATACATGAGACTCATGCGCCGGGACGGGCCTGGCCATGCGCCGGAGGAGAGTCTGCAGTTGAGGATGGTGTGGCAGGTTCATGCGCCAGAGGGCGGTCCGCAGTGGAGGATGATGCGGACTCGTGCGCTGAAGGGTGCATAGTTGGAAACTCGAACTGCGGAGGCCAGTATAAGAGCCACTTGTCGAAAGGATGTGTTTGGACAGGCCCTCCTTATCGTTGCCAAGCACAGTATAAGCAACACATTACCGTACTCTCTCTATTCTCTCTCTTTCCTCTCCCTTGTAAGCGTCGCCCGAGGCCCGTTTCCTCTCTTTTCCCCTTTTCTCCGTTGTCTCTATCTCTCGGGAGCTATGGCAAGTGCTTTTTGCCCTCGGATTTCTCTCCTGTGAGGCTGTCGGGTCCATATTGTATGTAGATGCCATGACAACTAGCGTGGTTTGGCCCGGAAGGTTCGCTTACCGGATGGAACATATGTATGATAGGTACCCACTCTCCTTCTTTCTCTCTTCCACACCACATCAATGTCAGCATGCAGCTCTCGGCGGCATATGCTTCACCGACCAGTAGGTCCTTTCCATCTCCATCGACCAGCTGAGTTGGTGCCTACGATCGTCCACGATATCCAGACACGAGAAGACTACCGCTTTGGTGCCGAACTTCTAGGTGTGGACACCGAGTGCCCCCCCCTCCCACCCCCGAGTCGTCCCAGCAAATCCTCCGCTCTCCAGCAATTCTCGATGACGCCTACTCCTGCTTGCTAGTGCTCCCGTGACCCGGGATAGGGTAACGGGGCATGTCCTCCATCCACACTTCTGCGCCCAAGTTAATCCTGATCAGAGGCATGTTATATCACTCGAATATAGTAGCCCACTCATCTACTCGTGGGTGGGTTTTAGGCTACCTTGGCTGGCTGAACCATGAAAAAGATGAATCGTGGGGAGACATTCTGCTTCTAACGCTTCCCGGTTGCCAGATTACGTCAACTAGGGAGCCTCATGCTGGATCGTCCATGTATGCATCTTCATGTCCCAACACTAGAGAAACATTTGCATTGGTATCTACCAACATAATCAGACAGCAAAAGTCCGCCTACCATCTCCTGCAAATATTGATCTGGCTCATATGTCCTACGGCAACCATATACCTCCCATCATTCGAGAAAGCGATGTGTCTAACACCACCCTTCGCCTGCTTGAGCTCAAGCGTGACGTGAGGGCGGACCTTGATGAAGAGCTCGCCGATTTCATCTCGTTTGACATGCACCTTACTAGGAGCGGGGGTTCCACCGCTCGGTGTAACGCTAGTGGCTCCCCGTGCCGATGCGGAGGAGGGGTCGTCACCGATGTCGCCACCGCGCCCATAGTGCTCTATCATGTAAAGGTCCCAGATGTAGACCTTTCCGGTGGTGGCGCCCATGGCGAGGAGCGGGTGGAGGCCAGGGAAAGCGAAGAGGCCGAAGTGCATGAAGAATGGAGTCGTGTCGTTGGATTGGAATTGGAGAAGACGCTCGTAAGTGCCGCCAAAGGCGGAGCGTGTGTCGCGGTATTCGTGCGTGGTGGGTGCAAGCTCGGGCGCTGGAGGTGGATTCTTCGAACTGAAGTTTTGGATCGCCCAGAGGATGATGGTGTTCTCGTCTGCGGCTCGAGATATGATGTAGTCGCCGTGGAACGCAACACTGCCGCCGGTAGGTTAGAAGGGTGTATCCCTCCAAGCTAGTTGACGACTGGAATGGATCGGCATGGAGAAGTGCATACCAGTCGACATAGTTAGTGTGGATCATGGCAGTCGCAAAGTGCGGGTACATGATTCGCTTGGGTTTGTCGGTCCCGGCCATTTCACCTGCATTCTCGGGTATTACCCACTGTCCAAAGGTTAGCAGGGGCTTGACGACCAATGCCATTTACGAGTCTCGAGCGGCCTACCAGATTTATAGAGTGATCCATGCCTCCGGAAAGGAGGTAGCGACCCGTATGGTGGAACGCCTTTCCCCAGCAGTTAGTCGATTGCCTCGTGCAGCCCTGCCTCAGATTCTTACTATCGTGAGGACTGTTTCCCGGTGGTCTTCGCCGGCACAGATTATGGAGCATGGTTGCTTCCGGTGTGCCGGATCCAACGACCAAAATCTGATGGTCGTGTCAGCACCGGTGGTAACGATGATGTTTTGGTCAATTGGGGACGTCACAAGGTCCATAAGTTCCTGCAGCGTCAATCAGCATCTCACCCCATGCACCGTTTTATTACAACCAACCTCACCATGTCCGGTCAATGTCTATCCAGATCCGATCAGTATCCATCGTCACACCGAGTACCACCAGAGCAGCCCCAATGCGAACTCACCTGGACGCATTCCTCCTTCCAAATATCAACAATCTTGATGACGGATCCCGAGCCACCAACGGCTAACAACGGCGCACCCGTTTGCTTATCTCTAGTCCAGCATCCGGCGCTGAGTCCGCCGCCGCCGCCGAACCCCTATTACCAACTGAGCAGGAAGCCCGCAGGAGGGCGTAGCAGGACTCTGGCATAGATCAAAATCGCGAGAATCAGCAAATCGGTTCTGATTGGTGGATCTAAGCGCACGATTGCAGCGCTGCAGCACTGGGTCAGGTGTAAGTGTAGGTACCACATCGTCTTGAAAAGCAAGTATTATCTCGATGCCGTTCGTATCGTTCGGTCGAGCGATCAACACCTGTGAAACGAACGCAATTGCAAACGTCAGAAACACCACACGGGACGAGCACAATGGTGTACCCGGAAGCGGCAGGTGCGACCGGCAGTGGGGTGGGAACGAGAGATACCTCCGGGCCACCGACGACTGCGAATACGGGATCGTCTCCAGGTCTGGTGTAGGGATAGAAGTACACGCCGTAGTAGATTCCTATGAAGATAGAGAGCCAGTAAGCACTCGAGGGTACAGCGGCGACACTCGCGGAGGCGGAGGAGGAGGGAGCACCAGTCGATGCTGATGTTGGGGTTGGATGCATCCGGAAGGTTGGGAGGAGGAGGAGGGGGGTGCGGGCTGCGGTTCGAGGGATACACACTTTCGTCCTGTGCCTGGGATGATCCTTTGGACGCCTGAAGCAACGGTCAGCTGCATGTTGCGGAGGGAGCGAGAGAAATAGCACGCGTAGGTGTGTGCCAGAAAACCAGACCGCCGAGGGAGGTAGCGGGGAATGTTTACGAACCTTTGAAGTCGAGGCTCCGCTCACAACGGTCTTGATAGCTGGAAATTTCCAAGCATCGACATCTTGGGTAGACTGCATCCGGTCGATTGGGGGAGTGGGGAAGGATGGAGAGGAGGAGGTGGAGAGGGTGGGTGACGGATGCCGTTCTTTGCGCAAGTTCGATGGATTTTATGTATCAGACTGTCCTCCGATCACTTTTGTGGAGTCTGAATGGATTAATTGATTGCGGGGAGCTGCAGGGCTGGTAACCAGAATGCAGAATGGGGGGAGAATGTAGCTGTTGGAGGAGAATTAGATGCGGTCCGGTGTTTTTTTTTTCCTTCCCAGGATCTTGGGGTCTATTGGCGTCTATTGGCGTCTATCACTTGGGGGGTGGGTGTTGTGGGCTGTGGCAGTGGCAGTGGTGGGCAGTGGGCAGTGGAGGTGCAATGGGAGGCCGTGTCGTTGCCCGTTTTTTTTTCTCCTTGGGTGGGAGCTGCCGACGCGACTTGACCACGCTTCCTGGTCACCGCCTGTGGCTTGTCCACGGAACTTGCACTCTTCCACCGAACACCAGAAGACTGTGCGGACAGCAATAGCAGGCAACTATTCATACGAGCTCCACGCTCGAACACCTAGTCAGTTAGCCCGGGGATTACAATTGGCAGTCACGTTGCTATGTACATAATCTTCACGTTGCGAATCCTGCGGGCTGTCGCGGGGCGCGTCCCTTCGTTTCCATCCATCCACTCACGAGCCTGCTCTTCAAACAACCTGGCTGTCGCGTATCTGGTTGGTTGCTTAAGCTGAGGTACATAGAGGTATCTGTCTGGAATGTCTTCCCCAGACGTGAAACCTGTTGCAGGTCTGTTTCCACACACATCCGACGCACATACATACATGATAGAGAGTGGCTATCCCCAATTGCTAGCCTTTGACTCGAGTCATTTGAATCTGTCGACTGACAACAGAGCCACCACGAAAACCGCCACTGTCCGCATTGACTCTGGTGTGCCAAGACGGTGTTGGACCAGTGCCGTTGCAGCCGATGATGGCTTGATTTACCAACCTTCGTGTGCACTGTGCAATCCTCCTCGCACATGTGCGGCGGGAGTGGGGTATTCATGCTCCAATCTCCTGCAGTGGGTGCAGTGGGTGCAGTGGGTATCTATGCCCACCTACGTTTAGGCTTCCTTGTTCTGCCTCGAGCCCAGTAGTTAACCAGCACGAGCACAGTCCTTCAGCTTCCTAGTAGACCCTACTGCATTGCTCGCGGTACTGGATCGGAGATCGGAAAAACCGGGCGTGGAAAAAGCAATAAAACCCTGCAGCTGGCCGAGGAGAAAACGAGGCAGAATCCCCATTTCCTTTCCCGCCACGACAGCACGGAATGCTCTACTCTAGATAAAGGCATCTTGCAGTCCTGGCTGGCATGTTCTGGCCGTTTGAGGATCAGAGTGGTGATATGGCGGACAAGCTAGATAGGTAGATAAGTGATCTAGCAACGTCGACTTTCTGCATGCGGGCCCGGGGAAGTACGAGCTGCTCGGCAGTCCAGCCAGTTACCAGTCCAGTGGGAGCGGGATGCATATTGCCTCTATGTAGTCCATCGGGGATATTCTACCCCACGCCCTTCTTTCCTTCTGGTTATACATGAGACTATGTGCATAGCCCGTAGCTAGACGTGACTAATTCCTCCCTGTCTGTCTATCCCCAAGCAAAGGATCGAGTGATCGGGCAGGCAAGAGGTGCTCCCCACAAAGTGACGTTCTCCATGGCCAGCGTCGAAAGCGGTGATCATCCGCCATGGCCAATGTATGCACTCCTTCGAATTGCTGTCCTCCATTCTCAGCACCGTCCGGCCGCCCTAAGCACCCTTTCGTTGGTACATATGTTGCTCGGACCACGGAGGTCGGATAGTTGCACTGTGGTACACGGCACCACCAAACACCCAGATGACATCCACGACTTTCCGCAAGCGTTGACGTCGATCCATCCCCCGTGACCTGGCCACCGTATTCACTGCTGCAAATGTCTCCCTGCACAACCGCACGCAGCAAGCGCTGGAGATATTACGTATCGATCGCCTGTGCGGACCACCTACTACCAGCAGTGCCCAGCCCGTCTCGAGCCCCGCGGTCTGGAGCTTTCCTCCGGGAGCGATGCCATCGGGCAAGGTAGCCACGCTCCGGTTGTACTTTGTCGCGCGCCGGGTTGGAGCTGTGTAGATCTTCGCAGCGAGGTTTTGCCGGAACACAAGGATCAGCAATGGCCTCTGCCTCTCAACTCCACTTACCCGTCAGCCATTGTCCCCGACGGGCACGACGAATGTTGGTCCCTGCACGACACGTACAGATATGCGACCAGCACACACGCCAGAGTCCGTCCCACGAGAAGAAAAAAAAAAGGCCCTGAAAGACAGACATTCACGCTCGGGATGGATACTATTCTCCTGCTCGGTTGTTGTCTCGGCGCTGTGCTGCTAGTGGTGGTGGTGGTGGTTGTGAGACGCAGAGGAAGAGAAGAAGAAGGAGGAGGGGAAACAGCAGGATGCCCACGCAGCAAACCGGACGACGACGGAAGCGTACCTAACGCACGTCGATGTGACGCAGCTCCATGCCCAGCAGATGGGAGGGCGGACGGACGGACGGGCGCATGTCTCGAACCCGCTCTCTCCGTCCCTCCACTGGCGCCTGCGGAAGCTCCCTGGTGCTGTACTGTGCGCGCACGAGACCAGAGGTGCCAACGCCCCCTATCTTGTCTTGCCCCGTCTTGTCTGGCTTTTGGAAAATGGGTGACGATGGCACGTGAGACGGCAAGAATCGTCCATCAAGTCGAGTCCGGTAAAGTTGGAGGCCACCACTGCACAACTATCAACTGTGTATAGTACACTATCAACTGTGTATAGTACACTATCAACTATGTATAGTACATAGCTCTGCCTCCTCCCATCCGCCCCATACATACTCTGCATCATACACGCACAATCCTCCTTTCCACCACCATCCAAGACATAAGTCGGGAGGGGACGCCACCCACTCGAGCATAAAGTACATATCTGCCAAATGCCGGTTGGACAGCGGCTAGCTTGTGCAGCCGGAAAGGAAAGGGACATGCACAAGTGCTTTCCCGTGCTGGGCGACGTCCTCTTTTTGCACCTGCGCACGCTGGCCGAAGGCAGTAACTAGATAGATAGAGCAGATATCTAGAGCAGAGCACGCACAGAAAACTAGCCACATACATACCTTGCTGAATGCAGACAGGCAGATCCAATCATACCGGAGGGAAGGAACCGGCCATCCGGAAGCGGAGTGAGTCCGGCGCCGGTGTGGGTCTTCGTCCGCCGTGTGCTCTGCTCTCTCTGCCTGCGGGGCCGGCGAACGGCCGCTGGGTAACCATCACAACTGTGTAGGTATATATCATATTATATATCAAAACACAAGCAATTGCATCCCGCACCCAAGAGGCTGCACATCTTGCCCCGTCTGGCTCCCGGCTTCCTGCCTGCACTGGAGCAGATGCCTAACTCTACATGTCGACCATCTACTTGCCTGAACCGCCATCACCGGCTCCGGCTTGCCACCATTCCTCCTCCGCTCCTTTGCTTGCGGACTGCTCCTCCATCCTGCACACGGTTCCGCATGCGTGGAATCTCGTCCTTGCCACTCGCCCTGTCCCGCGTCCTGCTCGAAGAGGGCTTGGGCTCGGCGCTGCAGTTTCGCCCGCCTGGAACCGTTATATAAGGAGGGCCTGCGTGGCCCGTCTCGACTGACATCTGCTCCCTGTCCCTAGCTCCGGCTCGCCGCTTGCCAGAGGCTTCTACCCAGCCAGCCCTTCCTCATCTTTACACCTCCCCCCCATACGGCGCTCTAGCCACCGCTGTCCGGCTCATCCGCAAGTCGCCACCATGGATATCACCTTTATCACGATGCACGATCTCACGCCCGGTACACCTTGCGCCCCCCACATATACATACCCCATGAGTCGATTCGCAATTGTCGACAGGCAAAGGGCTGACTAGGACGGCTGCCAGACGCGCGGGTATTGTATTCCTCCGACTCGATCGGCGACGTACTCGGCTACCAGCCACAGGACGTGGTCGGCAAGTCCTGCTTCGAATACTTCCATCCGGACGAGACGCCGTTCGCCAAGGCCGTCCACGGCCGCGGAGTGCACCTCGACCGCGCCGCAATGCTCTCCTACTGCAATCTGAAGCGTACCGACGGTGTCTACGTGCGCTGCGAGTGCGTCTTCACCGTTGTGTACTCCGTCATCGTTGCTTGTACGTCTCTGTACAGGTACACCGAGAAGAGCCAGGGTTTGTTCTGCGCCCCCACTGCCAAGCGATCGGCTGACACGCGAACGAATGTACGAGGCCGTGCCGCTGTCGCCCCTGCCATCCGCCGCGCCTTCTCCACGCCCGAGCGGGATCCCAGGTACCAGATGCTAGCACATCTGTCGCCGAAGTTCACGACCCCGCGGCGGCCGCCAGGGCAGTCGGTGAACGACCACGAGCCGCGCGCCGCACTGATCCTAAACCGCTTCACGCGTACGCTGAGCATCATGTATGCGACCCACGCACTCGGCGAGATCTTGGGCATACAGGCGGAAGATGCCGTCGGAAGGAGCTTCTACCATTGCATCGCAGAAGACTGCCTCGTCGACTGTATCGACGCCGTCGAGCGCGCCAAGGAGAACGACTCGATCGCCTACCTCCGTTTCCGTTGGCGGGATCCGCGCCGACGCGATGGCGAGGAGGGTGACGATGGTGTCACTCCCGCTCCGGACGGCGGGGATGAAGACTTTGCCCGCGAAGGGCCCGCGTCCGGCTCTGACCACGGCACCAGTGAGGAAGGCAGTGAGAGTGGCTCACCCGACAGCCGTACGGGCTCGACCCCGCAGTCCTCCATTTCCAGTTCCGTCGCGCCCGCACCACCGGCACCTCCCCCACTTGTCGCGGACGAAGCGATGGAAGTGGAAGCGGTCGTGTCTTGCACCTCCGACGGACTAGTCGTGGTCCTCCGCAAGGCTCGCGCGGTTGGCTCGCTGGTCACCGCCGCACCGTGGGCGCTTCCCCCGCGTGCTGCCGAACCGGCCAAAGTTGCGCCTTCGGCTGCCGCGCAGACGGAATTTATGGATTCCATCAGACAGGTAGCCGTTTTCGCTTGGTCCCTCAGATCTATCAACGGCGACATCATGTCCCACGCACTGCCGGGTAGACCCTTGCCAGATGCGAGTGAGCGTGTGGGCGATTTCGTTAAGCCTGGTACCACGCATTGGAAACGTGCTCGAGAGTGGGATAAAATGCTGGCGGCGCGTGAGGGCGATGGCCAGCTTGGGGAAGGGGCCGCGGTAGCAGAGACGGAGACGGACAAGGATGGGAGCGAGAGCAGGGAGAATAAGAGAAGGGCTATGTAATGGGTTCGGGCTATAGACGCTTCCCCCCCTCCTTCTTTCCTTTCCTTTCTTTCTTTGCTGGCTGTTGGATGATGTTGCTTGTTGTTGGTTTGATTTTGATTTTGCAGTGATGTCACTGGAATGTTACCTATGTGTGCCATGCCCGCTTCTTGATATTACCGCTATTGCATATTGATGGCAGGCTCGGAGGGGATCTCCTGTCCAGCTCATGTCTGCATTTGCGCAGCGCTATCGAGGAGGCGAGTTATACATACAGTGGTGGGCTGGGAGAAGATACACACTTCACACTTCATAGACAGACTTCGGGCACTTCTACTCGCGCTGTCGGTAGATACAGAGCGCGCGGGGGCGTCAATGATGGAGGGGGAGGGGGGGGGGGGGCAACACATAGAGATACATTCTAGCACAGTATAACCATGAAAAAACCTACGGGCACTATCTATCCACTGCACTGCAGTGTCGGCGGGCAGAACCAACGCAAAGTTCCTTCCCCCCTTCCTTCCTTCAACGTCTCGCACAGCGGCCAGATCGTCGACGGGGGAAAAATGTAAATACAAAGAGAAAACAGAGGCAACTCAGGACGGCTGGCTCCGCAGCCGCAGCTCCTAGGAATAGCTGTTGCCTCGCTCGGAGCTGCGGTTTGGGAGGGCAGGTGGTCGAGTCCTTGACGGGCTTCTTCCAAGCCATGGGCTTGGTGACAGTTGCGACGAGCTGTAATCCACTGGTGTTCTGACGGTGTCGCCCACGTGGCCATGGCTTCAGCTTTCGGGAAGATGCGCGGCATCTCGTGGAGGAGGGGGTAATGTACGCCGCTGAGGGCTGCACTCTGTCGTTGTGATCGTGGGCTGAAATGACGTGACCTATTGGTCTCTGAGCATAAGCCACCAGGGGCTGCATGTTGTCATTGCTGTGGTGTGGAGAAGAAGGAGAGAGGATGGGTGGAGGGGGCAAGTACAATTTAAGGGTTGCGGAGACTCAGCGATGCGGGCGGGGGAGGGTGCGACAAGCCCGAATTCGACTCTGTGGGCGTTCTGGTAGAACCGGAATGTTCCAACCTCCTCCAACCCAACCCAGCCCTTGGTACGCTATGGGCACACAATGAGTACCGCTCACATGTAGCCATTCCTCGGGGATTGAGTGTCGGATCTTAGCCATAGGGATGCATCTGTATTGACGGTATGTGCAGCATGTGCGCTATGCAGCATACATGGTAGGCGCTACCGAAGGCGTTTTACTATGTATGTGCGGCCGAGACATTGGTCGTCGGACAAAGATCCACGCCGTGAGCGATCTAGCTTGTACTGAGCCATTTCAGCTCGGACGTAAAACCCAACTACTCACCAATTCTCGCTCGTTTTTTTCTCGGACTGTTCATATGTGGGACGGCGGTGCTGGGAGCAACACGGAGAATGGAAGTAACCGGACGAGCGAGGCCGATGCAGGATCCGGAGCGAGGCTACGGGCAAAGAGGATAGCTGGCTGCTGCCGCCGAAAAGACAAGCATCCCATTGTTTCCCTGGCCACTCCTACACCTTCACAGCCACGACTGGCCTCCCTCTTCTGTCCTATAACAACCCTCGAATTCCTCCCCTTGCCGTCGAGCGGGCCAGGCCTCAGCGCAGGCACGTAGAGCCCATGTCCGGGCACGTCTCTCACCATCTTCAGTACACTCCCCATCCGGTCATGTAGTGAATACGCACCTCTTCATGTACAAAAACCGTAACCTGCTCGTCCGTTCGAGCCCCTTCCTTTGGCGGGTGATGTATTTCGGGGCCACCCGGGATGGAAAGACCGAGTGATACACGTCAACCACAAAATCCGCGGGTACTGGCCATAACTACTATGCTCCGATCCGGAGAACGCATGAGTTTTGTCTTCCTTCGACGCCTCGCACAGTGGCCAGAGCGTCGATGAAAAATATATATATTTGAGGAAGTGTCTTCCTCGAAGTCCGCCGTCGCGATCTGGGTATATCTTTGCATAGAGCGTCGCATGGAAGAAAAGTCGACGTGCAGGCGGGCGAGTTCGTATCAACGTCGTCGAAGATGTAGAAGCTCCGCATATCTCGGGCGCATACTAGGTAGCCGGCAATCATGTACATCGGCCCGGGCGGGAGGGTATCCAATCTCCGGCAATCGTCGCTCGTCTTCGCAGATGGCGTGTATCGGGTTCGGCGGTGGGGGAGAACTGCGTGCTGGGTTGAACAGCAGCCGCGGAGGGCGGGCGATGCTTTAATGGTCTTGGAAGAGGCCATGGGCTTGATATGTAGCAGACACGATGCGACGGGCTGTCGGCCGCCGGTATCGTAAGGAAGGCGGTTGGAATGCCATCCCAGTTGCAGTTCTCCGGAAGATGCGGCGCTTCTCGTGGGGCAGAGCAGTAATATGCCACCGAGGGCTGGAACGACACGACCTATTGGTCTTTGAGCATATGCCACCGTGGGCTGCATGCTGTCGTTGTTTGTGACCGAGGGCTGCATGCTGTATGAAGGAAGGAGGCAAAGGGCGAAAGGGGGTGGAATATATAAGGGTTGCGGAGACTCGGCGACGCGGGGGTGTGGACGCCCGATTGTGGATTTGTGCCCAACTGTACTAGCTGTCCACAATGAACACTACATAGCTCTAGATATGGGGGGGTGGGGTAGTTTGGACGGCAGAAAACGTGAACTTTTTGTTCTCTTCCTTTGCCGGTGGCTGGGACGACTTTTGCACGGTGGGTGTTTTATATCCGGGGGCACGACCACGGAATACGAATTGAGAACAAACCTTTGACCTAGTTGCTACCGCCCGCGACTGAATGTACGGCTCCTTCCTTCAACGCCTCACACAGCGGCCACAGCGTCGATAGAGAAATAGACGTGGAAGCCAGGCTCGCACGCGCCCTCTCTGGCACAAGTACGCCGAACGGCCACAACCCCCGATGTTCCACGGGTTGGTACGGTTGACGAAGGAGTTTTGCTCCTTCGTGGCTGGGGACGAAGCAGATTGGGACGACGTGTGGCAGAAAAGCCCGCAACATCAATGCCGCAGCGTCCCAAGGATGGCTCCATGTGGTGTTGGTGCCGTCTTTTATCTCAACGGGCGCAGGACCGATACCGTGACAACACCGTTAAACTGGATTTTGTGGGGTTTGCCCCGTACGGTGGCTGCTTAATTGGTCGGGCGAGCCGTAAGTACTGGACGATGTGGTTTGATGGCGAGCGCTGCTTCCTCTCTCTGTGCGTTTCCTATGTATGCATGATATAGGGTGCGGCTCGGAAAACACGGCTGGCCCGCAAACTGTTCTCCCGTCTGCAAACCGGACAGAAAGGGCTGCAACCCGGGCAAATCCCCCGCAAACTGGTCGATCCAGCTCCCAGTCCGACAAGCTTGCTCACTGGATGAAACATACGTGCCGCCGAGGGCTGGATGTTGCTGCCATTGTGTTGGGGAGGGAGGGGGGAGAGAGAAGGACGTAGGGAGGGAGAAAGAGGCGGCTGCTATGCGGCGACTCAGCGATATGATCTTGTGGGCAGGGCGAGAGCCAAGAGATTCATCGAAGCGTACTAACCACCCCGCCGCCCGCCGGTCGAGGAGCCACCCTCCCAGCTCCTCCGCCTCCAACCTCTTCTTCACCTCGGCGCACAGAATCTTCTGCTGGCAGCACTTCCCGTGGCTGGGTCCGCAATCGGCACCACCAGCACTTGGCCAGGGGTCGGTTCTTCGTCCACTTGAGGCACTGGCCCGTGAGGCGGTGTCCTGTCTTCAACTGGCAGAACCTCGGCGCCAGCCGCTTGTTGGCCTTTGTCCGGTTTCTGGTACGCATCCCCCTGCCGGCATATCTGTCAGTAGTTAGTTATTTCTTTCCAGTGGCCTCGGAATTTGCCACACCTTGCTCCTGCCGCTTCTTTTGCGAGATCTCCCGTTTGAGGTTTGCAAGAGGTCTGGAGAGGGGCATTGGCCGTCCAGTTTTTGAGTTTTCCTGTGCGAGTCAGCCCGATGACCGAGTGGCCGGATGTAACCAGGCGTCATCCGCAGAGCCGCACTAACTTTGGCACGGCTCGGACTGGTAGAGCTATGTACATAAGTACGTAGGTAGTGCAGTCTAGCCAGTGAGGTTGCAGGGGAGCGGCAACTCCTTCCTGTTCCCATGCAACCTCTGTGTTCCCGGCAGACCTTGTTCCCTCGTCCACATCACGTCTTGCCCTGTGCCTCGACCCCTCAATCCCGCCACTGCACCGTCCTCCGCTACCCTCGTCCTGACCCCTACATACGTCTCCTTATCTCGCTCCATCACAAACTTACATACTAGCGCAAAAGGGCCCATCGCACTTCCCCGTAACTGAGCCTCACCCGCGCAGCTCTAGCCATCACATTCCCGAAACCGCGACGATGCCCGTAACGCCGATACGTCTCGTGTCGAAATCGCAGAACGGAGTGGGTGCGTTCGTGCTCCAATGCAAACGGCTCGAGTTCAACTACTGCGACTGGGCGGGTAGCAGTCGCGGGATGAAGTGAGTCGCGTTCATGGCTGTGGCGGAAAAAAGAGCTGGGCCGACTGACTGACAACTGGGCGGCGACGACAGCGCATTCCTCAAACACCACCTCCCGGCCTTTGCGAAGGCGAATCCCGCCATCGAGATCACCGTGTCGCCCCGGCCACATAAGCATCCAATTATCCGCGGCGAGTACAGTGCGTCCCCCCCCCCTCACTCCACTCACCCGCCCGTCGCAATGCTGAGATGTGCGTGTGCGCGCAGTCAACGGTCGCGAGAAAGTCATCTGCGTGCGTAATCTGGAACACAACCAGGTGCTGGCGAAGGCGGAGCTGCTGCGAAACTCGTCGGGACTCAAGTTGCGTAGAGTCACGAAGCCGGTCACCAGCGCGAATCCGAGTGTGCGTGGCGTATTCTCGCCATTCCATGGGGCTGGGCACAAGGTATAGATGCACACGGAGGGGAAAGGGGGCGATTGTTGTATGTACAAAATATCGACGGGCATTGCTGTGATATTTTATTTTCTTAGGGGGGGGCGGAGTGTGACGGTGGTGGTAAGGCGGCGGTGGTGGCGGAAGTTCCGAGACCGATGGGGTCGCTGAACGGACAAGACCGGGTGATCGGATCCACAATAGGGATCAAACGGCTGTCTGTTGAACCTCCTGATGCTTGTCCGGGCGGGTGGGCGTTGATGTTCTCTCAGCCACATTGTTACTCCGAATCTCTGGTGTCTGTCGCTGGATTCTTCACGAGACTGCTTACGGCGTCAAAGCATCGAATCACCATTCGATCGCTAGGAGAGCGTGGTAAGGGATGGCTAGGTCCAAACTATGTACCACGGCCCCGCTTCGGCCGGCCAGACCCTATCAACATACGTATTATTTGCGCCTCCTTTCTGGCGACTTTCGTTTAATCATTGATTGCATGAGACCTGCAGTTCATGGTATGTAATGTACACACTATGCAGTCCACTTCCCGTCCACTGTCCACCCCAACCCCGATCAGTCCGTAGGCGGTTAGCTGTGATTCTTCCTCCCTACCCCTTTTTGGCGACTGGATCGTTCGCCGTTGACATAAATAATTAATCGTCGGATCCGAATGAGACCCGGTGATTTATTGTTTCCCGGGGGTGGGGTGCGACTGGTGCTTTTTTTTGTTTATTCATTAATCGCATGCGACCCATCTAGATCATGGCGATGTACACACTTTTCCGGCTCCTGTCCCACTGTCCGTTGCGACTGCTGGTTGGGAGGAGGATGTCAAGAAGAGGAAGGGAAACATCCGAGTGATATCACGTGGACCTTGTACATAAGTACGTGCTTTTTTTCCGGTGGTAAATAACTAGCACCAATCCATCGATTCCCGCCCGACTCCACTCTGCCTGACCGGCTTCAGGGGCGCACAGCTCGCCTTGCTGTTTCCGCCCACGAGTTCCCAGTACATATGAATGCATGCGAATTGGGGGCCAAGGGGAGGGAGGGGTATTGATGGGCGCTCTCCCTCTCACTGGTACATATCCACACTGCTGTACGTGATGATCCTTGGAATCAATAGTAACTACATCATAGTCCTGTCCGTCCTGCCGCGTCCTGCCGCGTCTTGTCCGGTATGCACTCTAGTGTAGGGCAATCCTGCATTGGTCTTTCTTTTCCCATGTGGGGTCGGGGGAGTCGGGATACATATATGGTGGCGGCAGTACGAGAAGAGGATGTGTTGATCATGTGCTTATCAGACCAGTTTCGGCAGACTGGACGGGACGTGGGGAATTCCTTTTTCTCTCTTTGCTTTTCCAGGCAATCACAGTACTGTCTATCTAGGACTCCGAGTTGGCGGGGGCCGTTGATTTTGCAGCTGGTTGGTTGAATCCGCACCCGTCGAAATCTGGCTGTATGTGTTCATTGTGAGGACGTTCCTTCCCGTAAATCGTAGCCACGCAATCTCTCCCCCTTCTGTGCGATGTAGGGACACATACATCCGTGGGTGGATTGCTTCCTAGCACGTGCGTATCAAAGGTTTTCTGAGCACATACTATATCTACGCGTATGTATAGGTTGAACGCAAGTAAACATGGCTATATATAGGCTCACAGTGATTACTATGTAGGAGGCGATGAGACATTGCGTTCCGTACTCCCTCGCGGAGAGGCTGGCTGGTTGAGTATCTAGTCCGTCTCACGCAGGGGGCTCCACCCCAAGGAACCTGAGAGAAGAAGTCTGTCTGTCTGGAAGAAGCCGGAGTGTGCGGAGGGATCTATTCTGCCCGTGGATATGCAGTGCACCTCGGGCCTTCAGGAGAGAGGAGGCCTCGTGTTCGGGGGTTATTTCGGCTGCAGCGATGATTGGACCTGCTTTCAATTCGGCAGCACTGTATCTATGTCGGTGAGCACCATCACCAACACCATGTGGTAGCGGGAAGAATGCAGGCGGGTCTCATCGCGGCATAATTGCGATTCACGGTTGGCTGGGGAGCGGAATTGCAAGGTTTCGATAGCGAGAGCGTACCAGTCCCCGGCTATCATAGCTGTGCTCCCCACGTCTCGCCATGTATCGCAGACACATAATTGCCTAGTTATGGCGAGCCAAAGAGCAAAGCAAGTGAGCAGAACCTGCGCCCGCCTTGTGCTAGGCGCTCTGATGAAGCCGGGCATGCTCCATAACCAGCACCTATGTACCGGCGCCGTTGTTTTCGGATTCTGACAGCTGGGACGGAGATGGGAGGTGACGCTGGCTGGAGAGTATGAAGATGGGGGAGGTTGCCAGAGAAAAACAAAACATGGGGGCGTCTGAGTAGGGAAGGGCTTGCGGAGCTCCGTATGTGTATGTATGATGTATGTGATCAGACGAGGAAAAAAAAAGATGTCCCAGAGTGGTTGTTTTTTTTTTAGCTCAAAGCTTCGCCTCATCTTCCGCCTTCGGCTCAATTGAATTGCTCTTTCTTCAACTGACTGCAGCAAAAGAACCCCCCGAAACACTGGATCTATGTGCTAGATACATATCCAGTCCCTAGCAGCCATTAAGAAAAAGCAAGTCTGCCCAACACTATTCATATCAACCAGTCGTCAATATCTTCTCAAATGAGTGCACTCCACCACGCTTACCCATGGCAGCGGCACTGGGTCGCTACTGCCCCCGGAACGCATCATGGTTTCTAGCTTCTTGCGTTCCTTCTTCTCATCGCAATCCTCCTTTGATTGGTATGTATGCAGCTGAGGCCTCTTCTGCAGGGTGTACAGCCCAGAAGGAATTGTCTGCTGCGCTCCGAACGGAAGACGTTGGCCTGGCGAAGCAGAGCAGAGGAGAATGGAGTGTAGGGCATGTGCCTAACCCCGCGCGTGGAGAATCTACAGACATAGATGCATCATCATGTTTGCGGTCTTCCGGCTGGGTGGCGGCTCCCTGCCTCCCTCCACATGGCAGAAGAAGCGTGTGGCACGGTTGGGCGTACCGGGGGTTTTCAACGTGGCAGCGACGGTGATTGGAACTGGGACCTGCCGTGCCAGAAGCAGCATCTGCATCTCTTGCCCCAGGCTCTCGGGATGAGGCAGCGGAGGTGGCAAATGGCCCCCGGGGACTTCTCGGCCCGGAGTCGAGCAGCTCATCCTGCGACTTCGATCCTCTGGAGGAGTGGATGGATTGATGAATAATTATTGCCCGTGCAGCTGGCCACAGAGCACGTCTGCATGTTTGTGCCTCGAGATATTTGCAAGTAGACTGCAGGTATGCGGATACTATGTAGAGCAGACCAGCGTCGGCCCGTTTCTGCCTACTGACGGACAGCCAGACTTCAGATCCCTCCGATCGTCCACCACAGCCTCCCTGGGCATCTTCAACAGCCCGTCCTCCAAGTCCGTTCTTTCCTTCCGTTCTCCCTGGAGGATTCGGTTCTCCTTGTCTCGGGGCTCTCCCTAGCAAACTTTAGTGTATCTACCAGTATTGGGCGTAGTCGGTCAGGATAGCAGTAGCGGGGGTTTGCCGGCCCTGAGACGCAACTTACTTTTGCCAAATGTACCCAGCATCACCCGTCCCAATTCCTAAGAGTAAGGTAGTTACATGATCCGCACGACGGACCCCACCCTCCACCCATATCTGGCATCCATACCATCCGTATGTACGTGCAGAAAACTAGTGAGTCCCGCCTCCTAGGATTCCAATCCCACAGGTCTTCCGTAGAAGCTGTACCTACTACTCCATCTACTTTAATGGGTTCCACGAAGGAGGACGACTAGAGAGCTCCCTTCCCTCCTGTTCCCATTCACCCTCCACTCCTCCCTCATCTCCCGGGGGGGGGGGGGGGGGGGGGGGGGCGCGGCGGCGCCCCCGGCCGGGGCGGGCGGGGGGGACGG
>Ga0307516_10001425_pt1 | contig 33016 bp, 45 predicted proteins | sample 19_EM_MG_FD_203310 | JGI IMG/M metagenome (GOLD analysis project Ga0307516, IMG submission 203310) | Populus trichocarpa ectomycorrhiza microbial communities from riparian zone in the Pacific Northwest, United States - 19_EM | ecosystem: Host-associated > Plants > Roots > Unclassified | place...
TCTGGCTATGGGTGCTGACCGAAGGGATAGCTGTGGACACAAGTCGCGGGTTTGATCCTGCCCGCTATCATCCCCGAGCTGCACCCGCCGCGAGTGGAGTACCTCGCGCTGTCGCAGTACCGTAGCACTCCCCCCCGCTTGGCCTTTGGGCTCCCCACTGACAGAGAGAGAGCTAGTCGGCGCGATGCTAGGTGCTTTTTCTTGGGGTGTAGCCGCTGACATGGTCGGACGGCGCGCGGTCTTCAATCTGACGCTGCTGGTCACGGCGTTGTTCGGTGTCGGCGCCACCGCCACGGAAACATTCGCCGCACTGGCCGTCACGACGGCGCTGTGGAGCGTGGGCGTCGGCGGGAACATCCCCGTCGATTCCGCCGTTTTCCTCGAGTTCCTGCCCGGAAGCCATCAGTGGCTGCTTACGGCCATGAACGTCTGGTGGTGTGCGGGGCAGATAAGTGAGTCCCTCCTGTCTCCAAGCGGGGATCGTGAGCGTCGACGGACGGCTGACAGCCGAGGACCAGTTGCGAGTGCGGCTGCCTGGCCACTGTTGACGAGGTTCTCGTGTCAGGGCGAGAACACCTGTGACAGCGCACGGAATCTGGGCTGGCGGTACTTCCTCGCCGCCATGGGAGGCTTCACGCTTGCACTTTTCGCGCTGCGCTTTTGGGCGTTTCGCCTCTACGAATCGCCAAAGTACCTGATGGGACGGGGGAACGATGTTGCCGCGGCGGATGTGGTGCAACGGGTTGCGCGTTACAACGGGGTGGCGTCCAGTTTTGGGGCCGCGGATCTGTCGGCGCTGGATGCGGATACGGAAGGAGGAGGAGTGCAGGGAGATCTGGGGATCCTGAGCCATCTCCGCGCCCTCTTCGCCACAAGGGAGCTGGCGACCAGCACGCTGCTGATATTGGCGATATGGCTCCTAACGGTATCTCCTCTCCGCGCCCCCCTTTTTCCACCCCGTCCACTGATCCTCCAGATTAGGGACTCGGCTTCCCTCTCTACAATGCCTTCCTCCCGTACTTCCTCACGCGCCACGGGGAAGCCATGCAGACCAGCCAGTCGGTGGCATACCGCAACTACCTGATTATCCTCTGCATGAACATCCCCGGCGGCCTGCTCGCCGCCTTCACGGTGGAGCTCAAAGCACTGGGTCGGAAGGGGACGATGAGTGTCGGCGCCTTCATGACCGGTGCGTTCCTCCTTGCCGGGACGACGGCAAGCACGAGCCGCCAGCTGCTGGCCTGGAACTGCGCTTACGGGTTTGCGGGGACGCTGATGGCGGGGACTCTGTACGGTGCGTCCTCCCTCCCGTGCGTTGCCCATCCTGCTGGCACAGGGTTGACGGGATAGTAGCGTACACGCCAGAGGTGTTCCCGACGAATCACAGGGGCACTGGGTACGGCCTCGCGATGACGGTCAACAGGGCCGGTGGCGTGCTGGCGCCGGTGGTGGCCATGTACGCAGACATCGACACGCCCGTGCCGGTATACATTGCGGGATCGCTGTTCCTCGTGGCGGGGGCGCTGATGTTGGTGCTGCCGTACGAGAGTCGCGGGAAGAGCAGCATGTGATGTAGTTGTGTGATGTCCATTGCTTGACGATTGATATATGATGAGTACACGGACCGAAAGAAGGGAATTCACGACGTAATCCTACCAACAGACCGTGCGAGACAGCCCTGTTGCGGCGGCTGGCTGCCCGATAACGGAGAGGGCTGCTGCGTGTGGCGTCGTCGTCGGCGGCGACGGCCGATCACGATGTCTGTCCGCTGCACGGCGACGCCCACAATGGTCCACGGTAACCTGCTCCAGTCATCCGGGAAAGCACCCGCCGAACGACGAGATCCGACCTCGCTAGTCCCGGCTCCAAGTGAGACAGCAAATCGCAGTGCTACGGAGGGCCGGCCGGACATCACCATCGAGATCAGGTGGTGCCCGGCTGAGAAGGCCGACGAGAGAGATAAACTCGTTGCGGAAGAGCCAGACGCCAGTGGGGTGGAATGGCGAGTATTTGGACCGGGCGGAGGCACGCAAGATGCCGCTCCCCAGGCCTCTCGCACACCTTAAGAGGGAGACTTCGGAGAAGAAGTGGGCTGAGGCGGGGCAGTGGGCGGGAGCCCGGACCTCCAGAAAGAAGTACAGGATGCCGAGCAGACAGAAGCCGGACATCACGGTTGCGGGTAGTTCCAAGAGGCTTGCCTCGAGGTTCTACCAGCTGAAGATAGGCCACTGCCTTACCAGACAGTACCTCCAGTGTGCAAGGAACCGCCCTACCGCCCCAGTGCCAGTGTCAGATGCAGACGCGGGACCACCTCTTCAAGGTGGGCCCCCAGCGGAAGGCCCAGCAGAAGATCCTGTGGGCAGAGGTACGGAAGGAAAGTAGGAGGGGGAAGAGCTGGTTCAAGATCCGGGACCACCTTGCCGACGGGGGGTGCAACCAGGCGGTGCTAGACTTCCTCTCCACTGCGGATGTGGGAAGGGTGGTCCCGGCTGAGGATGATGCGGGGAGCGGGGTGTCTGAGGGGGAGCTCCGGCAGCGCAGGGAGCGGGAAGAGTGGTGGAGGGTGGAGGCTGGGGAGCTGAGCGCCGGGGAGGGGTTACCATTGTTTCTGTCCACGCCCTTCTTCATGGCGTCCGCGGAAGAGGAGTAAGGGACGGTCACGGTTTCCTTTGTTCTTTCCTGTGTCCCCCCCTTGGTGCGCATCTCATTTTCTCGGGATAACTAGGCAGGCCTGGGCGGGGGGAAAAGGGGGAGCTTGCGGACAGCAAACGGGAACCGCACGGAGTGTATGCCGCCATAGTCTAGATAGGCTGAATGCGAGTCTCGGATTGGTCCGTCACCAGCCGTCACCCACGGCAGGAAGACGATACGCACCCGTGTCCGAATTTCTCAACTCCACGGACGTGGGGGTATCTTCTTTCTTTCCTTTGTATTATGGCCAGGGCGGGGGGCAGAAAGGGGGGGGGGCACGTGGCCGAGGTTGGGCGGACGTCGGACGAGAACGGACTGTATATGTTTGATATCGCCATGATCGAATAAGGTCGCACGCGATTAATGAGATATCGCCTGCGCGCTCCGCCTGCGATAACGCGACCAGCCGCCCCCCTCGGATGCTCAACCGAATACCGGTGCGCCGTGGCAGAGAGAGGACACGGCCGCTGTCTGCCCACATCATACGCACGTGCATGGTTACGGTGGGGCGGGGTTATCGTGATGTCAACGATGAGCCGAGCCGCAGTCCTGGTGTCTGCTCTTGTTCCCAGCGGAGAGAAAAGTCAAGAACCTCAGTATGTACTAGCCTAGGCGTTGTGTATCTATGAATGAATATGTACCAGCGTCTGACGTTATTCCATAGCACATGCAGCAACCGACCCAAGGGGAAAAAGAAAAAAAAGAAGGGAAAGGAAAGGAAAGGACAAAAAAAAGCAAAAGAAAGCAAAGATCGAAAATAGAAACCAGAGCCCGGGCCAAACGAGCCAAAACGTCATCGCAGGTGTATGTGCCCTAGATACATAATGTAGCGAGTGTGCTTTTGCTCGCACTTGACGTTGGGACATCGAGTCCCGCTTTTTCCACCCGCCACCGAGTAGCTATGCACATAGTGTCAGGACCGGAGGAGGAGGGCGGCGGCGGGAATGCGTATAGATATCCACTCCACCACTGGGCATCAGGATCGGACCTAAGCACAACCCCATCCTGCGCAGTGTGGTTCCTGTGTCGTTATCACCATCCATGCACTGCATGGGCGGGAATTTTTGTTTTGTTCGAGTCCAATTCAGTCCGGTCCGGTTCAGTTACTCTATATATTCCTCCGCTTCAGTTAGATTCCAGTCTGGCTCAGTTAAACAATGCTACACAACACATGCACGCAAAAAGCAAGGGGAGGAATAATAAATTTGTGTCCCGGACTGCGCACTTACATATGTATGTATGTATGTATGTATGTATGCATGTAACTATGTATGATGTATCTAGGTACTCTATTTTATTGTTCGGGGTTCCTTCCTTTGCTCGTGCTTATCTACAAGCAAGCAAGCAATTCGGCGATTCCGAGAGTCAGAAGCGCAGGTGTAATGTCGGAGATATCAATGAGCGAAACGATGATTGAAAGAGTTAGATAGTAGATGTAATTTCCCCAAAATAAAATGAAAATGAAAATGAAAATCACCCCATAGTGTTTCCTTTCCCTCCCCAATTCCCTGCGATATTCCCCCTCCCAACAAAAAATCGATACGGAAGGAGTTGTACAGTGTAGATTTTATACAGCGGAAAGAAATACGTAGTAGAAAACAATCCCGATCAGTCCAGTCAAATCCAATCCAATCCAATCCAATAATCCCTATTGCCCTCGTCACAGAACGGTGAAGTCCTTTCATCCATCCATCCGTCCACCGGCCATCCTATTACAATGGAGTTGGAAGCACGGAGTAAAACAAAAAGAAAGAAAACACCAGTAGACACAGATCCCGAACACCAGTCCCCCTCCCCCACCCCCACCCCCCTTAAACAGCAGGAAAAGAAAACAAACACCAGAGCAAAAGACAGAAAACAAGAAAGACAAAGGTCGAGTCCAAAGTTGCGCGATGAGAGATGTATGCCCATAACGCCGGTTGAGTGATGAGACAAGTGAGAGCAAGCAAGAAAGACCGTCCAAGTTCGTCCGCCCAGCGGGTGCGCAGCAGCAGCAGCCTCTACGGGGAGCCGGGCGACCTGATCTTGGAGAAGTGGTGGCGGATGCGGTCGGCGCTGGAGCGGAACGGGCTGCCACCGGCGACGGCGGCGGAGGCGGCGGAGGCGGCGGAGGCGCTGTGGCCCGAGTGGGCGGACGAGCTCGAATTGCGCGGCGTACCGTCGTCGTGCTTGCTGTAGTGCGAGCGCGTCGAGATGGCGTCGGCGGGCACGATGTTGCCGGCGCCGCCGCGGCCGACCGAGTACACGGGCGCGTGGTGCTCGTGGAGCAGCCGGTCGCGCTCGAGCTCCTCGTCGAAGCTGAAGATGGTGCGCTCGCTGGTCGGCCGCACGTTGCCGGCGCCGCCTCGGCCGCCAAAGAAGCGCTGCGGCTGCGGCTGCGACGTCGACAGCGTCGTCGGCGGCGCCGGCAGCGGCGTCGCCACCAGTCGGTGGTAGTTGCCGACGCCGCCGCGGCCAGAGGTGTAGTAGCGGCCCGCGGTGTGGAGCGGCGAGGGCTCGGCGATCACGGCCATTGCGGTGGTAGAGTGGGTTGGATTGGGTTGGGTGGAGGTGGTGGCGGTGGTGGCGGTGGTGGTGGTGGTGATGATGAGGCTTCCGGAGCTGCTGGAAGCTGTCGGTGCTTTTGTATGCCGCGAGGAGAGATGTGGGGTTGTGGTCGGAGGTGGGGGAGAGCTAGAGAAGAAGCTAGAAGCTGCTGATCGATCGAACTGGATGGAGTGCAAGGCTGGTATGAGAAGCGGATCGATGCTGCGATGCTGCGGCGCTGGAGATGCTGATGGGAGAGACGGCATTGCGAAGAGGCCACGGTCCTTATATACCGAGCCGGACATCGTTGAAACCGGATGGCTGTGCCCGCACACACACACACACGGGGCTCACGATGAAATTGCAGTGCCTTACCCAGCTAGACACAGCAGCGCGAACCTGTCATGCCCGCGGCGCTAGCAACTACGCCATCATCCCTCCCCCCGGACCAGCTGCCAGGCTCAGCTGCCGGCCCAGCAAAATTCTGCAGCCACCATTACCCCATAGTAACACCCGCCGAGCCCTAGCTGCCGTCACACGACCGGACACGAACAATGGGACCGACATCCGAGGGCGCCATTCCAGCCATCCAGCTGCATCACGGTTGGGCGTCCGTGACTTGGGGCGAAGGCGTCGGGACCGGAAGCAGCACCGTTTTTTCTTCTCAATTCGCTCGGCGCCAGTGCTCTCGCCATCGAGAGACCGCCGAACGGAAAGGAATCGAAGCGAAGGGAAGGGAAGGGAGGGAAAACTCTGCCCGGACCCATGCGTCACGGCCGATTCAGCGGCGCCTGCTTCGGTCCACGGTGACCCTCAGGTCCACCGGCCCCACCAACCACCACGCCACCAACCACCACTGCCACTACATGCCACCACCACCGCTGCCAACTGCGGCCACCATTGCCCCTCAACTCAACTCAACGCAGCCACGCCCCCCGACGCGTGTGTCGAAAAAAAAACCTCTGCACCCCGGCGATTCGAATGGTGCTGACGCTAATTCCCCAAGCTGCAAGTCTCGGTTCGACTTGCGGATAGGGATCAGATCAGGTCCCGTCATCCATCCATCCATCCATCCATCCATCCGCGGATCGATCGCCTTGCAGTCATTTCCCAACGTGCGGGGCGTTCGCTGCGCTCCCTCCGTGCAAGCTGGTTGCAGCGCGCCCCCGCTGGTGAAGAGGGCGCGCGGGCTTCGTATGACCTTCCCTCCACGGCTGCGGCGAGACGTTTTCTCTTACCTAACAACCGAGCTCGCAGGCGTTTCCGCTCTCCGTCGGTTTGCTGGAAGCAGGCTCGATCGCTCGGCAGTGGTGCAGCTCGTCACAGCGATGGAGCACGGCGAACATCTGGCGAATCCTCTCCCCACTGCTCGCTGTCTCTACGGCGGGCCACTCACCAGGCGCCCACCGCAGTGCCTGCCTAGTACGCGGCACGCCCGACACGTGCTCGTTGCTTTACGTAAGTACGGGGAATAGCAGAGACGAAAGAGGCAGCCGACGACCAACCACTTCTCGGTGCATGTTGCTTCGGCGGTGCCTTCGATTCTGTTCTCCGTGCGAGCTGCATGGAGCGCATAGAACACACCCTGTCGACGTGGCTGCCGGTACTTTCGCCAACCTGGCTGGACTGCTGGCCACTGCACTCCGGCTGCGAGCCATGCCGTCCATCCCCATGATCCGCCGCTTCGATTCCCACATGGAACCGACTGGCATCCACCTGTCCGTCTTTGGCCATGCCGAGGTAATGGCTCCGCTTGGCCTGGCGGACTCGAGGAAGCGAGCGGGGAAAAAAGAAAGAAAAAAGAAAAGTAGGCAGTAAACGATTATTGCAACTGCCGTCGCTGTTGCTGGGTGTGCCAATTCCTCCGGGCGCTGGGAGAACTTCGCTAGCTGGCCAGACCGGCGATCTAATTCGGAGGAGCATGTTCAGAACTCGAGCGGGCACCTTTGGTCACTGCCTTGTGGAGGACGTCCGGCTGGTCGTATCTAGCTGACGGAACAGCAGCATCGCCCGGCCGCTAGGCTCAGCACCACACATTCGACGATGGTTCTTACGTATGCCCAGCGCCAATCTCCGACTTCTCGTCCGTCCGTCGTCCGTCCTCGTTGCTCCAGCAGCAGCAAACGCGGAGCCGGTTCGATCGGGATCGGAACAAACAAGCAGAAAACATGCAGAACATGTTCCAACACGACATAACACAGCATCAAAGGAAAGGCTATTCCACAGCCTCACTCACTCAGACTCACTTGAACTGCTACTTGAAGCGTCTCGCGTCTCGCAGTGGTCGGAGTTGTGGCTGTCGTCCGGTCCAGCCCAGCCAGCCAGCCAGTCAACGAGCGGAAACGTCCGTCCCACCTCTTCCCTCTGCCGTGCCCAAAACACACGAACGAGAAAAAGAGGGGCCACAACACACAAACAGGTCAGAGTCAGAGTCAGAGACTTCACGATGCTCGTTGTTCTTCGCACGTACCACCTCCCGCTAGCAAACTCTGCCGGCGCACCGTCCGCCGCGCCGAACCCTGCACCTGTTCGCCAGGCAAAGGTGGATGGATGGTGGGCGGCATCCGCTTCAAGCCGCAGCGCGCTAAACTCCTATCCACAACCGCAGGCGGGAGAGGACTTGTTGTATTTCTTTCGCATCATGCGTGACACCTATGACATACGACGCGTATACATACTTGAATGCATACAGAGGCGTATGCTACGGGGCCAAGTTCCCGTTAGACACAACGGAGAGGAGGACGGTGAGGATGACGATCGCCGTGTACGGATAGCGGAAGGTGGTGGTCGACACAAGTGGCCTCGCAAGTACCTACTCTCGAGTGCTCGACAAGAGCTCCCAAGAAAGAGGAAATCTCTGTGGTGGCGGGGGGCTCGCGTGCACACCTCCTCTCTCACCCCTCCTGAGCTCTCCCCTTCCTTGGTGGCGGCTAGGCGGATCTGTTGCAGAACAAAACGCGCTTGTCCATATGCAGTGGTCGCCGAACACAACGGTGTCCACTAGCAGTCGGTCGGCTGCGATCGAATCGGATTGGCTTACCGTGCTCCCTGGCATGAACCAACCAACTTACATATTCTATACCAGGAAAAATGCGGGGAAAGCAGCGCAACGCCAGGCAGGCAGACAGGGCAAGGGGTGGCAGGGCAGGGAGTTCGGAGAGCGCTTCCCGGTCACTCCCAACTTCCTGACTCGGCTTGCCTGCCTGACTGCCTGCAGCATGTCCAGTCACCTGGGAAGTGCTCGTATGTACTTGCACATCGTGAAACGGTTTCTCTCAGGAAGTCGAGCGGCTGGATGTGTGTGTGTGTGTGTGTGTTTTTCGATCGGGCGCGTGCTTTGGGAGGAGCACCAGCTTTCGTCCGTACGAGCCTCTAACGGCGACAGTGGCAGCACCAACGGCAGCAGCGTAAATCGCTCTACCTATAGGGTTTAGGTGCTTTGGCTGGCTGGCTATAGCATTGAGCTCCCCACGATCCTTCTCGGAGCTCTATGGTCCACAGTCCGCGCTCGGGGCTGGCGGAGATACAACTCGGCGCTCTGCTGGGCACTCCGCTCTCGACCGACGCCATCTGTTCGTCGCGGAGCCACAGAGATTTCACGACCGCCGCCACTCATCGTACCGGCCAAAAACAAAAGCAGGACTACAAAAATTCTCCTCACGAGTCACGGGCCAACACCAACCGAACCATGCATCGAGTAGGGCCGTGGGTGGAGAGAAAGTAAGAAAGAATGGGCTGTCATCCACCGCATTCCTTCTCGCTCTCTCAACGGACGGGACGGACGAAGGGAAGGGGAAAAAAGAACGCTTCTGCGTACCGTTTTCCTGCATGCACTCTATCGATTACTGGACCATCTTGTTTTTGTTTTGTTTTACATGCAGATACTTCTATTTTACTTTTTTTTACCCAACGATCGGACGATGCGATGCTTCCGCTTTCGCTTTTTCTTTTTTTCCGTGTTAACTAGATAGACACTGTTAACCAACCTAGGTACTCTACACCGCAGACGTCATAGCCCCCGCCCCAGCCCGCCCTGACACAGCAAAAAAAAAAAAAGCTGTAGCGATCGCCGGAGCGTTCGACACCGACACCGTCATCGCCATCTTCGAGATCTTGGAATCGTGATCGCAGATTCTGTCTCCCCCCTCCCGGCACCGAATGGAAAGAGAGGGGAAGAGGGGAATGTGAGAAGTGGGAGGAAGGCCTGGAAGCGTCTCCTGCGCGATGTTTCGCTTTTCGGCTTACTGTTCGCACAGGTCTGCGGGGCGGGATGTATGTATGTAGGAAGGGAAGGACGGAACGGAAAGAATGGAAGAATGCTATTTCCGTTCAGGTACCGCCATTCACCGTTCGCCGTCCACTGTCCACCGTCCAGCGTCAGGAGTGTTACATGATAGGGTTACCTAGCTCGCTTTTTTTTCGCTGCTAGACTGGAAGTAGACGGGAAAGGCGGATGGTAGACGGCCGGACGGACCTCCGTCGCCGCTGTCGATGGCGTTGACGCCGACACATTTCCGCACAATAGACCGCACAAGAACGTATCTACGCGCTTCACCGGAGTTGGGGGGGAGGTGTCTACCGTTCGCGGGAAGAAACCTCGTGACATGCGCACGAAGAGATGCGAAACTGTGAGTGAATGTGGATAGTGTGCATGTCTGCTCCTTACTGCCATTCTTTCTTTCTTCCTTTCTTTCTTTCTTTCTTTCTTTCTTTCTTTCTTTCTTTCTTTCTTTCTTTCTTTCATTCTCCCCTTGTAGAGTAAGTACGCGATGCGTGTTGGACGAGACGGGACGGCTGTCATCACATCACCCGCTCCTTCAGGTCTTTAGTGCGCAAAAAAGAAAAAAAAAAGTGATCGCCGTTCATTAATAAGTATGACGGACCTTGTTGCCCAGCCAAACCCTTCACCATCATCATCATATCATCCAATCCTGCCATACAAGCTTGGAGGCATACATACCCCTCGAGAGACTATGACCGCCTTTTCTTCTTTTCTTCTTTTCTTCTTTTCTTCTTTTTCATCTCCTTTTTTTCTCTCTTTTTTTTTTTTTACGTGATCGGTCCAACACTGGGCTTTGCGAGAGGCAAAGAAAAAAAAAATGGAAAGAGTAGAGGGATAGAATCACTGACGCGATAATCGAGCTGCTATACCATTCATGAGAGCTCCCGCGCTGTTCGCGAGTGCAGCTGATCCGTACTTCGCGAAAGCGAATGCACCTGTTAGGTTCGTCAGCCGTGATTCTAGAATGGATGCTTCGGGGCGCTGGATCGCCCATCGACGGGGCACTGCGTGATGTGTCGCCGGGCGGCCGGACGACCGCACGGCACGGAAGGCAGTGGATGAAGAAGACACGTACACATCAACGCCACCAGATACCGCAGCAGAGCGTCCTTCGGCCTCGACGCTCCGAGCAGTGCCAGCTTCCAGAACAATCCGTCGTACAGCAACTTCCCGTCGCGGTCAAAGTTCGGAGAAGGAATCCCCGCCGACGAGCGGGTCTTGTCGATCTTCTTCTGGCTGAAGGGCGGGTATCGGGACTGGCCCCCCGAGTCAGTTGGATGGACAGGAGTCGTCGTTGTTTTAATTTTTCTTTGCTGCGACTCACCTGCAACGCGCCCTCAATCCAGCTGGGCTGTGTCAGGACTGGTCGCCTGTGCGTGAACGCCTCGAATGTGTACTTCCCTGTATGTGTTTCGAGCGCGTGAGTACGGGCTTCAACAGTCTCCGGCATTCGGACATCTCACCTCTGTAGGCTCCGGTGCCACTCTCGCCAACTCCTCCAAACGGGATCGACTGGATTGCGGCGTGGAAGATGGTGTCGTTGAACGTCACGCCACCGCTGCGAGAGTTCGAGAGGACTGCACCCCGGTTAGCAACACGGCGCAGCACTCGACAACATCGACGTACCCATCTCCTGCTCCTTCTTGTCGCGCGTGAAAGCGTACAGTGCGAGCGGGCAATCTCCCAGCCTCCTTACGACCTGCAACATCTCCTGCACGCCACCCGGCACCACGACGTACGGCAGCAGCGGGCCAAAAATCTCCTCGCTCAGCAAGGAGTCATCCAGGCTGTCGACTCTGATGAGCGTTGGCTCGATCCACTTGTCGTTCGGATCCGACCGGCCGCCAAAGACGATCTTGCCCTTGCTCTTCTCCAGCATGCCCAAGATGCGGCGGAAATGGCGCTCGTTGACGATGCGCGCAAGATTATCCGGGTCTTGCGTGCCGTTCGGGAAGAACTGCTGCATGGCCTTGATGAAGCTTTCGGCGAAGGCAGCTTCGCAGCTGGGGTCGACGAGGACATAGTTGGGCGCGAGACAGACTTGCCCGGCGTTCAAGACTTTTCCCCACGCGACGCGCGGCCCCGCCAGCTTTGTGTCCGCAGCCGAGGTGATGAGCACAGGGTTCAGGCCGCCTCTAGGATCATCCGTTAGCATTCACATTGGGACCTATATGTTCACTGGTGCAACCCACAGCTCCAGGAGCACAGGCGTCAGATGCTTCGCCGCCGCCTGGGAGACGATGCGGCCCACTGCGTTGTTGCCGGTGTACACGATCTTGTCCCACTTGAGATCGAGCAGTCTCGTGGTCTCCTCGACGCCGCCGTTGACCACCGCGTAGCAGTCTGGGTCTAGTGCTTCCTCCACCATCTTGGCGATCATGGCGGCCGTGTGCGGCGTCAGCTCGCTCGGCTTGATCATGCATGTGCAGCCCGCCGCGATCGCCCCGATGAGGGGGACCATGACCAGCTGTGCAGGGTAATTGAACGGTCTCGCATCCTAATCAGCACAACCCTTCCAGTCGCACTCGCCACCATCGCTCACCCGATAACCAGCGCGGTTCCCAATGGGTTCTTTTGGAGCTTGGGACCCATAAGCTTGTACTTGAGAGGCACCTCACAAGGCTCATCGGCGACGAGGGAGTCAAAGTTGTCGAGGGTAGTCATGATGTCATATTCGAGCCAGGTGGTCTCGGCAGACAGCGCCTCGGCCGTAGGCTTGTTCAGGTCCTTCTTGAGTGCGGCCAGCACGGCATCGCGGTTGGCGACCAAGACATGGTAGAGTTTGCGCAGCTGCCGCTTGCGGAATTCGTAGGAGCGCGTTTTGCCGCTGAGGAATGTCCCCGTCAGCCGCGCGTGCGTGGGCGCGATCTCGGAGAGGGGAGTCGTGGTGAAGGCGGGGATGCTGTGGGACATGTTGGGCGGATGTATGGATTGTGGAGGTGGGGTGTCTGGAGCAATCTGGGGGTGGGTCGGTAGCTTAAGTAGTACGAGAGCTACGGCCGTCCAAGGGCGGCGCGGTCGAAGTGGGGCGACGAGACAAGGACAGTGGAGCGGAGTATCCAGTAGATAACTGACATGTATGTGTTATCTGTTTCACAGGATCTCGACATTTGATCCCCCCACACCAACCAATGCTCCGCTGGTGTATGTCTATCTCAACTCTCATTAATAATTGGGGGAGTTCCACTTGGAGCAGCATCTGGTCGCACGCGCTGTTACATAAGCACTCACCGCGATGCTAGCGGGGCTTGGAAGGTAAGTCTGCTTGACGCCATTGGCCGATCCTCCAAGCATCTCCACATGTTTGGTTGTTCGATTGCGGACACGGAGCGCTTTCCGGCGATTTGGCCAGGAAAGCGTCGGAGTGGTTACTGCACCAGTATTCCTGCTCCGCTCTCTCAGGGGTCGCAGTTTCACATAGTTATGTTGATACAGCTACCTACCTATGTCATGTCGCAGACGTGTTGCATAAGTAACTCGACTCTTCTCTATGTAACTACCAATCATTCGCCAAAACAATGTAACTCGGCATACATATACCTAGTGAAAGCTAAGTGGACGACGGTGAATCCTTTGATGTATCTATGCATCAGCTGCACCCTCACGCACGTGTCAGCCGGCTGCATCATGCACTTGTCAGCCAGCTATATACATCACCGCGTACCGTCAGCCTCACCTCAACGACAGCGCGTCTTTTCCTCTTACTCGCTCAGCCGGCCCACCACACGAAAAACCGGCAAATGGTCCAACTAACGACAACGCCGCGGCTGCTCCGCGCGATCCGCTCGTACAACACGCTCTGCGGCGCTCCTCCCGTGCTTCCGGTCGACGCGGCGACGACGACGACGCTCTCGCACACGCAGGTGCGGATGATATCGGAGGCACTGCTCGCGCACTCTGCTTGCTGTTGCCCGGAGGAGGAGGAGGAGGACTACACGTTCACGGCGCTGCTGCGCGGGAGCGCCGTATTCCACGCACCGGCGCCGCCGCCGCCGCAGAAGTCGTCCGAGTACGTCGCGCTGATGGCGCGGCTGCGACGCGAAGCGGAAGAGCGCGAGTACGGCTCGCTCGTCGGCGCGCCGCAGACGGCGGCCGCGGTCGTGCCCGCCAGCGAAGACGACTGGAGGCTGGTCAGGAGCCAGGTCTCCATGATCTTCAATGTCCTGCTCAGCGTGATTGCTACCGCCGCCGCCGTGTGGAAGGTCGCCGCCGCGTGGGACGTCGCCGCGAGACTCGGTGTCGCGTTTGTCGCTGCCATCGTCGTCGCTGTCGCCGAGGTCGCGCTGCTGTGGGGTTATCTCAGCAGGATCGAGGAGGCTGGGACCAGGGAGAGGGCCAAGGGCGAGGTCAAGGAGACGACAGGCGTCAGCTGGATCGTCGGGCTCGGGGGCGTGGTCGAGAAGAGGGCTGGTGAGACGGGCCTAGACGGATGAGTGGGGACAGCTGTCGTTCGCAAAGCACTCTAGATGTCGCAACAAAACGAAATCTCTTCTCGGGATCTTGGGCGTTTTTTTATGTTACGGCTATTTTCCCCGGTACCCCTTTTTTTGTGAACTCGCCCCAATATCCTTGAATGGTGATGATGATCCATTGATCGCATGCGACCCTATTGTATCATGGCGATATTATGTACACCACAGTCCTTTCTCGTTCGCCGTCCGCCGCGACCTCTAGCAGTCCGCCGGCGGCCCGTGGCAACTCCCCCTGCCCCCCGCCTGGCCCATCCCCCAACTCCCACCGACCAGAAAAACGAAAACGAAGGAAAGACAAAGGAACAGGTAACGTCCGCTGTTTCGCACCGCGCCCAAAAGGAATGATTCCTCTCCTCCGCTCTACTCTCCTTCGTCCTCGCCCTCCCCACCCCCCGGTTCTTCACCCTCTCCTCTGTCCTCTCCCTCGTCCTTGTCTCCGGTCCCCCCGCCCTCGCCCCCCCGTTCGATCTTCTGCTGGGCCAACGGAGGCGGTGGGTGCCGACATGGCGTAGGTGCGAGTGATGGTTTGTGTGTCACGGTCACGGTTGCGGATCCAGCATTGACTTTGCGGGTACTATGCTGGGCATCATAATTTTCTGCAACGCGGCAGATGTATGCAGGGGACTATGGAATACACCAGTAATCGTAGGAGGCCCGGTGCTTCAGATGATGAACAGCAGTGCTGATGAGCAGTGCTACGTGAGAACACTCAAGGAGGGGCGTCGAATATTATTGGCAATATCTGTAAAAATCCCACCAGTCGGTATGGCCCTCAAGATGGGGATCTGGTTTATGGTATAACGTCTCGTTTGCATTGCCGCCTCGTTCTCTTCACAAGAGCGGTGGGATTCGAGAAGGTCTTGGGTTCGATACCCTACGTCTCCATCCGTTTGAGTCGAACCAGATCCGGATCCTTTTCGTCCCCGGCTCGCTCCCCTCACCCAGCACCCTGACCTCTCGGACGCGGATCGGAACTGCATCGTGAGTCCCTTCTCCCAAACCTCCCCCTCCGCCATCTTCGCTCTCGACGGCTGATGCCGCGTGGCAGCTCTCTCCGTCCTTGCCGAGCCATGCCAGCTAGCAACCGTGGATTTGGAAAACAGCGCACGATTGTCATCACCCTTGGCGATCTCGATGATATTCCGCCTGCGATCCCCCCGGCTGACGAACCATCGGCCCCGATACATTGGCGGGTTTGTGACAGCTCCAGATGCGCCTTCCCACCGACCGTAGCGTGCCACAGTCCCCATGTATTTTCCCACGACGGTCCCGGGATTGGGCATCTTGATTTTCTCCCCGCTCGGCCAGGACTCGTGATTCGCCCACCACAAAGTCCCCAGGAACTTCCGAAACCAGAATTCCTACCACCGGCAGGCACAACGAAGCACAGTCCAAAGGACTCTCCGGTCTCCTCCCTTTCGCGCCGTCCCGGAGCCCTGGAGCCGCGAGTTGCTTTACCCGCTCCTTGATCTCCGTCTTTAACAACCCTTCCGTACCCAGCGGGAAAAGACAGCGCTTCAGCGCCTCTGTGGACACCGTGAGCAGGAAGTGCGTCTGATCCTTCCTCTTGTGCGCGCTCCTACACAGCCTCCTTGCCGCATCCAACCCGGGCGTAATGGCGCGTCGCCAGCCACCAGTTCTGACCGGCAGCCATAGCGCCTAGTCTTTTCGCGAGCGCACCGAATTTCACCTCGCGATTACAGCCCACATCGGGATTCGGCGTGACCCCACTAGCGTACGCGTTCAGCATCGGCTCGAAAACGTTATGCCAGTACTCCTTTTCGAAGCTGAGTCTCAGCGGTTTGTTCGGAAGCGCAAAGAGCTCACAGATCTGCTAGACGCGCGCGAACTCCCGGTCGACGCAATTCTGCTTCGACGGCTTCGACGGCGCGACGTCGGCGGGGGGCGGCTTCCCGTACGGTCCGAGCTTGGGCGCAGATGACGGCGGATGCTGCGACGGCTCCCGGTTCGCGAGGTAGATCGGCTGCAGGTTCTCGCGCGGGTGGTGGCGCAGGAGCAGCGACATCGCGACGGTGCTGTCGCCCGAGGAGAGCGCGACGAAGACCGCAGCCCGTCAGCGGTGGGGTGCGCTGTGCGAGAGTGGGGTGCGCATGCTTTTGTTGGTCGCGGCGGGCGTGGGGAACCGGATACGCTGGACGCTGCCGGACGTGGAGTAATCCGCAACGTTGGGTCCCGCACGGGACCGGGAAGCGGAGCAATGGCGACATCGCTGGCGGTGCATGCAGGTCTCCGTTGCTTTTTGTGACCGATTTCACAGTGTCAACGCTAGCCCCCGTTGGGCTAGTCATGCGAAAAAAATCATTCGGAGTCATGGTCCTCACTCGTCGCTTTGTGGGGCCGACCGACATACCAAACCCTGGGGTGTTATATGCTATGGAGATCGGATGGTGCCCAGCACATGAGGGTATTGCGGGAAATGAGCAAGCAGATACCTGGGTACCTGGGCAATGCTGCAGACGAACCAGAGGTGCATGGTGTGGAGCTCTGCCACTACTCAGACCGCTATTGCCAGCTGTGATGCCCCACCCCAGAATCTCTTGCTCACTTGAAGCGTGTTGCTAGTGAAGCCAAGCGGAGAGAATCATCAGACTAGGCTTACGAGCGAGTAAAAAACCACGATATCTACGACATCTGGAATCGAGATATACGGCCACATCGGCCAGATCCATGCGCCTGCAGCTCGAAAGCCTATCGCGAGACGACACTACCAGCTGAAAACCGGACATGCCCCGACGGCGGAATACCTCAAGTGGACGGGTGACCAGATCAGTGATGAGTGCTGGTTCTGCGAGCCTGGAGCAGCTCAGACTCGAGAACACCTCTTCAAAAATTGCCGTTCATGGAAGACGCAGCAGGCTGGCCTGTGGGCTGAGGTTCGGAAGAGAGGTGGGATATGGCAAAACTATTTGCAGATACGAGATGCAGTGACGCTATATTAGCCTTCCTAGGGAAGACAGAGGTGGAGCTGAAGAGGCGGTGTGACGAGGTAGATTAGGGAGGTGGAAACGTATCTTCCAGAGAGGAGGACAGGTCGGAGGAGGAGGAGCAGTTACGTTGGTTTGTTTGTTTCTTTTGGTGTGCGGAGGGTGCCGCAACGTACTGACTAATGGGGGCTTTCCCCTCCACTAGTCTGGACGGCGAGGAAAACTCGTTGTAATTGCTGTGACCCAGATAGGTCGGATGCAATAAATGAAGTCGCTCCCTCCCCCAGGGTGTTACATCCCGGCGCTGGGGCCCAACTCGTATGATATGTACGAGCAATACCTGACAGGACTGCAGGGGACAGCAAGGCCTTATCGCTATCGGCTATCTATGTATATTCTTTTAATATAGGTGAACCACCGTGCAAATATCCTTACCCAAGCCTTGCGTGTTCGGATGGACATTGCCACCCCCAGTCCTAGAAGTGTAGGCAGTCTCTACAAACCAAGGCCCAAACATGTCGCCGCTATACGGGGCGAATGTCCGCCCCTCCGGTTCTGATGTGTCGGCTTGGCCTGTCGGAGAAGGCTGGCATGGTCGTCTGGATACGAGCAGGAAGAATGTGAATCGCCGTGCTGCAGCAGCCACTGTTTTCAAGACCCATTCGCTTTTCCGGGGCCATTCACTCTTGCGAAGCTCGTCCAAGCTCCTTCGGCGTACTTTGCGCTTCCCGCGCCATTCACTGCTCAAGCTTTGGTGATTTCCTCTTGCCGTTCGCCCTCCCGCGTCCCAAACCCCATTTTCATCTCAACTCCTGGTCGTTGCTTGTCCTGTGCACTGTTCGTTTGCAGTCGCCGTTCACAGTACCTACGGATTCCTCCCCGACGACGGAACTGCAGCTCTAAGGGAGGAGATTATGGATTCGCCTCCCGCAGCGGGATGAGGCGACAGTGTTGCACGTCACGTGGTGCGTGCGGGACAGCCCGAGTGATCAGCGGTGCCAATGCGCCCGTATGTAACTAGTTTAGATATCTACATGATTATGTAAGTTATGTATTCCTATGCGAACGGGAGGCTGGATGTCTGCGCCCTCGCACGAGCGCGTCTATCTAGCTGTGTGGTAGCGAATTGGGTAACTATCCACGCTTGGTGTAACCCTGCAGCTTCGCCCACCCCGCTTATCCAGACGTCTGCAGTCAACTGCTGAGTAACTGCGGCTTCCCCTCCACTCACATACTCCCTACGTCGCCATGACCCCCCTCGTCCCCGCACCAATTGCGACCAAGATCCGGGTGTCGCTCCTCTCGCTCGCGATGTGCGACGCCCTCGGCGGCCCCGTCGAGTTCCACCGGCGAGGGACGTTCCCGCGGGTGACGTCGATGATGACCAACACAAACTTCAGCCTCCCGGCGGGCTGCTGGACGGACGACACGACGATGGCGCTGTGTCTCGCGGACTCGCTCGTGGCCTCGGGCGGCGCTTTCTCCGAGGCGGACCAGGCGGCGCGCTACGTGCGCTGGATCTACGACGGGTACCTGTCGGTGACCGGCTACTGCTTCGACGCCGGCGGCACCACCCGCGTTGCCGCGCGGGTGTGGCGCGACGGCGGCGGCCTCGGCGAGATCCGCAAGAGCCTAGGCCACAAGGTGCGCTGCGGCAACGGCTCGCTGATGCGCGTGCTGCCCGTCGCGCTCGCGTACTGGCGCGATCCCGAGGCGGCCAAGGAGCTGGCCCGCCGGAGCTCCGCCGTCACGCACCCGCACGGAATCTGCCAGGAGGCGTGCGCGCTGTACGTCGCGCTGGTCGTCGAGATCCTGAACCGCGCCGCGCACGTGACCGCGATGCAGAAGTCGGAGCTGCTCCAGATGGTCGCGCGGTGGGAGTGGCGGACGGACGAGCTCCGGACCACGTTTGCCGACGGGACTTGGGTCGCCAAGGAGGAGGCGCAGATCAGCTCCTCCGGCTACGTCGTCCACACCCTCGAGGCCGCGCTGTGGGTGTTCTTCCGCACGCATAGCTTCGAGGAGGGCGCGATCGAGGCCGTGAACCTGGGCGACGACGCCGACACCGTCGCGGCGGTCTACGGCGGCATTGCGGGCGCGTGGTATGGTGCCGATGGAGACGAGTTTTGGTCGGAGAAGGTGAGGGAGTGGCGGGATGGACTGGTCGAGCGGCAGGTTGTGGAGGGCTTCGGCGAGAGGCTGGCCAGCCTCGAGGCGCCGACCGCCACATAGAGCCGAGCCGGCAACTCGCCCGTCTCACTTCTGTAGATAGCGCGGGGTTGTCCCGAAAAACACGGCGCCTGCTTGCTTGATGTCCGAACCGGGGTGGGGTGTCTGGCGCAGATGCAATATTTTTTTTTCCTTCTTTTCTTTCCCTTCTCTGTCTTTTTTCTGGTTTAATCATCATACTCGCATACAGCCCATGCCGACTATGGCGGCGTACTTCTTAGCCCGAGTCCCGGCCACCCCGACCTCGATCAGTCCGCAGGTGGCTCGTTGCAGTTCCCCTTGCCCTCCGGCCTGGCCTCCCAAAGATGCCAAATATCGTACAATCACCCCCATGACTCCTCCCTGCTCGTCCGCATCCAACCTCTTCCCCTCTTCCCTCAACTCACGCTCCCGGAGCTGCGCTTCCGACACCTCACTCTGCGCATCTTCCTCCAACCTCTCCAGACCCACCCCTCGTCCCGCGTCCGTGGTAGATAGGAAGCCCAGGATTGCCTGGCTGCAGCGCGTAGATGCAATGTGAGCAGCAGTTTCGTGACGGTGCGCCGGCACGTCGAGTCCGCATGCTTCATTGTCACGCGTTGACGCCTGATGGCTGGTGATATCTAGTGATTATATAATATAACATGGGTAAGTACATACTTAGGTACATAGACTCGGATAGGAGGGATGTATTTCTTGTGCTTGGGATAACTAGGCCGACAGCAACAATACCTATGTTGAAAGACCATTGTCAGCCTTTACCGCGCGTACGCCGTGGCCCATACCAGCAACAAGCCACGCCAACCTACACGCACCTGTCCAGCCCACCTCCCTCGGCGGTACAACGTCTCATATGCGCCGACTCGCCGGCGTGGCTCGATTCGCTAGTTTTCCAATCCGAGCGGAGACGCTGGACTTTTTTTTTGTATATACAATATACACGGACTCGTGGAGAGATGGTACTCGGAGTAGGGGTACAAGTGGCGCGGTGCGACGGGTATAGTGACTGGCAGTGTGCTTGCAGATGGGACATCTCGCCTTTGCATGGTGAGGAACATCTGCTAATACCACAGCAACACTTGGTTGCGCACCTCCTAGCCTCCTCACATCACCCCTTCTGAACAGCTGGCCTTCCCCGTGGTATGGGATGAACCTCGCTGGAGTAAAGAGCTCTCTCTACCAATGCTGTCTCGATACGGCAGCAGTCATAGGTGGCTCGAGTGCTGGTGTTTTTTTTCTTCGTTTAATCATACTCGCATGCAGCCTGTCTAGACTATGGCGGCGTACATTTTATCCGTTTTTCCCGTCCGCTGTCCGCGCGGTGGCGGCTCGTTGCAAGCTCCCCTTTGCCCGACGCCCAGGCCTCCCAAGAAGATGAGGTGCGCACTAAGGAAATCACAAAGGAAAAGAAAATACCGAACGAAAGTCAGTAACAAAGGAAAGAAACAAAGGAAAGCGCGGCCCGTCCCCTAGTCCTCGTCTGCGGATGCCATGAAGGAGGGCGTGAGTAGGAAAAGCGGTAGTTAGCTCCTCCCCGGCACCCAATCCCCCCGCGGCACCCAGCTCCTCCGTCTCCGTCTCCGCCTCCCTCTCTTCCTCTCGCTCCTGGCGCTCCCGTAGCTCCCACTCCGAACACTCGCTTCCCGCGTCGTCCTCGACCGGAACTCGTCTGCCCATCTCCGTGACCTCCCGCTTGAGGTGCGCGAGAAATCTTGGGAGCGGCATTGCGCGTGGGCTCGAGTGCTGGTACGCCAGAAAGTACATTTCGCATTCTTGCCCTTGCCTGCGATCACGTGCCATTTTGGCGGATCATGAGACATTATTCGTCGAAATTGTGGGGGGGGGGGGGGGGGGATATTGGAGAAAATACAAATTATCAGGGGTATTGGGGCAAGTAGCCGTTGGTATTGTTTTCTTGTTCGGCAAGGTGCCATGATGAACTTGCAAAGACTGTAAAAGGCGGCCATCCTGCCCACGATCCCATTTTTCCGACTCGCAGCCACACTTTTCGGTCGGGATCCCATTCCAGACTTAACTCCTTACCAACCTTCTTTTGGGGCTGATGGCGCCCCAAGACGGGTTAAGACGCCTCCCCTCTCCTTTGTTCTGCGAGGGTTGTCTCTGTTGCCCGCAACCCGTTCCTTTTCCCCTCCCGCTTTCTCTGTTTTTAGTATTTGCACCGATTCGGCAGGCGTTCTGTCCCTCGGCAGGTTTTCTTTTCCCCGGGGTCTATTCTGGACTATATTTCATTTTCTCAGTGTGTTCTTATTGATACAGCATAAATCATGACTACATACCGCCATGTGGACAGTGGGGGGCTGTAATTCTTGAACGAATTATCTACTCACATGTAGTAGAGTTCGTTGACTAACTCTCTCATACAACTACAACATCGAAGGCTGACCCACAACGCAAACTCATCCACAACCAGCGGACGGGAAAACCAGCCAAAAATTGTGCCGCCATAGTCTGGAAAGGCTGAATGCGAGTATGATTAAACAGAAAAAAACTCATCCGCAACCTTTCCACTGTTCCACAACACAAATCCTCCAACACAACCCCTTCCACGACACGACACAAACGCTTCCACAACTCAAGCATCACGATGCCTGAAGTCCTAAACACGGGCAAGATCTCTTTTGCGCCTCGTCCAGGTCCGCCAATACATGCGGCAGATCATGCTCGTGGAAATCGATCTGTACGCACCTTCTGTCCCCGAGGAGAAGTTTTCTTCCAGACCTTGGCTCCACTCTAGGAAGCTTGACAGACGCTCGGGGGTGATGTTCTCCGCAAATCTTATAGAGCCGGGCACTTCGACGTCTCCCTTGGCAGCTGAGACCTGGGAGTGGAGCGGGGTGGGATAGGTTTTGCCCGGAGTCTCTGCCACGCATGTGCGACAACACCGGCCAGATCGATCAGACCTCCCTGGCGAGATGTGCTTCCGATCGCCACATATCTTTTGGGTGAAAGATATCCCTGTCAGTCGTGCAATTTTCCCCGGCGTATTCGGTCGTGGCAGCCATCGCTTCCACAGTCCCCGCAGCGACGTTGCTGGAACAGGTAGTTGCTTCAACCGCTCCGATGCGAAGAGAGCAAAGTATGAGGATATAGTAGGGACATAGTGAGGAAACGGCAAAGCAATAGAGATCTTTCCTGCGTCTAGGATTTCAGACACATCATGAGGCTTGAGAAGTGGAAGTGTCCATGGTGTGGAAGGGTTTACATATATGGTGTGGAAGGGGTTTGTGGCGTAGAAGGGTAGAAGGGTTTGCGTTGTGGGAGGTTTGTGTTGTGGAATCTAGGAATTTATTTTGCGCCTTAGATATGTATCAAATCAAGATCTCTTGGCGAAACACTTGCCTGTTATCTAGTTACGCCGCACTGGAGTAGAGCTACCTACCTAAGTATGTACTACCCTTTTTGGCGAGTGATAGAAATTGGAATCGTCACGACGGCGCGAAGGAAAAACACAGTAGTAGGAGAAGAACAGAGTAGATGGATTGGTATGTAGCAATATTAATTCTGCTTTGGGTGTTGCTCCGAGCGCACTTGGGATCGTAATAGACGGACTTTTACACGTTGAGCAGTACGGCTTGGCTCTGCCATCCAGGCTGGGCCTTCTGCATCGCATTGCGAAGATCGCCCTTCCGCTAGCACTTCTTGTCGGTCAACTCAACGGTTATGCGGGGGATACGACCTGACAAACACCACCAACCTACCACAGTGTTCGCTCTGCAATCAGATATGTATCCAATACCGGGCTCAGACTGGACCTCGACACTCCGGCGCGACATGGCTGCTTTGGTGGCGGGGACGCGGCAGACGGGAGTGGGCTGTTGGTAGTGTGTAGTAGTGGAGGACGCCGTCGCGATGACTACATTTTCCATCACTCGCCAAAAGTGGGTGGCACCGGAGACCCCTAAATTTTAGGTGGCATAGGAGTTAATCCAACAAAAACGGGTGGTAACTATGGGAGCCAATTACCGTTTCTTTTTTCTATCCCGATACCCCAACGATGATCACCCAAATTCATTCCCAAACGGCTTAGTACCAGAACCGATCCGATTTTTAAATGCCTTCGAGATGTACTCTACAAGCATTACAAAGAAGGATATGGCAGCGGTGGCAGAATTGAAGGTGTCTATTTTCAAGCATCAAACTTGGTGACGGCGTTCAGCTACAGGACGTGGGAAGACTCGACGGTTAATGTCAGATGAAGAGGAGGTTATGGTATGGATCCCAAAACCCGCTGTGGTGCCGGACCATGACATTTTGCGGTACAGCTAAGCCGGGCGTGGGGGTCATTTCTAGCCGGACATATGTAGATCAAAGCTGGCTGAGTCCAGTGTACGATTGATAAGCCACGCTAGCCGTTTCAACTTCGCAGGAACTCGACTATCGACAACATAAGAGTCTTGTTGTCGCTACTAGTACATGTGTATACATAATTCGCTCACAAATTACAGCCCCGCACTGCCTATGACGGTATGTTGTCATGATTTATGCTGTATCGATAACATACTGGGGAAATGAAATACAGACCAGAAGAGAGACCCCAAGGGAAAGAAAAATACGGTAAAGGACAGAAGAGCTGATGAATCGGAGAGGAGGCCAAGCAGGCATCATGCAAATGCTAAAAAAAAAGAAACTGATATAGAAGACAAGTAGTAAGAAACAATGCCGAGGTGAAGGACCAAAAAATAATCCGTACAGAACGAGAGAGGAGGGGCGTCTGAACCCGTCTCAGACCATCAGTTCCATCACGCAAGTGATGTATTACCGATCGACCTGCCTGTGTACCCCCCGCGTCTGGGCCTAGTCTTTGAGAACGCAATCGAATCGCACGTTCTTGACGTACCCTCCTTGCATGCTCTGCTTAACGTTCCTCTTGAAATTCTCACGGGTCAGGCGGAGGTCCTCTGCCGCCTCCTTATTGAGAGGATCGCTGGGGTTAGGCTCGAGGAACAGGAACTATCCAGGGGTTAGCGTCACTATATCATCTTCATCATCGTCACCGCCGACCCGACTCGGCCCGAAGCAGAAGAAAGCGCCCTACCTGCAACCCAACCATGACCGCATTCAGGTTCAGCACCGGCTTCCAGTCCTCGCGGAGGATGTTCAAGCACACGTTTCCTTCAAGGTCGATGTTGGGATGATAGATCTTCTGCGTGCATTTGACTTTGGGCGGCTCGTGCGGGAAATTGTTGTTGATGGCGAACGTGAACTGGAAGATTCCACCTTTGTACATTCCTGTATATATCCCCCAGCGCGTGCCATGCGATCCCATCTCGTCAGTCAAACAACCCTCGGTAGGACACCCCTAGACCCAACGCCCCCTCCCCAAAAAGATTCGGTCGTACCCTCGTCAGGCTCGATCTTCAACTCGAAGTTGAGGATATCTTCGGGGTCCGGAAAGTGTGTCCGCATAGTGGCTGGTAGCGATAGCTCCGCGACATCTATTTCGCGCCACCCCGTCCTCATCAGCTCTCTCTTCCTTCCTCCAGACGACGAGAGACGAAAGACGCACCTTTCTGAGCCCGCAGCTGCGCAGCCGTGATTTTCTTCTTCTTTCCACCTTCGGAGTTGCTGGCAGCCTGCTGCTGCTGCTTCTACTTCACCGAGTCATGGTCAGCCAACCGACGCACGCGACGCGAGCGTGGGGGAGAGGGAGGGGGACAAACCATAGACCAGATCTTCAACATGGTGGCTCTGTTGTTGCGAAGGCGGGATGGGCGGGACGGTGGTGGCAGCGGTGTTGGTATTGGGGGCGTTGTTTGCTTCGAGGGTTTGCCGGCGGGGTTGAATGGGGGCGGTCAGTTGGGGGAGGAGAGGGCGCTATGCTATATGTACATACGTACATAGCAACTACATAGTTGCAGAGCCGCATTGGGTAACTGCTTACATACATAGCGAGCATGTATGGTAGTCGAACGCCCAGACGCTAGTAGGTCAGTTTATGGGTATTTGCTTTTTTTCTCTCTCTTTTCTCTCTCTTTTTTCTTCTTTTTTTTTAGATTTTCTTTTCTTTTTCAGGTCGGTAGATAGGGGACTACCAGTAGTTATGATCCATCTCTGTCGCGGTGAGAGTCCGGCAACGGGGGTGTTCAGCAAAAGGCGAATAATAACGAGGTTTTAGGGTTGCTAGCGACGGCAGGACTTTGCGCGAGGTAGCTGGCGACAGCAAGATTATTATTACTAGTGGTGATGAGACGATGCGGGTTGCTGGCGGCGGTGAGGCTACGCAGGTTGCCGGTGGAGATGAGGCTACTGGCGACGACGAGATACTGGCGGCTATGAGGCGACGCGGGTTGCTGGCTGTGGTGGGGTTATGTGGGCTGCTGACGGAGTTGAGGTTGCTCGGATTCCTGTTGACAGTGAGCTTTTGCCGGACTGGTGCAGATTGCCAGCAACGATACGGTTGCGAACCCACAGTTCAACGGCCCGAATCTGTTCAATTTCAAGACGGTTTAGTGATGTGCCTGAATGGCCTCGCGCCCTCGAAGGAGCATGCCGCTGTCGTTGCTAAGGTGAAGCGGTTGCCATTTATATATCGAACTCTAGGAAGACGATCGGCGGCGGACTACGGGAAATCACGCCGGCTACTACTCGAGGTGGAGGAGAAAACTCTGATTTGGCGTTGTGATATTCTACAGCGGGGCTGGATTTCCACAGACGGTGCAAGATGTTAGGGATTTGGCCCAAACACTCCTCCGAAAACGCGACCCAACTGGAAAGCCCTCAATGGATAGACAGATACTTCTACAAGCAACAACCGGAGGTCGAAGCGAGTTGGAGTCAACTCGATAAAATCTGGGTCGGCATGCGAATAAATTTAATTCCTTAGTCATCCTTTCAAAACGTAGGCGTTGCTCTTCCTTTAAAATATCTTCAGATGTCAGAGAGCTGACTTTAAACGATACAATAGGTGCATGATTTAGCTGCCAAATTCGAGGTATTGCCAGTAAATACCTACGACTTCGATGAAACCGGATTTGTGATGGGAATTATTCAGTCTCAACGGGTATTGGATGTCATTTGACATCCTCAGAATACGGAAGGGCGCTTTTTCCCTCCGAATCTGAAGGAGCTCCAACTTCCCACTGACTCACGGATCCAAGGCAGTTCACCGGAACTTGCCACCGTGATTTGCTGTATTTGCGTAGATGCTACCTATCTTCCCTCAACAGTTGTCATGAAGGGACGGGACTGCAAGACACGTGGTTCCAGAATCTCGACGAAGTCCCCTGCGATTTATTGTTCGGTGTACCACAGAATGGTCGGAAGGATAACAGCAAGGCTCCTGCTTGGTTGGAACGCAGCTTTGGACCTGGAAGTGAGATAGATGAGAAGGCTGTTGGCCAGTGGCAGATGCTCATTTTCGATGGACATATCTCGTGTCAACCGTGAGTTTCTGTCAACTTGTCTTGATTATGAAGTTCTACCCCTCTGACTTCCTCCTCATGCCACTTACTTCTCACAGCCCCTCGATGATTCCCTCTTTTCACCTTTAAAGAGCACTCCAACATTCTGTGTCGCCATACTGAAGCTGGGGAGCGTGGCGTGAGGAGAGGCAATTTCTAAAAATTTCTGATTGAGGTGGAGAAGATTGCATTTACACCAGAGAATATTCGTAGTGGATTTTGGTGGACAGGCCTGGCTCCGTTGGATTTTGACGTTGTTCGAAGAAGGCTTAATATTCCAAATCTGACCTTCAGCAGTACTGCGTTCGTGGCTCCGCTCCCGCCTCTCCGATTCGCCCTTTATCGTCGCTCACCCCAGCGCGGTCCGCACTGTCTCGGCATCCTACGGTCGCCGAACGTTCTATTAACCGCAAGGATCACTAGCTTTGGACTTACAGGGCAACAGCACGTTCACGGAGGCTGAAACCTGGCTTCGACACAATCTCGAATGCTCATATTTCAGAACTACACCATTGCGATGATCTTGAAGAACAACTAGAGACAGAGACCAAGCGGAAAGCGGCTAGCATACAGCAGAAACCCCCAAAACGGCGCAGAATTCCGGATGAGGGCTGGACTTTCACCTTAGTGGCAGACATAGACGACTGTGAGGCTTTGCTGACGTGCAAGCTGCAGGATGCCCAGCTTGCAAAGCTCGCAAGACTGAAGGAAATAGCAGATAAGGTGGATCTTCGGGCACAGGAGTTGACTGCAAAGAGACAGAGGTATCTGGCAATGGAGAACGACGGGAAAAGGCTGCCAGCAACCTGGAAAACAGTTGCCCGGTTGCAGGAGGAAGAGAAGGAGAGGGACCACTTGCAAAAGATGCGTGAAGATATATGTTGTTTAGAGCAGGCGCTGGTAGTGAGTCGGAGAATGGCCCTGTGACGGGGGAGGACACACGAGAAGAAATTATACTTGATTTTTAGAAGCCTATATTACTTGAATCATGAGAACTCAATGCCTCAAAGCCTAGATATCACAAATCGAGTGTAATGTATGAGATATGGTGGAGTTATGGGGCATCGAAGATGGTTAGATTGAGGGAGGTATCTACGAAAGAGCGTGTGGCCGTGAGCACCAGAGACGTAATCATTCGAAATCACTCGCGCCAGATCATTTTAAAAAGAACGTAGCTTGTCCATACATGCTCTCTAAGTGAGATAATTATGATAGCTACATAGCTGTGTCACCCCAACCACGCGTACAGTAGAACCGCCGCTTTGAAAAAGTGGTCAGTGGTCCGTTGGTGCGTGTTGCTATGGGAATTGGAGCTCTGGAAGAACCCCGCGGCTGTAATACAATGGCCGGCGTGCAAACGGCGGAGGGAAGGTTCTGTCCATTTATCGGGCGCATTCGCGTTTGGAATGAAGGTTTTCGGCACAGATGAAAGGACGTTCCCCTTTCTAGCAAAGTATCCCGATCTCGGAAAAGCGGCGCAAACCTCGTGCGCGCTCGTGGGACAATGATTGGGCTGTTTGCATGCTTTGCATGCATCAGTAAATATTTACTTACCCTTTAGCTCAACGTTGCCTAGCTACAGGCTTGTTACTGCATCGGATGAATGCTGCGACTTGGCCCCGCAGGATGACATACACTGCATACAACATAAGTACACGAGTATCATAGCTCAAGGTAGGTAAAAGAGAAGAAACCCATTATTTCCCACTAGACACATTTTTAGCGTACCAATACGTATTTTGGCCGTGTTGATTCCAACTAACCATTTTGTCCAAAAGAAAATACGGCAAAAGTCTAAAATGCCCTACTTTTGCCGCCGGTAACTTTTGGTGTGCTGCAGCAAACACAGTGTGCAGTACCCCTACGCACCACAGCTTCTATTTAACTGCCGATCCACTGCTTCACTGCATATCTATATTTGCACGCGACGTTTAAATCCATAGGAGCAGTGAACGGTGAAGTAAATTTTTCTGAGTAAATCGCTAGTCGAATGTGTGTATTTGCCACAGGTACTGTGATTATGACCACATTACTACACTGTATACAGCCGTGTGGAGCATTGCCTGCTGCATATGCAAGCCCACCAACCACCGCATTCGTGCTATCCAATTATCCTGTCGGTGTTGCGCATCTCCTTTTCGCAACCTCCTCTTGTTCGACCTTCCTCGGGCACCACAGAATGGGTGGATAGTAGTAGATAGTTACCCGGAACATTTGAAAAAGAATTCAAAGCACTAGCCTTTTACATCGATAGTATGGGTTCAAAGCTATGTTCGTAGGTTTTGAGTGTCGACCAAGAGTTTGTAGTGAAGTTATAGAATTTGTACTAGGCCGTGCGCTACACGTTGCATCATTGCGCCACACCAAAAGATACTGGTGGCAAAAGTAGGGTAGATTAGACTGCGTGGCCAGAAAGTAGGGCATGGCTTTTGCCGTAAAATAATCCTGAGTCGTTCAGTGAGTGGGCCGAACCAAAAGACTCCCCTCTTCGACGGATTGGACCAGCACGGATCTGCCACACTTTTTTCAATAGCATGTTATCGGGCCACAGAGCTGTACAATCATTTTTAATGGAGATCGCTATTATTAGATTCGGGCGAAGAGCGATAATATCGAATAGCGATGTGGAACACAAATTGATGTTTTGTTTCTCCAAAAGAGTGACTGTATACTGATACTCATAGAGATCAACACTGTGGACAGTGCGCATAAAACAAGCCATATGGGCCAAGTTACGCAAGCTAAAACTTCTAGAGAGCATCCGGGCTCCAGCCATTATGGACAGCCACTCACCAATACCCCATTCTCCTCTCGGCCCTAACCATCAGCGGTGCCTTGAGCCACATGAAGTACGTTTTACACTTGCGGATCCAGCCCTTGTCCGAATTGGCGAGCTTCAGATCGTACAGAACATGGCGCGAGCAATGTACAGGCGCATCCCCATCCACGCAAGGCTCTGGCCGAGACACTGTCTGCTGCCGAGGCCAAACGGCACGCTCGCCTCCTTGGCGTCCATGTTGATCTCGTCCGCTCTCATCTGTCCGCCGCTCGGACCGGAACTCACCAGGGCTGCCCCAGCACTCCGCGCTGTGGCAGAGCGTCCAAAGGCGTGTGACAGCCCTGTGGGGCCGGCGGGAACACCCCTAGTCTCTCCTTGATGATGGTAGTCACATACGGCAGCTCACCTGGCTTCGCGGCGGTGATGTCGCCGAGACTGGAAATGATGAATCAGTATTTCAGAATGAAAGCCAACGTATTGTCGGGGGAAGGATTTACATAAGCTGCGAACTGTGTACCGTCAACTCGTTGTGGCTGACTAGAGAGTTTCTGCGCTTGCCCACTGTAGCTAAGGATGTCCTTGCGGTCCGGGGGGGAATATATACACCTACGGATGGACGTTAGTATGGGGTCATCTGAACGGTGAGTTTGCTCCTTACTCTAGATAACGTGCCAACTCCGCGCATCTACGTACACCTGTGGAATTGATTTCTTGAATTTACAGTTGAAGACCGGAAACGTCTGGCTGCCTCCATATATGCGGCGACATCTACGCCGTGGTCGGCGCTTGTCACACCAGTTGTCAAACTACCTGCCCACCGCATATCAATGCACTTGGTCACCGTACTCACCCATCAATGCGAGATATATACCTAGAGAGTTCAGCACGGCACCCTGATGGGAAAAGGTAACCGTCGATCCGCGCCATTACCCAGCGCCCCAAAAGCCTCTCCGAACGCTAGATCGCCGGCGGTATCGAAGGCGTGGAACTCGAACCGCTCCACCATGTCGATGCCCTCGTCTGTCTTTCCCCTTTTCTCGATCGCGGCCATGAAGCGGTCAAGGTGCGGCAGAACCATCGGCCCGAACTTCCAAGCGGCCCGAGGCATGGAGATGGGTGTCAGAACTTGCGCTTACGCAGGCGGGGCTCGACGTCACGCTCGGTACCAATGCCAGCTTTGCGGAAACCTGTGTCGATGGCGCCGAAGAACCCCGTCTTGGTGAAGCACTCCCGCGACTTGAAACGTCCTGGCAGCTCGTCGGTGTTGCGAATGAGAGGTCGTTCGGCGCAATGCACATCACAGGTCCCAAACCTGGGAGATCATGCGGAGAAAACCCCCTGTCTGTCGCTGCTAGGTACTCTACTCGGATCCGCCGCGAGCCGCTCGACTGCATTATCTCGCCTTGTTCTCGGTCTTTGTCCGGATATCTGCGAGAGACCGCGGAGCCCTTACATATAGATTGCACCTGGGGGATGCGGCTCACTCGGTACGCCTGGCCGCATTTGGCGCTAGCTATCCGCGCCGCGGACGGGAGCAGAGTACCAAATAGCCTGAGTGCGGGGCAGTGGGCTTCCACGTCGTGCCAACTGCTTCACTCGAACCCTGTAACAACCTTTCGGAGCTCTCACGGCATGTGGGTACCGGAAATGCTCGTGCTCGGCCTCTAAAATGAGCGGGCGGAGCAGGCACGATTAAACGGCCGCTTTCTCGCCAGGAATTCCTCCAGCCTCGACCCAGAAACCCACCTCATCCACACACCTTCCGTCAGCTATAATAATACCCCACGGCTCCAACCAGTGATATCGCCACCAACTAGCCTTACTGCCATCGGGCGACCTCGGTACATCCTTCTCCTTCATCCCTCAGCTTCTCAAATGGCGGTCCGCCCGCAAGTTGCAGACCACTACAGCGTGCGTCCACCAACGGTCACTCGAACGGCTGCTCAGCCTACAACTAGACGGGTCGGTGGTAGCGGCGTTCCTCCACTCTCTCAGCTTCAGCGTGGCGCAGTGTGCAATCCCCTACAACTCTGCTCTCAAATCCGCGCTGCAGCGCGGCCGGAGGACACCCCGGCGGCAGCGTTCCGCAGATCTTTCGCATGCTGCCGTTCACGTGCGCGGCGACGGAGATGGCGTACTACCTGCAAGCGGACGACGTCAAGGTCTCCGTGGCGACTACGATCACGCTGCTGCTGCGCATCGATGACGTCTGAGTGGCCGACCCAGCCTCGATATTGCCGGCGCAAGCGGGGAGTCCCACGCCAGCATCGCCCACTTCCTGGTACGGGACGACGCGCCGAGGTGCCACGGCCCCTGGCGATGGGCGTCATCGTCAAGCCCACGCTCGGCTTCTTCGTTGGGTACCCGACCGAGTGCCGCTACCCATGCGGCATCGAGTCCCCAGCGAGTTTCCCAGGTTCCCGCGTCTGGGGAGGTTTCTATTCTATCCCAAAAATGATGAGTTTAAAGACATCCCAGGTCTTTGGAGTTAAGAGGCAGATCCCTACGCGCGAGCGTTGCAGATCTCGCTGGTCTAAGTTGCTTGTGTCCAACGAAGATCAGACCAAGCTGCATCATGAGGAGTAGGTGTCCCAGATTCAACTAGGTAGTTATACCCTGAACTTACTGGAGGGAGCGAACTTCTGTTAGGAGCCTTGCTTAGTGAAGAGCGTTTTCTCAGTCCAGTAGATCTTCTTTCAACTACCTCTCCAGGTAAAGCGAGTTTTATGGCCTCTCGGGCCATCCACATATACTGCACTTGTAGGATGGATATGAGAGAGTCATCTGCATTGTCTATCACTCGCCGGATGATATATCGTGAACGCGCTGCGTGGTGGGGGAGCCACAAACGAGCCGCCTTCGGGTAGGTCAGAACGGGAACCGGTGCATGTACATCGCCATTAAAAAAAAAAGGAGCTAGCCTTGGGCTGCTAACGGTGTAGCACCAGAAACTCTATCTGGTTTCTGGGTAATGGTGGGAGAAAAAAATGAATTGTCGAGCGTCTTCTGGAGCTCTACGATACTAGGTAGCTAACCTCCACGATACAAAAGTGTGGCATCTAGGCGTAAGCTGTTGGATATCTGGGTTGTCGAATGGGTCGTTGGGGGGACCTAACACCAGTAGCTTTGGTAACCGTGAGGTTGTCGGAGGATCCGGGGTTTGGGGGATATGGCTCGCGACCGAGAAGAGCCTAGCTAAGTACACGTGGGCTAGCAATGTAGCCGTCGAGAGCAGCGGCAAGATTACAAGCGCGCCAGGTGGTATCAGCCACTCCATCGTCCCGGCTGCACACGATCTCTGAGGATGGTTGAGAGCGTATGTACTGTACTTGTTGATACCCGCAGGGTGCATCTTGCGGGAGAAATGGTGATTCCCGGCTGCTGTCATACGCGAGTGAATGCTTCTTGAATGTTTTTTTTTGGTTTAATCATACTCGCATACAGCCTTACTAGACTATGGCGGCGCAATTTTTATCCAGGTTTCCCGTCTGCTGTCCGCGCGATGGCGCTTCTCGAATGGCTCCGCATGTCACCCAGAGAACTGCAGAAAGACGAACGGACTAGGCTTGGACCAACCTGTCTGTCCGTTGGTATCAGGGTAATGTCTGTACAGAGGTTTCACCCTGTCGTCCGTCTATAACTCAAATCGTGAATCAAGTATTCACGCGTCTCTGTATCCCAGCCATCCGATA
>Ga0307516_10001426_pt1 | contig 33013 bp, 52 predicted proteins | sample 19_EM_MG_FD_203310 | JGI IMG/M metagenome (GOLD analysis project Ga0307516, IMG submission 203310) | Populus trichocarpa ectomycorrhiza microbial communities from riparian zone in the Pacific Northwest, United States - 19_EM | ecosystem: Host-associated > Plants > Roots > Unclassified | place...
ATCTCGTACCGCACCTCCTCCTTCGTCCTCGCCGCCGGACGCAGATCGAAGAAGAACGAGAGGACGTAGAACGTGAAGGCGAACGCGATCACTGCCGCCGAATCCGTCAGCAAACGAGCCAGCACATCTTCAGAGGGTGGGGGAGGGGGGAGAACTCACACCACTCGAGGATGGCGGCGGTGTCATGAAGCTTCCTATACATCGTGACACCGAACGCGACGCTGAGCACGACCTCGACGGCGACGATGCCCTGCTTGAACCTGTAGCTCCAGCCGAGCACGGTGTGCTGCGTGAAGGTCTTTCCGAGGCGCCTGTACTCGATGGTGGTGAATAGCGCGCTGAACACGACGCCCGTCATGAACAGCAGCAGGAAGAGTCTGTGGAGGCTCGGGTGGCGACGGGTATCGAACGCGGCGAGGAGGACGAGACAGACGGCGCCGGCGGAGCCGGCCACGAGCGAGAGGACATCCAGCGTGCGTTCGAGCCGCCGGATCAGCGCGTGGTTGCGCCGCATCGACAGCAGCGACGCGAAGAAGAACACGGCCGTCAAGCAGCAGCCGGTTGCGAACAGTGGCTTCAGCACGTCCGCGCCGATGTCGGAGATGTACGCGATCCGCTGGTGCGTTCCCATCGACGGGTAGTACGGCTGTCCCTGTGCGAGCCAGACGATTATCATCACCCACAGCATGCCTGCCAATGGCGCATCAGCAATGGGCCCGCGGGCGAGCGGCGGAGGGAGGACACTGCCGCACCGAACCAGAAAAATCCGGACAGCAGCGGGAAGATCCAGTACGGAAAGTGCTTTGCGGCCTCTCGCACCCTGCTGCTGACGGTCTCGCGTCGAGAGAGCGGCACTGGCTCTCCGTCTCGGACGTCGGCTCCGGCGTGCATGACGATGGTGTTGTCTGTTTGTCTGTTGTCCGTCGTGGCAGTCGTCGTGGTGACGGTTGTGGAGGTGGAGGTGGTGGAGTGCTAGTGGTGACGGCGGTCGACAGGCGTTTGGTTTGGTCTGGTTTGAGGTGAAGGCGAAACTCGAAGAGTCAGGTCCGCGCGACGTTCGCGGGTTTAATACATCCACCCAACCCGGCTCCGATCCCAGACGGGATTTACTATTAACTCCGCCTGGACTGGCGTCATACCGCACATGTACTCACTAGGTACATACCTATGACGTATGAGTTATAACTTCGCACCGCCAGCAGACAAGACATATCTATAGATACTCTATAAGTACATACACATGCAGCCAACCGACGGGAAGAGAAGAGAAGGAAGCAAGCCACAATCCCGGACCCCAGAGCGGACGAATGCCGAAACCCTGCACTTCTGCGCCACCCATTGGACCGCCGTTACTGGTGCCGCAACGAGTACCTCCTCCGACACTTCTGTTTTGATCTCTTTTTTTCGTCTCTGCTGTTGCCAACAAGAAAGCAAGTTCGAGCCGCGGAATCGAACCGGAGCCCGGCCGGAGCCGGAGTCGGAGTCGGAGTCGGAGTCGGAGTCGGAGCACTGATGCTGCAGGTATGTAGATACGTATGTATCATACACAGCCTGCTGCTATTAGACGGCTGTCTTAGTAACCTCGGCAATGTCCAGCCGAACTGCGCCACCCGGAATCGCAGGCAAAGTGTCTACATATGTAGACTCCTCCTTTGGAACTGGCCTCCGGGCGATAGATACAAGGGTGTCATCCATGGGGGACGGATTGTGGCGCGGGTGGCAGAAGTAGGTTAAGAACTATACGCCGCTCCCGGATACATACTTCGGCATGGGCGGACACGTATCAGGGGGGTCTGTCCTCGGGTGTCTCCAACTCGTCGGGACTGATCTGCGGGGCGCACTTGTTCGTTGGCCTGCGGCCTACAGTCAGGGACGCGTACATAAGGAGTTACGATCATCCGCGCCGACCGTGACTGGTCGTTGGGGTTTCGATGCTATCTACACGTATCGGCTGACGAATCCTATGTATGTACGGAAAAAAATATATTACGCCAATGCAACCATACTCCTACATACATGCTGCGCCATTCAGCTACCCATCTCCATCCAGCTCAACGCTAAACAATGCGCTGTCACAAGACACACGCACTTTGTATCTTCTTTTTTTTTCCCCTGGTTAAGCCTTTAACACCATCCAAAAAAGGGAAAATAACAAAAAGGGAAAAGGTACAGAGAGAACGGAATAAAGGAACGAGGTCCTCTAATTCGAGAGGATAATGGTGTTGCACTACCAAAGGGAACGATATTCACAGTAGGGGGGGGGGGAGAAGCGGTGAGCAGAATGTACAAGAACGGAGGAAGAATGGGAATGCGCAACTCTAAACGCCGATCGACGACTTAACGGGGCGAGTGAGCAGCCGAGGAGACAGCCAAAACGCACCCGCTCAGATGTTCACGGGCATGCGGCCCAGCGCGAGGTGGAACAGATCGTGCATTGCGTACCAGTGGAACAGGATTCCGCAGACGACCATGCAGTGGAAGATGTTGTGGGAGCCGCCGACCCAGTCGAAGCAGCCGGGATACCACCTCTCGGGGATCTGCAGAGCGTAGAAGACGGCGCCGACCAGGTACACGGCAACGCTCTTGAGCACGGGCGCGTAGAAGAGGCCGACCCATGCCGGTCCTCGGGTCAGGCACAGCTGGATCACCGGGAACGCGCCCGTGGCACCGAGCGTGGCGTAGAACACCACCCGGTAGACCCGCATGTCCGCCCGATTGAAGATGGGCTGCCACGGCAGGATCACGCCCGAGATGCCGAAGAGACACGTCGCCGTCATGTAGATCCACCGACTCACAGGCTCGTTGTAGAAGGCTGTGTATTCGGTCGTCATGATGGTCACCGCGATGAGCAGCGAGATGCCCGAGTAGTCGACGCACGCAAAGCGCTCCATCACGTCCTGGTGCGCGATCGCCGCGAAGGTGTGCCAGATGGTGCTGCAGGCCATAGCCTTCGCCGCCGCGAGGAAGAACAGCCCGTTGATGAGCTTGTCAGCCGTGGTGTGGTAGTGGAACATCTGCGACGAGGGGTAGAAGTAGAAGGCGATCGCGAGCACCATGAAGAAGCCCAGGCCGTGCGACCAGATGTTGCACGTCTCATTGCTGAACGAGCAGAACACCGACTTGACGCACTCGACCTTGCTCTCGGTGAAGCGGTAGCCGTTGAGGATGTGGGGATTGACCCGCCACGGCACCGGCAGCTCCTCGTACGTGATCAGCCGCCGTTCCTTCGCCGACGCGATGGCCCGCTCGATCGAATCCGCGAGCATATCCTTCGCGCCGACGACCGCCTCCATCCCACGCCTGGCGCGGTCGATCTTGCGGTCCAGACTCGCGTGAGCCCGGCCCTCGAAGTCCTGTAGCAGCTCGTCTAGAAAGTACACGCTGGCCGCGACCTTACCGGGCAACGTATCCTTGGCCTCCAATGCCTCATGGTAGCGTGATTCGAGGATGTCGACGATAGCCTTGGCCCGACGTTTGCCCTCGTCGATCACCTCCCCCCCCATGCGCCCGCATTCCTGGCGCACATCCTGCAGCGTGCTCCACGCGCGCTCGATGCCCTGATCGAACTTGAGGTTGCCATACTTCTCGAGATGGTCCAATCTCAGCTCCAGCTCGGTCAGGAAGTGGTCGACCTAGAGATCCCACCACGTCAGTCGTTGATTTTCCTTTGTTGTGTGTGGTGTGTGCGTCGCGGTTGCAACGACCAGGGAGAGAGCCGCAGACGGTACCTTCAGCAGCAGATCCGATTCGCCCTCCAGATAGTCTATTGCCGAGAGCTGTCGCGAGTGTCTCCGCCGGTACTTGATCTTCTTCGGCGGCTGAGCGCTGGTGTCGTCGCGTTCCCAGTCATCGATCAGCCCTGCCGAACCGGTACAGGTGGCCATGGTTGACGAGAGGGGAAGGGTTGAAGTGCGAGCGTGAGATGCGTATGCGTTCGCTCGTCGAAGGATGCAAATGGACAAGGACGGGAGATATCGGCTAGGTACCGATACGTAGGTGCTGGCACGACAGGTGTAAAGTACAAATGCGATACGAGTGACAAGTGTGAGCGCGACGAAGCCGAGGATGGGGTTCCTTTTTCCACGGAGAAGGGCGACAGGCTGGTAATGTACGAAGGACCGTGGCCGGAAGCGGTCCAGAAAGAAATGGAAAAGCCGGTGCTAGGGTGCGTCCGGCGCACGGGACTTATATAAAGAGTGACGGCCGACGGCGGAGCGCACCACAAGCTGCTGGAACCAGGGGAGAGCGAGAGCAGAGTCTAGTAGAGCAGGTAGTACTTAACTACTAGGTAGCGATACTGGTCATTATGGGTTCGATTCATGCGTTGGGCACGCTAGCACACACTAGCCTTTTGGGGAGCTCGTCGGCACAGCCACACTGTCTACATATTTTCCAGATTTTAATGACTAATGAGGCCCTGACGGTTCAGCCAACACTTACGACGCGAAACGTATCACCCTCGGCGAAACGAATCGCGAATTATTCTCGGCGAGACAAAGAACACACGGCAAAGAGACCTCAGGACTACCACAACTGTTCCCATTGTTTATTTCTCTCAATTTGTTCCATTGCCAGTTTTTACCAATGGAACGCCTGCATACGCATCATTTTCATCCGAACTAACAGAAATCTTCGGGGTTCTTCAACACGCCCTTCCTTTCTTCCAACATTTTATACTAGTCTCTTGCTCTTTCGCAGACGATATTCGTAGCGTTGAACTTGTACCGCGTCTTGCCGTTGAGTTGTGTTTCCACCTACCTTGGTCCAAAGAGTATCGATCAATGGCCAGGTTTCTCCAGTCGTAATGCATCTCTCCATAGGCAGTTGCCAGCTTGGGCAGCATCAGGCTCGCATCGGACTCGTAGTAAATATCGCATCGGGCTTGTAGTCCTGCAAAGCTTCCAAGCGAAGGTTAACGATGTGTTTGACGGCAGTATTGCAACACGGGCGTATGTCAGTCATGCGTACGATGGCAGTCCTGCATCACGAACGGGCGTAGGCCAGCGATGCGTATGAGGGCAGTCCCACAACCGTATGCGGTATCATTTTAGAAGACGAGGAGGATATTGCACGCGTTATTGATTGTTCGAGTGGTGAAGGTAGCTGAACGGTGGTTGCCCATAGTACGCAAAAAAATAATTATTTAATTGTTTAATCTGATGGCACATGTGGCGGCAAGCTCCAAAACCGGACTAGCGTGCCCAACGCACGAATCGATCCTTCGTTCCCAAACATGCGTTGTGGGTCAAGGGTGAGTTTACCGCCGTACATACTCTCGTTTCCAACTGCACCACAACAACCACCACACCCACATGCACGACCATAAACGCGTGAGAAGTACATATTTCCACCGGCACCTCATCCACCCAATGGTCCGCGAAAAAGCCCAGCTGCGCGATCCTGGGCTTCTCTTTGGCCAGGTTTTGTCCCCTTTTTCTGACGATAGTGGCGGATTGTTGTCTCTGATCTAGAATAGATTCTCCAGCATCCGCATGCAGGGTCCATGCCTCCCCCCCAACAGAAGGATTTCTGGAGGTGGAAGGATCTTATCAATTCCCGTAGATATGGGATTGCTTTGGAGCATGCTTTCTGCAAGAAAAACTCTGCAGGCAGCTGAGGGGACTTGTTTCGTTTTTTCCGTTCTTCTGTCAATTCAGCCCCTCCTCGCCTGCTGACCAATGTCTCCTCCAAAGCTCGGATCCCCATCGCACGCAACGAGACAGTAATCCCGTCCGAAACGAACAACCAGAGGCACCACCTGACCACGCACCCTATGTACTACGTACTCCCCGCGCCGCCGTCGAACCGAATTTAGAGTGTCCGTTACGGAGCCAACCACTCACTGCGTATCACGTAGCCATGACTAGCAGCCCTCCGCGGGAATCCCCCCACGTTACGGCGCGGCGCGGACACATTCCACCCCCAAACGCTCGTCATATGTACGTGCTTGGGTGTAAGGGTGTTTGGGGCCCACTCCCAGCGCCTATATTTCATAATTTAGGTGCGCCCGATATTATGCTCCGTCCTAGTACATACACGCATCCACCAAACACATGTTCGCGCTGAATACTCGGCGCCATCGTGACGGCCGGAAGTAGGTCCCAAGCAGAGCCGGGTGGGGTAAAGTGCGGTCAGCGCGGCAGGCGTCCAGCGGTGATTGCCGTTGTGATCTCTCGATGGTTCGTCCCCGCCGCCCCACGTTCGCCGGTCACTGGGCCAGCTGTCACTTGTGGAAGAATCTTGTGTCTCCTGTTTGCTCTCCAGCTTACGCGATGGCCACAGATGTCTGTACCTACTCTACTTGCAAACAGCTCGCTGAGAGGGCTGAATCGAATCGAGGATTATGGCATCGCTGCATATCACCAGCACACATAGATACATGGGTGGTATTACCCACACACATGACCCCGAAACAAGTGTACATAGATAGTTAGGTGCGCAAATCCGAGAAGGAGCACGTGAGTATGCAGCTAAGGCGTAAAGCCGGCCCTGCACGTGGCCATGCTCCGTCGCGACGGTTTTCGCGCCGAGACTCGTCCGCAAACCGAGATGCCGATGACGTATCCACCGCCTGTCACTCGCATGCGGAAAGCCAAGACGACAACACCATCGAGCTGAATCTGGCCTGAGCTGGCTGGGCTGGCAGCTGGGGGATTGGCGGCGCAAGATTGCTGCTGCGCTCCCGGAATCTCCGCTCCTGGAATATCTTGATCTCTGCCCCTCGCTGCTGGATATGCAGCTTACATGGGAACCTACCTCTGATAACTGGCTGTCGGCAACGCCACGCCTGCTCTACATAGCCAGCTCTAACACCCTGCGGCAGGTGCTAGTATTATAGACTCGATGATCGGGGTACCGCTGGTCATCACGCGGTGCTGGGGATCGTGCTGCTCTACGGCTTCATCTAACTACTCTTGGGGGGGTGGCGACCGATTCGGCGACGTCCTCCGTTCGTATGTAGCGGAAATGAAACTATATCGTGTGTACATATGTACATGCAGCTTCTGCTCTTACACCGACTCCGTATCCACCCACTCGTCACGGCTTAGACTCGGATGGGGAAAGGTATGTACGCACGTTATGTTTTCAAGTGCGTGCGTGAATGACACCGCTGTGGCCTCGCAAATGCCTATCCTGTACACACAGGGAATCCTCGTGAAGGACCATCAACAGCGGCAGAAACGGAGGAATGCGGGACTCGGTAGCAGTATGCTCGGGAAGAGCGACCGCGCCGGTGTCTGCCTCCTTAACGGTGCTAGCAGAGTCGTTGATCCGGAAGATGTGCAGTTCTCTCGGGAGAGCCTCTCTGTCACGCTGGGACCAAACCGTACTGCTCGCTGGACTGTCGTCGCCCCAAGCCGAGGCGGGTTGCCGTTGATCTTGGGAGTGGGGATATATCTCGCGGACGTACTATCAGCGGCGATGTCGGAGAGTAGTACGTAGAGGCATCCCATAGCGAAGCAGTACTTGAAGTTGTCGCTGAAGATCGTCTCCGTATGGTAGTTGTCTTGATCTCCTCCGTATTCCGAGACAAATCTCACGAAGAGGGATCCGTTCTCGAGCTTGTGGATTTCGACCTTCCCACTATTGGAACTGCCGAACTGGTTAGTCTCCGTAGCTGCTTGATGTGCTGGATGCGGAGGACTTACCTTCTGGTGGGTCTGACCACCGTAATTTTTGGTGTCGTTATGAGAAACGTCTCCCACTGCAGCACGGACTTGACTCCATCATCTCCCGTCGGCTGTTCCCCAGGTACAGCGCACTCCCCAAGAATAGCCCGCTCCCCAGTCCCGAGAGTATTCCTACCCATTGAAGAAAACAAAAGTCAGACACTGAAGATCCTCGCGGTAAAAAGAGACGGACATATGAATAGGTATGTTGGGAAAGGCCAGTTCGTGGCTTTTCACTGCTTATCCGGTAAAGACACGGTCAGGGCACCTCCAAGATAGGGTTCATAAAAAGTTTCCGTGCATCGTGCATGGCTCGCGCCACTGGTAGCTGGGGCCCGCAAAGTCAACAGTTTGCTCGTCCCGCGAGATATAGACGACTGGGAGCTGCCCTGCACTCCCGCTACTCCATGCAATCTGGTCCTTGGAGTTCCCAAAGATGTAGTCACCGGCGAGCCCAGTTGAGGACATGTCTTCCATACCCAGCGTGCTTTGGCGAAGATTGCTCCAGTTTAATGCAGTAACATAAAATAGGGGTAGTTCGAGAATCAGGAAGCCGGCATCTGTCCATAGGGTGTCGTTTCGGCGGCTGCTCCATTCCACTCTCCCCTTTCACCACGCACCTCGTTGCCATTCTCTTCTTCCACATTGATATACTCCCCCCACAGCACCCGCCCCGTCTCCATTTTGGTGTCGACAAAGTAGGCAGATCATAGCTTCCTCATTCCCGTTGTTCTGTGGTGCTACCAGCAGCAGCACCATTTCCCCCGCTTACCCCACGACTGGCGGGACCACATACTGGCTGAGGTGGCCGCATTCTCTGCCGAAAGAATCGGCCCTGATCTGCTGCCCGGCCTTGATTTAGAAAACGCAGAGTCACGAAGAGTGTTGTCCATGTTGTCCATGGATGGATTGCGGATCCGCCTATTCGTGGATGAACCGATTGCTAGAATCGTCGTCTTTGGCGTATCGACAGACTCGCTCGCCGTTGCCGCTGAATCAGTATTGTTGGTGAAATTGTTGAGTGTTCCGCCGTATGATGTGCTATTTACGGACGTTGTATTGACCGCCACAGGTTCATCTAACGCCGCGATCGTGGCCCATCTCTTCAGCTTTGACGTCTCCAGTGAGTGCCCCCAAACGGTGAAATAAAAAACATCAGCATCTCTAAACAGCCCGATCTGAGGGAAGAACTTCGGTTCGCTGGGCAACAGCGGACGGAAAGATCCTCATCTGCCGTCCACGAGCCAACCAGCAAAATGCCGTCGACCGAAGTTTGAGGCTGCTTGGCTGGGCAGTGCAAACAAGGTCTCCGTTGGTCCAAGATACCAAACCGACAGCCGCGCAAAACTGGGACTATCTGGCTCCATGTTAGACCACATAGAACTTGTTGCACTGAGGATTGAGGCCTTCCGCGATGCCTAAAGCTGCGGTGGTTCGCGATGGTCCCTCTTGGGATTAGGATCGTTCCGGAACCGCACAGCAGGGTCGGTCTGTGATCTGCCAGCTCATCCTCGATCTGATGCTCACGCTTTGTCCGGTGTGCATGTGCTGGCGCTCGAGGGTGGGGACCGGCGCGAGGAGGTTATGCAGAAAGCCACCATGCGTGATTCGTCGATGTGAACTAAGCCTTCCTTTTAGTAGCGCCCAAACTGGGTTACGTCGTCGGCCCAGTGCCGGAATCCGAGGCAGCCTTTCTACGAGGGCTCTTCCTGATAGGGCTGCCGCCACCGAGCGTGTAGACGCGAGTTGGAGCGCCAGTTTTCGTGAGTTTGTTCCATACTCCGAGGAAGATGAGATTTGGATCAAGGAAATGAATTTTGTCTGCTACCGGCTGAGTGGGAGCCTGTAGTGGGCTACTAACTGTAGGATCCTGTCCATAGCATCAGCTGCTTGAACTGGTCTGCGAACTTGGCTCTCCGTATCTGAAGGCCTACAAGTTTGTCTTGAAAGCTGACTGTGTGTGCCCCCAAGGCCTCGACTGCTCCGCTGGTGCCCCCGGATAATGAAATAACGGCTTCCATCCACGCCAAGGCCTGTTTCGTGGTGATGAACTCCAGGAGGACCTCGAGTTGAAGCTCAAGCAATCTGTCAGACCATGTTGCCTCTGAGGAATGTAAGTCCAGTAGGCGGCACAGTATATCATAGCGGAATGGTTTCTCGGATCCTGCGTGCATCAGCCTTCACGAACCGCTACGAGGTCAATCTCTTCGTAAAGCTCTGTTACGAAAGGTACTTAAGCAAGCTCGTGCGCTGTATCCCGTAGCGTTGAATTGATTGGCGATGTCGACGAGCGCGTAAGGGAAATGGTCACTGTACTCAGTCTGATAGTGATCAGATCACCGCAGACAAGGTCTATTTCCCGTTTTGAGCACGAAAGGGCTGCTTACGATAAGATCCTTGGACTCCGAGGCTAGAGATTCCCAGTTCCCGATCCTGAGAGGCCGAAATGCACTGAGAGCATGAGCACCGCCCAAAGAAACACTCCATTGCTGGTGCTGCTGAGTTTGTTCGCCATCACAGTCTTGTCTTCCTGTTCATGCTATCGGAAGTGTCTCGGTCTTGCCACGAAGGAAACTTGCGATGCCGCTACTGGCGTCTTCCGGGCGAATCGCAAGCTCGGCCGCGATCTCGTTGCCAGATTCAATCTTGACCGCAATCTCTCCCATTCACCACCACTTTGAGATGCCCGTATTTCTTTGACAAAAAGCCCAAGGGCGCTGACTATCGTTGATGGATTAATGCGCTCGTCTAGAGCATCCAGAGCCACCGACACTGGTCTCTCGATTTTGCCCGACTCTCCAAGGCAGGCACCAAACAGTTCAAGAAGAGCAGGAAATTTGGGGGACTCATACGCCATCGAATGTTCTTTCATGATTCGGCAGCTTTGCTCTACCGGCCTTTTCGGTGTACTCGAATAGCTTTCCAGAAAACCCTCCCTTGGGCTCTCTTTTCGTTTCGTCCGGAGTCTCTCGGACGAAGTTTCACATGTCTTTTGCGAGCTTTCATTCAGGATGTGATGCCTCCAAGCTCCTGCAATACCAGCGAGCGTATTATTTCGAGTGACGTCTTGCGCTCGGGGTGTCGATCGCACAGGAGCATCTAGAATGTCGTCGAATATGTAGCTAGCCGGAATGGATTTTCCAGTCCCCAGCGGGCCATGGATCCGCAGGGGGCGCGGCTTGTCCACGATGGAATCCGAGCCACTCGTACCTATGATCCCAATGTCATAATTGCCGTAAGACGCAACAAATCATCGCGTCTTCGTCTTCGTGTTCATCAATCGCACCTCGTTGTTCAGTCAGAACATCCAAACCTCGTGGTGGTCCTCAAATGGGCCCGAGGACATAGTATGTACAGACTTCCAGCACCTACCTCAAGATATAACTGCGGTATATACCGCGACGATATCTATACGTACGAGTAGCATCAGGCAGTATGGCTATGGACGTGTTTGGCCGGAATCCTAAAGACAGGGCCCGCCTGTTCAGGGTGTACTAGTAACGTTTGGAGAAATATTGGTATGGTTTGGCTACTGGGAAGTACCCCTTCCTTTTACATATATTGCATTAGGCAGTCAAGTAGGTATTTACACGCGTACTTCTTACCTACATGTGTGTCTGGACGCTTACCTCACTGCTATATTCATGTAGGCAACTGATTAAAAAAAAATACTTGTGGTCCACCTAGGCTATGTCCTCAGGCTGCCGTCTTGGGCTCCATCGAATGCTCTTTATTGGAGGTCGTCTAGACTATACTTAGTCTAATCACGCTTCAGCTCGAAGATTTCCTCCTGGTAGCCATCACTCGAGACGGTGACTAGCTGCAAGCCATCGCCGACCTCGATGTGTCTCTCCGTAGCACTGGTAAACGCATCCTTGACCAGCTTCTCCACCTTATCCCTGGGAAGGGGCTCCACAGGTCTCTCTTGGGTGAAGGCAGTGCCCGGAACACACTGGTTCTTGAACTCGACCTGCGAACCGGCCGTTAGCATCGCTCGGGATTAGAGGGTGAGGCCGCCTATCATTGCCGTGATCAGCCGTAGGTGAGCAATTACCTGATTGTCCAAGAAAGGCACGATCAACGAGCTGGCCGCACCTGCCGCAGCGCGTCTCTCTCCGTCCTTGGAGTAAGATCCGACTGGGTCGTAAGAATATAACTTCGCTTTGCCGTCCTTGTCGAGACCTCCGAGAATGCAGTGGGCGTACTTCGGGAAGAAGCGGTTGCCGTAGAGGATGGTGAAAAGTAACTGTGCCGCCGCCGAAACCGACATGTTCCGCAGGTTGTGCTGGAATCTGAAGTCCTGTTGTATTCGCGTATCAGCAACTATCTCACTACGCCTTATGCCTGACTGCGGCGGCGGTTGGAGACAAACATCGACAGCTCTCGTCATTGTCTCGGCGACGTTCTTTGCGTCCGCACCGAAGCCCACGGTTGCAAGCACCAGATTCGAGTCCTCGCCCAACCTGAACACCTTCTTCTCCGTCCGCGAGTTGATGTTATAGCCGGAAATGTGCCGTGTATCGCCCGCTAAAATGACGAAGTCGTCGCCCGCGATACCGATTATCGAACCGCCGTTATCGGTGTAGCTGGAGGATGGTCAGTAGGGCTACGTCGGGTTACTGCTTGCTGTGGAAGTGGGGGGAACAAACGGATTGAAGGAGTGCTGGCGCGGATTTCTAGCCACGTGCTTGCTGGGGGCATAGGATAGAGATTCAAAAAGCGACATTTTGATGGGATGGCGATGTGAAGGATGGATTTAAAGAGGTGTTGATTGCACTGATGGTGCTTTGGGTGATGCACTGTTCTCTCTTGGAACTAAGACGGGGAACCCATTCCTGTGTTTGGCACGCTAGTAGACACTAGCCGTTTTCAGAAATTGCAGCCACAGCTGTGGCGGCAAGTCCCCAACGTTTACTGGCTGCACGACAGGGTAAATGACCCCAACAGTGAGAGCTATTTCTCGTCAGCAATGACGCGCTGCTTTACACGGCAAACTCAACGCCAGCAATTGGCACTCTTCTACAAACCCATACAAAACAAATAATGGGTCTCGTCGAATATGGCAGCGATAGTGAGGATGAAGTCCCTTCGACTTCCGCTTCGGTACCGCAAACATCCCCCAAACAGGTACACCTAGATCTTGCCGTTCCTCTGCACTATTAACTAACATACGAAACTTGTAGCCACAGAAGCTCTCTCCCGTCCCAATGACTGTGGTCGGAGATGACACCGCCCACCGTTCGCTCACACCTCCGCAGGTGTCGCTGGAATTCGAGCAACCGCTGGCAGATGAAGCCCCAATTTTAGGTCCGCAACGGCCACCATCAGACGACGAGGAGGAACAGGATGAGGAGGGAGATGAGGAAGATGAAGATCCGTCTCTTTCACCTTACACGGCATCACGAAACCTCATACACACGCTCACACTACCTCCATCCATCCCTGTTATTCCACCGTCACCACCAGGCTCACCTCCGCCACCACTCTCGGCCAAATTCGCACACTTCCGGGACCTCAAAACGAAAGGAGTGCATTTCAACGAGAAGCTACTTCGCTCATCGTCACTACGCAACCCGAATCTATTGGAGAAATTGACGGGGTTTGTAGGCTTTGGCGAAAAGGATCAATACGCAACGAACCTCCCGTCGGAACTATGGGATCCCACAAAGTTCCCAAAAGAAGCGTTTGTCGAGTCTTTGGCATACAACCAGATTGTAACTCTCGAGACACGGGAAAGAATGCAGTTGGAATCTGGAAGGGATAAAGTGGAATTTGTTAGTTCAGTGCAGGTACCACAGATACAGGCACCACCAAGGGAGAGAATGGTTGAGAGCGCGGCTGAGAGAGTCATGAAGGGATTGGATCGAGAGAGAGGCGTTGCGCCTCCGGCACGAGGAGGGAGACGGGAGAGGGACAGAGATGAGGGAGCAGCTGGCAGGAGAGACGATAGGGACCGGAGGATGGACGAGGGCAGCGACAGAGGACGGGGTGGTGATTATCGGGACCGCCGACGAGACGATAGCAGACGACACAGGTCACGGTCAAAGTCGAGAGACCGTGCACGTGTGGATAGGAGGCATCAGGATGTGGAGTATCGTGATAGGCGATAGGTGATAGAGAAAAGACATGGAGCATATATAGGGAGCCAAATCAGGTACGAGTGGCGAGCTATCTTGATTTTCTTTAGCAGCATTGATCTTACGCAATTCGTGTGAGCGTCTATTTTTCTCCTGCATGTGTGCTTGCTTCTATGATTCGTGGGCCCAACTTCGCACGTGAAATCTGGGCTGGTCTCTCTGGACCCTGCACCACGGATTTCAAGGCCCACAAACAGGTGACTGCGAGTGACAGACACTAACTAGCTTTGAACGGCATAGCGCCAAGCCTTCAATCTATATAAACAACGCTTTCCTCCCACCTTTGATCTTTTCTTCTTCTTTTCTCTTCATACTTACCTTGATGCGACTTGCTGGCTCAAGAAGCAGCGAGTTCCGGAGACAACACTCTCATTGCACAGCGAGGGTCGCGTGTCTCTGCGAAAGGTCTTCGGGCCTTTCGGCGTCGCAATTTTTGATTTCTTCTTCCTCTTTGATGAAGGGCGTTTTCGTTGATTGTTCTGGGCTCTCCTCTGGAGGCCGAGATGTCGAAGAAGACACGTGCATGGGTACAAACACTTTGTTCCTGATAGCTTACGAAGTTCTCGCTCCCTTTACCTGCCTTCTAATACGCACTGATACAGAGGATAGCGATGCTCAAGTGCTTCTCTTTCGCTAGAAATAGTTTCCGATGTTGATGTCCCGGCACCTGGGATAACCATCCGACGGATTTGAAGTACGATCTCATCTCCATTTTAGTACGTACTAAAGAACTCTCGCGCCTCTAAGCCTCTAGATACACGCATCTTCCGAGCTTCACGCGTCTGGGTCATACATAGCCCCTTCCACTTATGTACAGCCCCCAACCCTAGAATTTCGAATGCTCCTGTTGACGCGTCGCTCTGCAGGACATCCGTGACTTCGCATGCACCTCATCTCGAGCAATCCGGCCACTCGTGCGCAACCGAGCACCACGCCCGCCAATCAACGAGTGCATCAGTTCTTCTTTGAGGCACCTGGTTCTCCTTTCTTTCCGCTCCCACGGAGTCCCACCGCCCTGCAACGCCGGAACGGAACCCGCCAGAGAAAGGACAAGATGAATCAATGTTGGAAATTCTTCTGTAAGCCACTGTAGGGCTCACACCACCCATACGCCATGTGTCGGGAATCTCAATTAGCCTATCCTGTCCGGTTAAGCGTCGGCGTTCGGAATCTCCTTCTGTCGGACTGTGCATTCATTCTCGGGACGCATGATTGCTCCACAATCCCCCCTTCATGGCAGAATATCATGTATGAATTGACTCGCCGATATAGAGGGAAATCCCCTACTCCGGTCAAATTATCATTTTCCCAGAATATTCCTGTCTTCTGTATTCGGCTGCACGTATCTCAATCTTGAATCTACCCTATTGGTTGCTAATTCTAACCCGAATGTTGCAATACCGTACCTTCGTGTATTTAGACTTTTCACATCGCAGTCTTTCTCTCTCAAAATCAAGACTTCATTATTTCGACACCACGCGTTGCGTGAGTGAGACCTCGTGTCCACAATGAACGACTCACGTACACCACCAAAATGAACAAGTTTAAAATTTTAGACCTAGATACGAATTGATGGGCGTCCATTTCTCTATCGTCCGAAGATCTGTAATTAATTCTTTTCTGCGGTTACGATCAGGAGTAAATTTTACCAGCGAAGGATTACATATCGTCAACGCTCAAGTCCCTGACGTGCTCGTCGAACTAAGTGGCGGGCACTCTAGATATCACTGGTTTCACCGCGAATTCACATATGCCAACGGTGATCTGCACGAGCCCATCTCCTTGTTCCCACCTTCCGGATTAATGCACTTCTGCTTATATTATCCTAACCCAATGTTAATTCCGTTGCGAGACGCCAAGAAAACGTTGAACCAACGTACCTATAACATGTTGAGATGGCTTTTTCTCATGAGCAGGAACAACTTTCGTGGCTCTTCTCCGCTTCGCGACACTTAAAAAACTCGACTCTAAGCGCTTCCTCAATTCAACATTCGAAACAATAAGTTTTGATTTCGTCGTCAACACGTTTGCCTTTTGAGTTGAAATCCCATACTATGGGCAATTTGACTACGTGTTCAGAAAAAGGAATGTTCATAACTGTTTTCTGACTATATATTTTACCCCCTCAAGAGAGTTAGTGTGGATGGACTTTCTCCCCACCAGGTCCCACTAAGCTCCATCATCAACCTACAACTCTCTTGATCCTCCACTGTCATCTCTACATAATAGCCGCCATCATGTCCAACGTTTCTGTTCGCTGGCTCCAGCGGAGCGTTACCATAAAGACGACGCCAGGGAAACCACTTAGCGAGATCCGTTCCGAAGCCTGCGCCAAATTCGGATTGTCCACGCCAACTGGCTTTCTTCTGAAGTATTAAATCTTTTTCTTTTGTCGAGGACGAGGGGTTGACCGAGCAGGGGAGGCGGAACTAAGCTAGATCTCTCGCTTCCTGTGCGCCTCGCCAACTTTGTCCCGGGTACGAAGCTGGAATTGGTGCAAGTCTCGACTCCACCAGTCGCCAAACCCGTTACTATCGTCCTTAGGACTGTTGACTCCGTCGAACAGCTCTCGGGAACTTTTCTATCGTCGACGACCATTTTGGCAATCCTCAAGAAGCTCGAAGCAGATGCGAGGGCGGCAGGCGGTACCAAGGTCAACATCACCGAGCGATGCGCACCATCCTCCGAGGCTGGTTCGGGAAGGTTGCTGTATCAGATGCCGGCGGTGAGGGTCGCGAATAGGGAGTTGGCGAAAATACAAGATCTGGGGCAGACCCTGGAAGAGTTGGGTTGCAGTGGACGGGAGCTGTTGGTTCTCAGGTTTTTGCCTACTACGATACCGTACGAGGATGCCTTGATGGAGATAGTCAAGATCACTAAGGATGTGGATCTGGTGGAGACCGTGAAAAGCCCAAAGGTGCCTGCTAAGGAAGAGGTCAAGCCTACGGCCAACGCGACGGAGGACGAGGATTTGCTTTTGCCGAAGACCTCTGATGCCTCGAAGACTCCTGCCATCCCGGAGACCTCTGATATCCCGGAGACCGCAAATATGTCCATCTCTACGAAGCCCTCCGAGATCGCCGGCAAGTCACCCGAACCTTCGGTCGCCCAAGAGCCCGCCGGAGCAGTGGAGCCGAAGATTGCTGTGTACCAGCCGTCGTCGTCGACCATTCCCGCGGCGGCAACCTTTGAAGTGCCCGATGCGGCATACGATATTGGAATCGCGGAATTGAAGCGGATTAAGCAGAATTACCACCTCGCTTCCCAGGTCCAGAGGCTGCTATCGGACAAGGAGCTCGCGGAGAAGGAGGCTATCAAGCAGCAGGAGTTGGAGAAGATTCAGTCTGTAAGCGTTCGTCTTCTTCGACTGTGAGTAAAGTTGACTCGAGAAAAGTTGAAAGTCAAAGTTAGGTTCCCCGACGGCTACATCTCCCAGCAGGAACTTGACGGCAAATGCACAGGTAGAATCCAGGCTTCCGAACAGGTCACAGTTAAATAAGGCTGACCGTCTTATCTAGCCCGAGATCTTTACACCCTTATTCGCACTACTCTTCGCCACCCCAACGAGCCCTTCGTCCTATGTAAGCTCCGTTGCACCTCACGCCTAAACACAAGGATCATCTAACACAATCTAGTGATACCTCCCCGTGAAATCATTAAGGACGACGCGCGCCGCCTTACCGTGGACCTTAAGCTACGCACCGGCGCGTCACTGCACCTATCTTGGGGCAAAGATGCCAGCGATAAAGCCAAGAACTCCCCAGCGTTGAACGACGACCTTGTGAAAGCCTCCAAGGAACTTCCCAAGCTTGCTGCGCCTAATGAGTCCGATTACGTCGAGACTGAGGAGGAGTCTGAAAAGGCGAAGGGAAAACGCAAGGAGGAAGCTGGCCCCAGGAGTACTAAAAGCGATATGGAAAAGAAACTCAAGGGCTTGTTGAGGCTGGGAAGGAAATAGAGTAATGTGGTGAGGAGCTGGTAATTGCTGATTTTCCTCCTTTTACCCTAGACGGCGTTGGGCTCTTTTTTGTATCTTTGCATTACGTCGTGATCGGTATGCGTATGGATTTATATTTTCTTTTCGCGGCGGCGGTGAAAAGATGTAAGCTACGAATTGCGATTAGATACGAGCACACGGTCTCATGCGAGCCATGAATGGGAATGGCATTATCTAACTCCCTATCTCTCTCATCCCTCACACTCTGACGTCCCGTTTAACCCTGCGAAATATAAAGCACTGCACTTCATCAGACATCGACCATTCCACTCCATTAGGCGAGAGGAGGGGGAATAGAGAGAGAAACCCCACCGTTGTTTCCCCTAATGAACACATCTCCGTAGCTATTCTTCATTCTGCCACCAGCGACGAACTCCTCCGTGTGCTCGAGGGCAATGTTCATGTAACCGTCGACGCTGCTGAGCTCGCCTGTCGTTCCCCCCACAATTCACACATCAGCTTCGGTCCTCCAAGCGGAAGAAGGAAGTGGGGGGGAGGATGCTACCGCGGTATTCTACACCGCTGTTGAGCTTGACGACTATGGGGCCACCGATTATCGAGCTGAGGAAGGTGGACGGATCGCTGGAGGGCGCGGCGGCTTCGGTCGGAGGCGTGTTGGGGTCCATCGTTGCCTGCTTGTTGTTGGTGCTTATGGTGGGATGGTGGTAGAGAGCTGTGTTCGAAGGTTTGGTGCCAGTGAATTGCACGTGACTGGAGCCCGAGGGAGATTTTCTACTTTATCACTGTGTGCAGATTAAGTACATATGGATAAACTGATAAGAAAAACGCCATAGCCATTCTTTTAACGCCGAAAGCAAAGTTAGAAATTAAAATAATAGCAAAAAACCCCCTTCAAACTCAAATTAATAGCAAACAGGAAACCAGCTAGATGCCGCCTAGTAGGCCAACTTTCTTGAAGATGCTGGTTACCTGGAGAGTCACATTGATGATGAGATAGATGGCACTACAGAGATCACAAAGGAGAATATGTTAGCACCACCAGATACGCGCACGGGAAAACTGAATTATTTTATCGTAGGAAACCAAGGTGTTTGCCGGTCCAGAGAAACCACCGCATAAACAGAGAAAAGAACGCTTGGACGTAAACGACCGGGGATACCCACATGGCCACAGTAAAAATATCGAGAACGTCCCACCAGCGTCCGATTTTGACCTCCGTTTCGACCGGTCCGTCCCATTTCCCGTCTGCATTCGTTCCGCCGGTGGTGTTGATGGTACGCTCTTGCCCACCGATGATCCGTTGCCGGAGCCCAGAGGTCGCCTTCTCCTTTTTAGTCTCTTCACGGGCGTCCTCGTCTTCCGGGAATCGTCCGTGTTCCGCGTAGAAATCGAGGAGTTGGTCTTTCTCGATCCAACGCTCCCGGAGCCAGATCTCGAACGCAGCGGAGTCGGTGACGGGAATGTCCTTGATCGCGAATCGACGCCAGTGCATGTTTACCGACTTCGGAGGCCGGCCCTCGAAATAGGTTGCGTACAGTGTGAAATAGTCCTGACCAAACTCCCCGTGCCTACGAAACCAATTAGTACATCCCTGGGACCGTTCGAAGCGGTCGGACATACGGCACTCCTTCATATGCTACTGTGCAATCGTACACCCAATCAACGGTCTCGTTCACCTGCTCCAAGCAAAACCGCAGCCCAGTGGACCGCGGCAACAGCTGATGCTTAAGGTCGGGGATCCCCAGCTTTGTAGCAAATTTGGCGCTCGTGATCCGGCCATTTATACTCGCGTTCGTTCCTTCGGGAAAGATCAACAGCCACATTGGGTCGTCCCGCGAGGAGGAGAGTTTTGAAAGTCGGTGCTGAATCCGCGACCTGTCTTGCTCCCACTTCCGCGCCATGAAAACGAACCCGTAAAACTGCATTCCAACCCCGATCAGAGGTAGGTATTTGAGCGATTCTTTGAGGATGATGTAGATGAACCCATGCATGCGAGCTGTGTATGCTATCCACCAGAGATAGATCCAGTCGGAATACAACTAATAGACATCAGCATCTCCCACTCCCGCGACTCGGATGGCTGGCGGGAATACCTGGTGGTTAGCAATCAGCACCAGTCGCTCTGGAAACTGGCACTGAAGCTCCCCGTCCGCTCCTCGTTTGATCTGGTGCCGAACGGATTTGTCGCCGGTAACGCGGATCACTGTGGGCGACCACCACTGCGTGACGGTAGTCGCAACAACACCGAAGTGCATTTTTGTCCGCGCCATCCAGGCATAGTACAGTTGCCGATTCACCAAGTAGAGCGGAGCACCGATAAGCTGGGTAGCAATGATCCTTTGGTCGAACCAACATCCAAAGTCAGCAAACATTCCTTCGATTTTCCGTGGGACAGTGGTACTCCCAGTAGCACTTACACCAAAACACACGTGAGGAACCAGATGCCGCAGGTGCATACCCGTACGTATTGACGGAAACCTCCATAGCGAACACTGCCAGCCGGGTGGAAGCCGATAGGTTTGGTTGTTAGGCCTGTTGTCTCATCTGTCTGGGGTAGATCGAGCTTCTTCGTTCCCTCGATGATGTCGCCCATCGTGACGCGTTGCGAGCAAAGCCAGGAAAGTCCTGACGAATAATAGTCGAAAGCTGAAGAAGAGACTCAGCCGCACAGCCGCTCAGATGAGGTCGACTGAGATGAGGAGATGGGGGTGGGTGCAAAGCAAGCGGATTTGGATTTGGCGATGGAGAGACACAATAGAAGGAGAAGCAGGAGTACGGGGAAGGCACGAAAAGGTATACAAAGAGGGCTCGCGAGCTTGTCGAGTTGGCGTGACACTTGCAGGACCCTTTCGACAGTATGAGGACACATTCCAAATGCTTGCTGGTTAGGGGACGCCATGTGGTACAATAACAGAGTTTCCCAACCCAAGGAGTAGCCTGAGGTTAGAGTGACTACAACATAAGCCCGCGGGCACAGACCGCAACGCTCAGGATTCATCTCCACTCGAGAGTCTCTATTTTTGGAGGATGGCCTTTCCGCCTTCCCTCCCCCTTCCAACGTACGTATCCATTGTTCAGGGCCCATGGTTGGCGGGTTCGGAAGTTCCAGCTTGTAGATGTTATGTACTATATCTGTGTTGGAAGTACTTACTTATCGCGTAGAATTAGGAATTCGGGCCTGGATTCTGGGTGATCCTTGGTCGCGTACACATCTGCCCTTTGTTGGAGTCAGAACTCTGACTTTCCGCGCGTGGATGTCTACCCGCCTAAATCGCATGTGATCACTAGTATTAGTTTTCATATCTACAATGCGGTGAGGGGAGCGGTATGTTGGCGATGCCCTGTCATAAGTACCGAAATATGGCTCTACATACTGAAGTAATACAAGTACTTGGGCACAGATATGGGGTAAGTACATATGTACCTACTGTAAACTATTCCCAAAGACGCAGGCTCGACGACTCGCTAATGAGTCGCTAAAGCTGACTAACCTCTCCCATCGGACCCACATATACGCCAACCCCTTTCCGGCCATTAACTCCCATTATGCCGCCTTCCTTCCGACAGCTCACGCTCCATTTAGTGCAGAGAATAGTCGGAACATAAGTGGTCACTCGCTGGAGGCTCTGCTCACGCACAGACCACCAGTGCTGTGCCCCACTCAGACGTTACATCAGGGGCTAATTACCCGGCTCAGCTTGGAGCCAGTGTCGCTAGCTCTATCAGGCTCACATGCCCAAAATCTCAGCAGGGCCACCATAGCCACCATCAGCACGCCACAATGCCACAACCCCAACAAGCTACGAATTACCACACTCCAAGTACCCGCCTACTCAGTGTGAGTTATCCTCGCGCAACCAAGCTGCCATGGTATTCATACAGTCCCCCTCTTCTCTTACGGACATTGGACTAATACGTGTGCAGGAGAAACGCCAGAAAGAAAAGGACCAGAAGCGAATAATTGAGGGTCCTACCGATGGTTAGTAAATCTCCCCCATCCAACTCCAACCAAGATACCAGCTCTCCTAACGCGACGTACTATACTTTAAGCGGCCAAGTACTTCTTGGAGGATTACTACGCGGCTATGAACCGCGACCGCTCCAAGCTCGCCGACTTCTACGTCCCGAACGCCAAGATCGTTTACAACGGCAACGCCTTCGCCAGTGGAGAAGCATTCGCGAGCTTCTTAGCGACCGCGACTACCTCCTACCAGGACATGCAATCCTACGACGTGCAGAAGGTCGGCGGTGGAAGCAATCTCCTAGTTCTCGTCTCTGGCGCCGTCAAGTACGGCGACGACAAGACCAATCGCGGCTTCAGCGAGACTTTCATTTTACAACCCACCTCTGGGTTGTTTCCCTACAAGGTGCAGTCCCAGGGATTCCGTCTAGTCACCAACTAGCGGGACGTGGGAAGCCATCCAAGAAACGGGGGTGGAGGTGGGGGATCATGAGGATATGATGCAGTTCCCGTTAAATAAAAGTGATTTTCTACAAACACAGTCCCACCAAGTCAATAATCCTCATGTAATCCGCATGTTGAACTGTGGTGCTACCCTTTGTCTCCAAGTGTATCGCATTTGACTGTTCCGTCACACGACATCACCCAGCACCTGCCTAACAAAGAATTCTACCAATCCAGATCACAGCCGAGCTTAACTGACTTCGGCCGCTGGGCTCCCTCACCGCACAAAATTCCAAGAGATTCCACTCAGCCCCTCTGAATCACACCTGCACCTGGGATCGACAGTGATGATTTTCCTTGCATCCCACTTTCAGGGTAACACAGGCCCCTTATCTCGGAAGTTTCTGATTGGTGCCGTGGTGATGTTGACCGCTGTTGTGTGACCATCGGGGCAGTAAAAAAAAAAGGACACATCTTCTCTCAACCAACTACAATGCTGTGTTATAACAGCTTTTGACACGACTCTGAACCCTTCCACCACCATACGACACCAACCAAACAACTCTGCCAACGCCCAGCGCCTGTTCCCAACAGCCGCTATGGATTTTCTAGGGGTAAGAGAATCGTCCCTACCGAGGTCCATTCGTCGGGAATGAGCTTATCAGCAATATCGTTGGGAAATTCCGACTGACAAGGAAACTTTTCAAAGAACTTAGCACAGCTTATGGACCGCCCGGGCTTTCCCTGGAAAACCCTCATCATCGGCTTTGGGGTCTCACAGTACCTCCTCGAAACATGGCTCTCCGTTCGCCAGCATCGGAAACTCTGTGAAGACAAGGTGCCAAAGGCGTTGGAAGGTGTTGTTTCCAAGCAGGACCACAATAAGGCTCAGGTGGGTCGATACTCTCTGCGAATGAAGCCACGGTTGGGTGCGCAGTAATTGATAGTCGACCAGGCCTACGGACGTGCGAAGTCGAAGTTCGGCTTCATCAGCTCATTTTACGGACAACTCACCAATGTCACTACCATTCACTTCAATCTGCTTCCCAAACTGTGGGGCCTCACTGGCCTCTGGATTTCCCGATACGCACCTGTTGGTTTCCGCGGTGAAATCACCCATTCGATCGTCTTCTTCGTCGCCTTCAACCTTGCTGGAAACCTCTCCAATATGCCGCTTCAGTACTACAAGAACTTTGTCTTGGAGGAGAAGTTTGGATTCAACAAGTTGACCAAGAAACTGGTAGGCGTCATTCTTTGTCTAGACGAAGGTGAAGAGATCGCTTACGACAAATGTAGTTTCTCACGGATGCCCTCAGGACACAGCTTTTGATCGCTGGCCTCGGTTCTCCAGTTCTTGCTGGTTTCCTGAAGATCGTTAGCTACTTTGGTGGCAACTTCTTCTACTACCTTTGGCTGTTCATCCTTGGAGTGCAAACCTTCCTGATCACCGTCTACCCGATCTTCATCTTGCCGCTGTTCAACAAGCTCACTCCTCTTGAGGATGGAAAGCTCAAGTCCGAGATTGAAGCATTGGCCACCAGGCTCAACTTCCCCCTGAAGCACCTTTACGTTATCGACGGTTCCAAGCGCAGTGCCCACAGCAATGCTTACTTCTACGGATTGCCCTGGAGCAAGCAGATTGTCATCTACGACACCCTGATCGAGAAGAGCGAGATCGATGAGGTCGTTGCCGTGCTTGCCCACGAGTTGGGTCATTGGAAGGAGGGTCACACCACCAAGCAATTCGGAGTTTCACAGGTAAGGATGTCCATTCACGCCAGGTTTTCAGCGACTAACCCCCCCGCCACAGTTCTACACGTTCGGAGTCTTCGTCATGTTCTCGCTTTTCATCAACAACCGTTCTCTGTTCCAAGCTTTCGGCTTTGGGAAGAGCATGCCCACTATCATCGGCTTCCTCATCTTTGGCGATATCTTGACTCCCGTCGACACTGTCCTCAAGCTCTTGATGAATGTCATGTCCCGCAAGTTCGAGTATGAGGCCGATGCGTTTGCTGCTGGCCTGGGTTACGAGAAGGATCTCGCCAAGAGCTTGATCAAGCTCCAGGTCCAGAACTTGAGCACTATGGACGCCGATAGCTTGTACTCTGCGTACCACTTCACCCACCCCATTCTGCCAGAGCGATTGAGAGAGTTGGGCTGGAAGGGAGGAAAGGTCGAGTAGATATATGTATGTATATGTCACTAGTTGGGCAATAATACAGGCGAGAAGAAGGTGGAGAGACGGGTAGTTAGCAAATCAATTTCTTCGTTCCGACCACTAGGAGGCACTCATTAAAAATCGCAGCGCTAATGATATTTTAACCGTCAACAAAATCACTGACCCTAAAGCATCATCGCTTCTCCTTCGCCCTCTCTTCCGCCCTGCGTTTCTTCTCCTCCTTCATCCTTGCCTTCTTGTCTGCCTTCCTCTTCTCCTTTTTCACACTGCTCGTCTCTTCGCCTTCCAACACCGGAGCCTCCACCTCGTTACCTCCAGACTGCGCAGTCGCCCAACTCCCGGCTTGCACACCCTCCTCTTCCTCCTCCCGCACACCGGGCGTCACCCCAGTAGCTCGTCCCTTCACCTCGTCCCGCTTGTCGGTATCGAACGTCTCGACAGGTTTGGGAATGAACACGCCCTGCAGCGCACTGACGATCCGCCGTTGATCCGAGAGCACCAGGTCTCCGCGCGCGCTAGTGTGGCGTTCCGCATCGGCGCGCTGGACGAACATGGCGAGCAGCGTGTGCGCATCCGATCGTGATACCACTGTTGAACTGACGATGCGAGTGGGGGGAAGTGTTGCCGTGGACATATTTTACTCTTTCCCTTCCAGTCAGCCCGAGAATTGGGTATTTTGGAGAAGAGGCGAGCTCTTACAGTTTTTTTTTTTTTTTTTTTTTTTTTTTTTTGGGGGGGGGGGGAGGTATATCTGGATTCTATGTAGTGGTTTGGTGAGGATGAGGTTCCGTGAACTAAAAAAGTTTTGGTTAACCTAGGACCTCCGTGTGATACCGCCAAGAATCTTGAAGCTATGTATATGTACTTAGATATAGCGGCACACCCGCTAATCCACGAAGCTGGCTGACAAACCTCACAGCCCTCCGACACGAGACACATAGCTCAAGACAACCCAACCTCATAACCACAAATGTTCGCCCTCTGCACAGCCCTTCGCACTGCTGTGCGTATCCCCGCTCCCACTCCAGTGCTCACCCGGTAGTTATACTCCCATCCCCCGCCCACTACAACTACCATCACATTAACCCTTCCCGACTAGGAATTTCTCTTTCACGACGTTCCGCCGTCCAACCGTTTTCGGCCTCGCACCAGCCGGCCTGGCCTCGCCGCCGTCAACGATCACGGGAGCCATCGACGCGCTCGCTTCGCGGATTAGCGCCTCGCCCGCTCTGCAGTCGTTGCAGGTCCGCAACGGCCCCCGCGACACTTTTGACCCGTCCCACCGCGTGCGGAAAAGGCGTGCGGGGTTCTTGGCTAGGAATGGGTCCAGAACTGGAAGGGCTATCCTGAAGAGGAGGAGATTGAAGGGAAGGAAGACTTTGAGCCATTAATTCGGCCGACGGAGCGTGGACTGGATGCAGAGATGTGCTTGTAAATCGTGGTTGATGGGTTAGAGGTGATGCTTTCCTTTTGACCGACCTATGATACATGTGCCCCTACTTCTGTCGTTCTATGTATTATAAGATACATTTTGAGCTTCTGTGCTCTATACCTCCTGCCCGCGACCGCTCGCCCGTCAGCCTACAATTGTACAGTACAAGATCGCAGCCCACACCTCTAGCTACTTCTAACGTCTAAAGAACGGTCTCAGATCAGCCCCACCCCGGAGTGGCCACCTAGATGCCACAACATTCCAATCGATATGATTCCACACGGCTTCAAGGTACCGTTCCTTCCCGGTAATGCCGTGGTCCTCCAACCACGCATGTTGCCAGCAATTGATGTTGAGCAGTGGAACTGCCCAGTTAGTATCGTCGCTCCTCTGCGCGGCCAAGCGCACTGTATTGGTCATGTAAGAGATGTTGCCTTCGCCCAAGGTCTGGCGCGTGTTCATGTCCGTATCCTGGCGGCGGTGGGTGGCACCGTAGGGAGTCCCGGCATTGTACGTGCACAGGATGCGTAGGTTCTTGTTCTGGTCGAAGACTAGCCATACCCAGCCGTTGCCGAACATGCTAGCCGCGGTCGTGAGGAGCTCGGTCCGCATGGCTTCGGCGGAGGGCCAGCCGTTGGGAATGTGGTTCTTGAGGGTGTCGGGGATTTCGACTTCGACGGGGGACTATACAGATGAGTGGGGGGGGGGAGGCGGATCGGGGGGGGGATAACCGAAAAACCATACCAAGGTCTCAAAGAAGAAGTGGTTGTTGTGTGCTTGCGAGGCGTAGTTGAACGTCGCAGCGAGATCAGCTTGCCGGGACGTCATCACTGTGATGTCTATCGCCGACTTGTCCATGAGATCGGTACCTGCCAGTCAAGCCCCCATATCAACATCCACATTCGACGCCCACAACGGCTGGGGTATGTTTTGGGCTGACCGTCAGTTAACCTGTTGAGATTGTCTACCAACATTTCCTGATACTCAGTCCACGCGGTGTCGAAAGCCTTCTTCGAGAACAGCCCGGGGATACCATTCTCAGCATAGGTGCTCAGATTGGTGAGCGTCGGAACAGCATGCTTCGCACGGCGTTGCTGGTGCTGCATAGGCGCAATTCGAAGAACATTCTTTCCCATCTGTCGCCGTGAGTTTAATTCCTCCCCTTGGGCGAGAGTCTTTCATACCGTGAACGAGGAGAGAACGCGGGGCATTCGCCGAGAGAATATCGACGCGATTGACATTGCGCCCGGGTATGTGCAGTGGCGGAGTATCGGAGTATATCTAGAGGGATGGGCAATTGATGGGGAGCGGCGTTTCAATTCGGGGGACAAATTTTAGAGACGCTATTTTCCGCGTTGCACAAGAACCCCGCCAAGATGCCTATCCAGTCTAGTGTCTGGAGCTCCAACTGCAAGACAACTAGATAGCGACGGCAAACCCCACAGACAGTGCGAGTGAGTTTCATCCGTTCGCAACACCCTGAGACACGCACAACCCCATGGATACCGATTCCCTCCGACGAGACGTCTGGAACGGCTCCATCCCATGCAAAATAAATCTCGACGTTTCGGAGGATCCCGCTTACGAGACCGTTAGTCCGTACTTCGTGAGTTCCGCCCCCCTTCACGGATGTGGGCAAAAGAGGGATTCGTACTGAACTTATGTCCGAAAAAAATAAAAATAGGTGTCGATACCCCGCATATCGTATATCCCGCTCGTCGTCAACCAGATATACCGGTTCTTCGAACCGAACTTCGCCGATCCGAATGAGTGCAGACCTCAGAATGCGTGGTTCGAGTTCGAGGGGGTGCCGTTGAAATGGTTCAGACCACGCCTCTACGTCCGGCTGCGGGGCCAAATCCATTCGGTATCGCTGACGCGGCACTGCGGTTGATAGGCACTGGCCGGTCGGTGTTCTCTTCGACCTCTTCACCGGTCGAGATCCGTCCGTCTCTTGGGACAGCGACAACGCAGAATACCAATTACCGTGGGCTCTGACGCTGCACTTCCAGAACTGGCCGGCCAAGCACCTGATGCGTTTGGACACCGAGGATGCAGTCGAAGATGCGTGGAAGAATACCCTCAAACAAGTGAGCTTACCCCTCACGCGCGCCCATAGCCCCGTCACCATCTAAGACTCGCCGGAATCTAGTCCGCCTGTGTAAGGAACGGCAGTGCGAAATCGGTGTTGAGCATGTCGAAAGCGGAATCTACAAAGCTGTGGGAAGGGCTTTCGGACCGTGCGTCACACTCGCACCTACTCTTCAAGTCGATTCGTAGCTGACCGAGTAAAGATGACTTCGACAGGTTCTGGTCTGTAAACGAAAAGCTCATGGCGGATGCAACAGTAATGCGCGGTGTCCCGATAAGAGTCTACATCCCTTCGATACCCCGGGTGGTTCAGCTACCCGTCGCACCCTTTCTGGAGTCTAGTGAGTCTATGTGACTGGATGTTCGGAATGGGATGGGGCTGATGCACGCTCCACAGAAGAACCACAGACGATCGGCACAGCGCTGAATGGTCTCATTCCCGAGCTCTTCAAATCGAAGCGGTCGGCATTGGTTGCACGGCCGGTGATTCACGGGGTAGTGGTTGCGATGAATACACCGGTAGCAGAGCTTCTCCAAGTAGCGGTGTATCCGGACGGTTTCTTACATATAACACTCGCGATGATGTCGTAATTGTTTTAGTGGTTCGATGATCGAGTGATCCGAACCGCATGTGATGTGCGCATAACAGCGCTCAGAATACACACTTTTGAACGTAGTCCCGTGCCAACAGGTATGTTTTTTTTCCGAAACTCTGGCTTATTCGCGCGTTCAGGTAAAGGTCATTGGAGTCTGGACTAAAGACTGGTAGATAGCATCCAAGACAGCCTTGTCCTTCCCTGCTGCTACGCCTGACCCGTCGTCCTCATCAACTTCTTCACCATTGCCGCCGGCTCTGTTCAGTGGCGGAGCCAGCACGCCGATTTCGCCACCAGTCGAGCCGTAATACAGCTCAGCGGGATGGTGCGGCCGTTGCGCGAATCCACCAACTTTGTGCTTCGTCACCTCCTGCCGGAACACAACATGTCCCTCGGCAAAGTGTAGTCCTATGATCTCGCCGACGGAGTGGATAAACACAAGCTGCGGGTCCGAGTGACGCAAGCGCGTCAACAGAGGGTTGCAGTTGGACAGTTGTCGGTTGCGGATGACCGGCGAGAAGTCTGTCTGTATGTAGCACGGAATTGAGGATCAGCCAGTCTTTGGGGGAGCCGAGGGGAGAGAGGGGGACGCACAGGGACACTTGAGCCTGTGGAGAGGTCCCACACTCGTAATTTGTCATCGTGTCCAAGGCTCACCAGCGTTGCACCGTCCTCGCTCCACGCCAATCCGTTCACCAGACCTGTGCGGGCCCCAGCCCTCCATCAGCCTACACGTTCCCCTGTGCGCTCTATCCGACCACGAACGAACCATCATGCGCGCGATTCCTCCTGTCCACCCGCCCTCTCCCTTCGCAGCCAGCATTCCGATCCAAGCTGACCATGCACGACATCCGGACATCCCACACCCTGACCTGGCCGTCCTCGCCGCCGGAGGCGACCAAGTTCTCGTCCCTGCCGTTCCAAGCGACAGCGTGACACGCCGTGCCGCTGTGTCCCAGCAACTCCTGCACGCCGGCGCCGCTCGCCAAGTCCAGCAGCCGGATCCCGGGGGCGGCGTAAGCAACGGCGGCAAGCGAGTGGTGCGCCCGAGGCGCCATGGCGACGTGGTGGACGGCGCCGGAGAGCGGGAACGTGTGCGCCACCGAGAGCGAGCGCGTGTCCCAGACGCGCACGGTGCGGTCGAAGCTGCCGGAGAGGAAGACGTCGCCGCCAACGGGACGGAAGCATACCGTCGAAGCGGCGAATCTGTGAGGCGGCGCCGCCGTCGTCGTCGTTGTCGCCGGGGTCTCGGGGGCATCCAGGTCGTGGAGCGAGACGACACCCGTGGCGCCAGCTGCGATGAGACTGGAAACGGCGGCGAGCAGCAAAAACGTCAAACTCTCCCGCAAAAAAAAAGGGGGGGGGGGGGCAAGAACGTATGTACGTACTATCGTCCGGTTTGGCGGTCGATATCGACCGCCGCGACGCCTCGCCTGTGGACTCCGTCGGTGGAAACGCCGTCCTTTCGCAGCACGAGCGAATGCCACCGCTCGCTGTTGCGCCACAGCTCCAGTCCGAACCGGGCTCCGGGAATCCCGAGTTCGCGCGCGAGACGTAGTTTGGAGGTCTGCATCTTCGGTTCTTTCCGCCCGCGCGCGCCGTCTTCGTTGTGTCTACCGGTCCGTCTTGTTCAGTAGTGTGAGTAATAGATGGCAGGGTGATGACGTCGCACAGCGAGTTCGACGTGGGTCTATTAGCGCCCGACTAACTCCTCGTCGCGTTCCCCCCGACGATATGTACACTCGAACGCGTCCCGCACGATGCCAAAAGCCACCAAACCCACCGCCACCACCACCACCACCACCGCCGCGAAACGGCGCCAATCAACGGTCTACGACGCCGTTGCCTCGCGCGTAAACTACGCGGGCTTCGTCAAACCGCGGCGCGGGCCGCAGGGCTGCTACCGGAGCGCGGTCGCGCGGCCGGCCGACGAGGTGCTCTCGCGCCGGCTGCGGGCGCCCGAGGACGTCTCATGCGTGCGGCGGGACTGGGACGAGCAGGTGGCGGCGGGGCTGCCCGATAGTGTAACGCGAAGCTCTTCCCCTTCCAGAGACTGGGAGAATAAGCGGCTGACCCAGCGGGGGGATGAAGGAATTAGTGCTCGCGATTCACCAGTACGCTGCCGACTTCTACGCCGCCAACGGAATGGCCGACGTCGGCTGCCGCAGCATGGACGAGACCGCGCTGATCGCTATCGGTAGCCACCCCCTCTCACTCGTCGACACGACGCGGTGCTGACTGGCGCAGGACTGCTGCTCGAGAGTACTATCGAAGACCTGCTCGGCGAGAGCGGACACGGCGCGCTCGCTGATAGGCGCGCGCCGGAGGGAGAAGAAGAAGGAGCTGCAAGTGACCTTGACGACAGCGTAGAGGAAGAAACAGAGGTCAGGGAGGAGGAGGAATCTCGATAGAAAAAAAACCACGCCTACTACCTACCGCGACTCTTTGTTAAATCTTCGTCACGTGACCCCGTGTGTTGAGGGGGGGGGATCCTGTAGGGGGTGAGATGTGGTGGGAGGTGTGGTGTGGTGGCGCCTGCCCGCCCTCCCTTCCCCAGCCAGACTGAGCTGAAGATCCAGAAAAGAAAATACATGAGTTATCCAAGGTATCCAAGGTACCCCAAAGAAGAGAAAAGAGTAAGAAGATGCTATTCTGTACAATAAAAGGTGGAGCATAAGAAAGTTAAAAATAAATAGAAACCAAAAATGAGCATCCAAGCATATTCACGGATATACAACCCTCCTTCCAAACCCCTGAGATATCCCGTTAAACCCCTCCCAGCCACCACCAGGGAAAAAAAACCCTCGCTCGGAAAGCGCGCGATTTCTTTTTTTGGCAAAAGGCCACACCTAGCCTTCGAAGGGTAACGAGCCTTGCTGATTATCCACAGCCCCACTGTTGCCCATGACGGTATCGCTATCCACCCAACTCAAACGCCAAGACGTCTAACCTCAAGAGTGAATCAAAATCAAAAGCAAGAAAACAAGCGTGGACGCCACCGTAACAAAATCCAGAAGGAAAAGAGAAAATACCCCAAATATGAATGACGTAACGGTCGGTTTTTAAATCAGGAGGGCGGTATTTGGGTGTGCTACTGCTCGGACGGCTGGCCGGTATTGGGGCCGGGGACGGCTGTCGGGGGTGGTAATTGGTGCGTTGGCGAAATCGTGGTCGAGTTCGTAGGGGCGGGGAGCGAACTCGACGACGTGGAGTAGGAACGCGAGTGCGAGTGATGCTCTATGGTCAGGAGGGGTAATGGCGTTTGTTCGTATCGGGGTGACTGTGGCTGCGAGGGCTGCCGCTGGTGGTGAGCTCGTTGGTCGAAGTATCCCGCCGAGGAAGGGGAGGGCAGAGGGAGGGCTCGTTGGCTGCGGGTGTTCTCGTCGAGACCGGAGGTTATCGGTGTTACGGGTGTGATCAGGGCTGCTGTCGAGCTTCCGCTGCTGCTTATCGACCCGGATATGGGTGACATGGGTGAAAACGTGTCTTCTCGCCGTCGCATCCCGGGACTTGGTAGGACGACGCCACCGGCACGTGGTGGGGCTGTTGGCACGGATGTCGGCTGGTGCCGGAGGTATGATGACTGCTGCTGGATGTGTGGATTCTGCATCGTGGCGTGAATTCGCGGGAAGAAATGGCTGCCTGCGTCTGTGGCGGCCACTGTGAGCGCCTCCTGTTGCTGGTGCTGTGTCGTCCTTGAGGTTGATTCTCGGAAACCAGCGAAATCGATGGATATGGTGGGCGGTGAGAGGGGTGAGCTAGCTGTCGTTACGGAGGGAAAATCTCGAGACTGTTTGGGTGAGGTGGATTTCCTGTGCGAAGATGCTGACGGAGGGGAGTGTGCTCTGAGCGTTGTAGAGGTCATCGCCCCTATCGCCAAAGAAGGCTGAATGGCACTACCCATGCTGACCGGACTCCCCGCAGCCGTGCCGATATCGGAAGTCCCGCCCTGACTGCCCGGGGCGCTTTCCAGCTTCGGCCGCTTCATGTTCGTTTCGAATTGTTCTTCGATCCTCTCATTAACTATTAAGCATAACCAAATAGACAACAGCCACGCTGGTGGATTTGCTCACCTGGAGTCTCCTTGCCGTCCCTGACCAGCTTGGACTTGAAATCCGCTAGGTATCGCGCATAGTCTCGATAGTTATCCGTCTTCTTGTACTCCTCAAACTCAGCGTTGAACTTGTCCTTCGCCGCCGACGCCTTGTACTCGTACAGTTCCCGTTTCTCTGGCTCCAGCACCTTCCATCGGTCTCCTACCAGCTTGGCAATCTGTGTGAAGGTGAGGTTGCGTCCCTTGAGCTCGTCACGGACGCCTTAATCCTGTCAGTCAGTTTTGCTTCGACGGCAGGGGCAAAGAGACAGGGAGGATCCAAAAACTAACTGTTAGCAAACATGACGTACGCCGAAGGTGGCTTTTCCGGGGCATTCCCGTCAGTCTGTAGGAAGGACGCAAGGAGGAAGAAAGTCAGCTTTTGTGGACCGTAGCACCAGGCGGGGGGGGGGGGGGGGGGGGGGGGGGGGGGGCCCAACAAACCAACAACC